>OLWA01000222.1_pt1 | contig 75184 bp, 54 predicted proteins | sample 1673251 | NCBI WGS metagenome assembly OLWA01 (sample SAMEA3178937, study PRJEB25190) | human gut metagenome | biome: human gut; feature: human-associated habitat; material: faeces | place: Austria | collected 2013 | reverse complement strand
ACCCCATCCTTTCCATGTATAACCGGTGCTGTTGTTGCCGGCTCTGTTGGGCGGGCTTGAGGGTGTTGGTGGCTGTATCGCCTTTGATACCGGGCTCGGTATATGTGATCTTGAGCACAGTTTTGATAGGCATTTCAGCGAAAAGAACGGTATCAGTCGATGCATCGCTCACAACCTCCACGGTGTCGCCTTCTTTCATGAAGTCGGAACCGGTAACGAGCTCCTTATTGATGGGAATCTGCTCGTAGGTCTCGTTGTTCATGAAGATATCATCGCCACCGTCGGCGTAAAGATACTGATAGGGGCGGCGCTCCACTCTCACGTCCTCGAGTTTCTCGCCAATGTTGAAGCGGCGTTCGAGAACTCGGCCGTCAACCACGTCCTTAAGCTTTGTGCGCATGAAAGTATTGCCTTTGCCGGGCTTTACGTGGAGGAATTCCACGCAGAAATAAAGACGGCCATCCATGCGGATGCAGGTGCCGTTCTTGATGTCTTGAGCGTTAATCATAAATTACTTGTGATTGAATTTTGCCGCAAAGGTACACATTTTTCTTGTAACGGCAACACTCTCTGTAATATGATTTTTATCACGGAAATATTTCATATAAAGGATTATCATTGTAACTTTGCACACCGATGCGGCAGGGGTCAGGCCATTCGCCGTCAATCAGATTACACAATATAATATAAGTTTCCCCAGATGATTTTTGATTTCATTACCGCAGGAATCTTCGATGCCGCCACGCTTTTCCAGTGGGTGGTTGACAACGCGAGTTACCTGCTTATATTCGTGCTAATGACCGTAGAAAGCTCGTTTGTCCCCTTCCCTTCCGAAGTGGTGGTTCCTCCGGCCGCATATCTCGCCTGCACCAAAGGCGACATGAATGTGTTTGCGGTGGTTCTCGTGGCCACGGCCGGCGCGCTCTGCGGAGCACTCATCAACTATTTCCTCTCGCTCTGGATAGGACGTCCGCTCGTGTACAGCTTTGCCGACTCACGCCTGGGGCATGCCCTGCTCATCAACCGCGAGAAAGTGGACAAAGCCGAGAAATACTTCGATTCCCATGGTGCCATATCCACCTTTTTAGGCCGTCTTATTCCGGCTGTGCGCCAGCTGATTTCCATTCCCGCCGGCCTCGCCCGCATGAATCTCGGCGTGTTCTGCATCTTCACCGCTCTCGGAGCCGGAATCTGGAACGCCGTGCTCGCCGTGCTCGGATGGTGGCTTGGACGCACCGTGCCGCTTGACGAGCTTTTCAACCAGGTGGAGAAATACAACGACTACCTCACATGGGCTGGACTCGCAATCGGCGTGATATGCCTGGGAGTGATCGTCTACAACCTTCTCCGTCCGCGCCGCGCGCCGAAAAACTAAGACCGCATCAGGCGCTTTCCGCTCCTCATCCAACTGTCATTTCACATTCCACATAGCTCAACACACTTTGACCCGCATGACTATAGTTTCTCCATCTATCCTTTCAGCCGATTTCGCCAATCTCCAGCGCGACATTGAAATGCTTAATGAATCGGAAGCCGAAATGATCCACCTCGACGTAATGGACGGCATTTTCGTGCCAAACATCTCGTTTGGATTTCCGGTAATCAAGGCTGTGGCGCGGTATGCGCGCAAAACTCTCGACGCCCACCTCATGATTGAGGACCCGGGGCGCTACGTGAGCCAGGTGCGCGACTGCGGTGTGGAAATCATGAACGTGCATGTTGAGGCCTGCCGTCATCTCAACCGCGTGGTCCAGCATATACATCAGGCCGGAATGAAAGCGGCCGTAACGCTCAATCCCTCCTCACCGGTGATTCTTCTGGAGGATATCGCGGCCGACCTCGACATGGTGCTTCTCATGTCGGTAAACCCCGGATTCGCCGCCCAGAAGTTCATTCCGGGCACTCTCGATAAAATCACGCGTCTGCGCCAACTCCTGGACCGCACAGGCTCCAAGGCCCTCATCCAGATTGACGGCGGCATCAACGCCACCACCGGAAAAGAATGCGTGGAACGCGGAGCCGACATTCTCGTGGCCGGCAATTATGTGTTCGCCGACCCGGATCCCGCCGCCCGCATCAGCCAGTTGCGGCACCTCTGATTCCTCCAGGAATCTCCCCCCGAATTACCCAATCACTACACCGACCTCAATGGTTTCATTTGAATCAGACAATTTCGATGCCGACCTGCTCAACGGCAAGTCTACATCCACCCCCATAACTCAGGCGCAGCCCGAACCGGAACCGCGCCCTGAAGCCCCCCGCAGGCAGCCAAAAGCCGCCGTGCGTCCGGAGCCCGCGCCCCAGCCCAAAGCCGCTCCGGCGGCAGCCCGCGCGCCTAAAAAAGAGAAAAAGCCACGCTCGGAAAGCAAACCGTGGGCACCATCGGTGCGCGTTGGCGCACTGATAGGTGTTTTCCTCATCCTCGTAGCCGCATATCTTCTCATAACCATGGTTTCGAGCCTCACCAACGGCGTGGCCGATGAAAGTGTGGTTGCCAACAAATCGCTTGCTGAAGTAACCTTCTCCGATTCCCATATAGCCAATACATGCGGTCCATTCGGAGCCTATCTGGCCCATCTGCTGTTCACCCGCTGGATAGGAATGGGTATATTCGTGCTCATATATTATCTGGGAGCGCTCGGCGTGTCGCTCATCGGATTCCATAAGTTCAACTTCTGGCGCCTTACGTTCAACTGCATTACCTCCGCGGTATGCGTTTCCATAATAGTGGGCCTGGCCGCTTACCTCACCGACTCGCTCACCTACTGGGGAGGCTATTTCGGATATTACGTCAACGACTATCTTACCACTTTGGGAGGCTACTGGGCCGCGATTGGCGTCAGCATCTTCCTGGTGGCTGTACTCTGCGTAATTTTCTACGAATTCCTCGCCAAAGTGATCCGCACCGTAGCACGCTGGATAAAACATTACCGCTCGGTGATGGCTGCGCGCCATCAGGCTGCCATTGAAGCCCAGCTTCGCGCCGAGAAGCAGAGAGAAGCAGAAAAAGCCGCCGCCCAGGCACAGGCTGCCGCGGAAGCCGCGGAGCGTGAGGCCGAAGCTGCCGAACGACTTGCCGCAGCCACCTCAGCCATGAATCCGGCCGAAAATCCGGGCGAAGCCACCCCTGTCAATACGACCGCTTCATTAAACGCCACCCCGGCTACCGAAGGGGTTCAGGAGCAGCAGCCGTTGAATCCGGCCATGAGTTTCGCAGAGGTCACTTCCGAGACGCTACCACCACGCGCCACTACCACCGTAGCGGCCACTCCAATGGCCACACCTGTGGAAACGGCACCCCTCGCACCATCAGTCACAGCCCCGATCACACCATCAGCAGCCACTCCCGCAGTCAATCCCTCCGTTTCAGCCTTTGAGGAAATTCCCGCAGCCCCGGTAAGCGCCGACGTGGAATCCTCCGATTCCATCTACGAGCAGCCGGGTGAACCCATTGCTGAATTCGACGAGCCGCTTACAGTCTTTGACAACGAACTTGCCGAAACTGAAACGGAACCGATTGAAACCGACAAAGACCCTATAGCCGACCCTCTCGCCGACCTCGCGGCACTGGCCGGTCCGATAATCGCGCCTGAAATTCCCGGGCACGATGATGAAGACGAGTTCCAGGAGCGCTCACATGCCATAGGCACTCCCTACGACCCACATGAAGACCTGTCGCGCTTCCGTATGCCCGAACTCGACCTTCTCAGAGTCTACGAGCACAAGGAAAACCGCGTCGACATAGCCGAACAGGAGGAGAACAAGGAGCGAATAACACGCGCCCTGCAGAGCTACGGTATAGAGATAGCCCATATTGAAGCTACTGTCGGCGCCACCATCACCCTCTATGAGATTGTGCCTGCGCCGGGCGTCAGAATCGCCAAAATCAAGAAACTCGGCGACGACATGGCCATGAGCCTCCAGGCACTCGGCATCCGTATCATCGCTCCTATCCCCGGAAAGGGTACCATAGGTATGGAAGTGCCCAACCGCGAGCCTCAGATAATAGGCATACGCGAGATACTGTCGAGCGACACCTATGTGAACTCCACCGCACATCTTCCCATGGCGATGGGCACAACCATCACCAACGAAGTTTATGTGGCCGACCTCGCCAAGACACCCCACATGCTTGTGGCCGGTGCCACCGGCATGGGTAAGTCGGTTGGTCTGAATTGCATCATAGCATCGCTGCTCTACAAGATGCACCCTTCGGAACTGAAATTCGTTCTCATAGACCCCAAGCAGGTTGAATTCAGCCTCTACAGCTGCATACGCAACCACTATCTTGCCATGCTCCCCGACGAGGAAGACCCCATCATCACGGAGCCTTCGCGCGTGGTGGGCACCCTCAACTCCCTCGTGCAGGAAATGGAAAACCGCTATCTGCTTCTGAAAAAAGCCCAGAAGCGCAACATAGTGGAATACAACGCCAAATTCATAGAGCGCTCCCTCAGCCCTGCCGAAGGCCACCGGTTCATGCCCTATATAGTGGTGATAATCGACGAGTTCGGCGACCTCATGCTAACCGTAGGCAAGGAAATCGAGACACCAGTATCACGTATAGCCGCCAAGGCGCGCGCCGTGGGCATACACATGATTCTCGCCACACAGCGCCCGTCGGTCGACGTGATCACCGGTGTAATTAAGGCCAACTTCCCCGCGCGCATGGCTTTCGCCGTGAGCCAGCCCGAGGACTCGCGAACAATCCTCGGACGCACCGGAGCCGAACAGCTCATAGGACGCGGCGACATGCTCATAAGCATAGGCGGAAAGCTCAATCGCGTGCAGTGTGCGTTTATCGACACCGACGAGGTTGAATCCATCTGCGAGAGCATCTCCGACCAGATCGGCTACCCCACCCCCTACGAGCTTCCGCCCTTCGTCCCGGAAGGCTCCGACGCCACCGGCAACATGGGAGGCATCAGCGACCGCGACCCCCTCTTCGAGGATGCCGCCAGAGCCATAATCGAGTCGGGTACCGGCTCTACATCATATCTCCAGCGCAAATTCACCATAGGCTATCCCCGTGCGGGCAAAATAATGGACCAGCTCGAAATGGCCGGAGTGGTGGGTCCGGCACAAGGCGGAAAACCTCGCAAGGTGCTCATGGACTTCTTCGCCCTCGAATCCATGCTCGGCTAATCCGGCAATGCCAAGTCAACCATCAGCTCCCGCGCAATGTTATAACTTCATGAAACGACTAATTTCAATCCTCTTCGCCGCTCTGGCGGTTCTCACGTTGCCTGCTGCGCTTGCCGCTGCCGACAACGCCGCACGGACTCTTGACGTTGCCGCCCAGCGCTTCTCAAAGGCTCCGTCAGTCAGCGCCGCCTACACTGTCACATCCCCCTCAGGCAACGTGGCCGGCAACATTGTGGTATCGGGACAGCGATTCCGCATATCCTCCCCTGAAATGTCCACGTGGTTCGACGGGAAGACTCAATGGACCTACGTACCTGCCGACCGCGAAGTCACCATAAGCGAGCCCACGCCCGACGAACTGCTTCAGATAAATCCGTTTGAGATCATCAGCTCGTTCCGCACGAACTACAACGCATCAACCGTAAAGAGCGACAAATCACAGACCGTGATCCGCCTCACCTCGCGCGACCCGAAAGCATCCATCACTCAGGCAGTGCTCACGCTCGCCTCCACCACGCTGCTTCCCTCGCGCATCGAACTCACCGGGCCTTCCGGACACGTAACCATCAACCTCGGAAGCGTGAAAACCGGCAAAGCCATGACTGCGGCCGATTTCCGCTTCAACACCGGCTCCCATCCCGGCGTGAGTGTCAACGATCTGCGCTGACACAGGGCCACTCCATAACATAGAAATCTAAAATCTAAACGCCATAATTCAATGAAAGAAATTACAACCAAGTGCCTCATTGTAGGCTCCGGTCCCGCCGGATACACGGCGGCAATATACACCTCGCGTGCCAACCTCTCGCCCGTGCTCTACGAGGGCCATCAGCCCGGCGGACAGCTCACTACCACCACCGAAATCGAGAACTTCCCCGGCTATCCCGAAGGAACTACCGGTCCGGAAATGATGGAAGACCTCCGACGCCAGGCCATGCGCTTCGGCGCCGACGTGCGCGGCGGCATCATACGCAAAATCGACCTCTCTTCACGTCCCTTCCGGGCTGAAGCCGATGATGACACCACCATAATAGCCGACACCGTGATAATCTCTACCGGCGCCTCGGCCAAATACCTCGGGCTGCCCGACGAAAAGAAATACATGGGTATGGGCGTGTCGGCCTGCGCAACATGCGACGGTTTCTTCTACCGCAAGAAACGTGTGGCCGTTGTGGGCGGCGGCGACACCGCATGCGAGGAAGCCCTATATCTGAGCAATCTCGCCTCGCAGGTGTTCCTGATTGTGCGCAAAAACTATCTCCGTGCGTCGAAAGTGATGCAGAAGCGAGTGCTTGAGAAACCCAACATCACCGTGTTGTTCAACACCAACACCACCGGTCTCTACGGCGAGGAATTTCTGGAAGGCGCACACCTTGTGGAAAACCTCGGCACTGATATAGAGCAGCACACCGATCTGCCCATCGACGGTTTCTTCCTGGCCATCGGCCACCGTCCCAATACCGATTTCCTCAACGGCCAGCTCGAGCTTGACGAAGCCGGTTATATCAAGACGTTCAACGGCTCCCAGGCCACAAACGTGGAAGGCGTATTCGCCGCCGGCGACGTAGCCGACCCCAGCTACCGACAGGCCATAACCGCCGCCGGCACCGGATGCCGCGCGGCTCTCGACGCTGAGCGCTTCATCACTGAACACGCCTGATTTCGAAACGAGACTCTACGATACACGGCGGTGTGACGGGCTGAGGCCTGTCACACCGTTTCTTTTATTGGACTTTCCGTCCGGAAAGGTCCCGGAGGGAAAGTCTGGATGTGGCAATGCTGTGAAAATTGGAGCGGCGAAAGGTGAATGTCAATTTTTTGGTTTATCTTTGTTAGTTGATAACCTGCCGTCTGTTTCGCAGCCGGACCATAGCGGACACAATGAACGAAGACGCTCTCAGCCAGCTTTACCTAAAAGACACTGCATTTCAGGATCTGATGCAGCGCAGGGTGTTTAATGTCCTGCTTGTGGCCTCGCCCTACGATGCCTTCATGATGGAGGAGGACGGCCGAATAGAGGAGCAGCTCTATTTCGAGTATGTTGCACTCAACCTGAGTTCGCCGCCGCGCGTCACCCGCGTGTCGACAATCGACGACGCCATGGACCGTCTGCGCGAGAAACACTTCGGACTGGTGATACTGATGCCCGGCAGCGACGTCAGCGAGACCCTGCGCGGAGCGGCCCGTATCCGCGAGATTGCGCCCAAAATGCCTATAGTGGTGCTGACTCCATTCTCCAAGGAAGTGTCGCGCCGTCTTGCCAACGAGGACCTCTCGGCCGTGGACTACGTGTTCAGCTGGCTCGGCAACGTGGATCTGCTCCTTGCCATAATAAAACTTCTCGAGGACTTCCTGAACGCCGACAACGACATTAACGAAGTGGGCGTGCAGATGATCATGCTCGTGGAGGATTCCGTGAGATTCTATTCATCGGTACTTCCCCATATCTACAAGACACTGCTCAAACAGTCGTTCGAGTCGTCGACAGAAGCGCTCAACGAACACGAGCAGATGCTGCGCATGCGCGGACGCCCCAAAGTGATGCTGGCGCGCACCTACGAGGAAGCCATGGAGCTGTACGAACGCTTCGGCCAGAACCTGCTCGGAGTCATATCCGACGTATCATTCATGCGCGAAGGCACCAAAGACCCCGTGGCCGGACTGCGCTTCGCCGAATTTCTGCGTGAGAAAGATCCGTGGTTGCCGGTGATAATCGAATCGTCGGAAGCCGACAACCGCGCCGCCGCCGAAAAGCTCAACTGCGTATTCCTCGACAAGAATTCAAAGAAGCTTCCCGTTGACCTCACCAAGGCCATGAGCTCCGAATTCTCGTTCGGAGACTTCGTGATGACCGACCCCGAGACCGGAAAAGAACTGCGCCTGCGCTCGCTGAAAGACCTGCAATATCATATATTCGATATTCCGGCAAAAGCCCTGCTGCACCACGCATCGTCCAACGACATATCGCGCTGGCTCTACTCGCGCGCGCTGTTCCCGATAGCCGACGTGATAAAGACCCACCGCTTCTACTCCCTCGAGGAGGTACCGGCGGTGCGCCAGCTCTTCTTCGACCTCATAGTGAAGTACCGCAAGATGAAAAACCGCGGAGTGGTGGCCGTGTTCCGCAAAGACCGGTTTGACCATTACTCCAGTTTCGCCCGCATCGGCGAGGGGTCGCTCGGCGGCAAAGGACGCGGCCTGGCGTTCATCGACCAGATCATAAAGCGCAACCCAATCTGCGACAACTTCTACGGCGTGACCATAACCATACCGCGCACGGTGGTGCTGTGCACCGACATTTTCGATGAGTTCATGGCCACCAACAATCTCTATCCGATAGCGCTGTCCGATGCCGACAATGCCACTATACTCGATGCCTTCCTCAAGGCAAAGCTGCCTGAACGGCTGATTGACGATTTCCTGGCGCTGTTTGAGGTGGTGGACACTCCCCTGGCCATCCGAAGCTCGAGCCTCCTGGAGGACTCGCACTACCAGCCTTTCGCCGGCATCTATTCCACATATATGATACCGCATCTGGACGATAACGCCCGGATGCTCCGCATGCTGTGCGACGCGATAAAAAGCGTATACGCCTCGGTGTTCTACACCGACAGCAAAGCCTATATGACCGCCACATCCAATCTGATCGACCAGGAAAAAATGGCCGTGATAATCCAGGAAGTGGTGGGAGAGCAGCACGGCGACCTTTATTTCCCGTCGTTTTCGGGAGTGGGCCGCTCGCTCAACTTCTATCCCCTCGGCGACGAGCATCCCGACGACGGTGTGGCCGAAGTGGCCGTGGGTCTCGGAAAATATATTGTGGACGGCGGCCTGAGCCTGCGGTTCTCCCCGCGGCATCCGGCGTCGGCCCTGCAGACATCGGAACTGGAGCTTGCCCTGCGCGACACCCAGACGCGGATGTATGCCCTCGACATGAGCGCCGTGGATGACTTCCGCGTGGACGACGGCTTCAACCTTGCGCGCCGACGCGTGCAGGACATTGCCGAGAGCGGAGCCCTTAAATACATGGTATCGACTTACGACGCCCGCGACAATATACTGCGCGACACCGATTTCGGTCTCGGACGCAAGGTGGTGACATTCAACAACATTCTCAAGCACGACGTGTTTCCGCTTGCCATGGCGCTCGACTTCATGCTTTCTACGGGCCAGCGCGAAATGTGCCGTCCGGTGGAGATAGAATTCGCCGGCACCATCAATATGGCCAAAGGCACCCAGAACCGCGGCCACATCTACTGGCTGCAGATACGCCCCACAGTCGACCCGAAAAACCTTGTGGATCCCACGCTGCTCGATCTTCCCGACTCCGCATTGCTCCTTCGCAGCGACACCGCACTGGGCCACGGAACCAACGACAATGTTGACACGGTGGTCTACGTGCGTCCCGAAAGCTTCAACTCCTCCAACAACGGACTCACAGCCCGCGAGATTGAAAAAATCAACCGCCGGCTGGTGGAAGACTCCGTGCCATATATCCTGATAGGCCCGGGACGATGGGGCTCGAGCGACACCGCCCTCGGCATACCCGTGAAATGGCCTCAGATTTCGGGAGCTCGCCTGATAGTGGAATCAGCCATCACCACCTACAGGGTCGAACCGAGCCAGGGCACGCACTTCTTCCAGAACCTCACTTCTTTTGGAGTAGGATATTTCACCATCGACACTTCGGCCGGTCACGGATTCTACGACGTGGCCACTCTGGACGCCATGCCGGCGGTCTATGAGTCGGAAGCCGTGAGAGTGGTGCGCTTCCCGGCTCCGCTCATCATAGGCATCGACGGCAAGAAACGCCACGGCGTCGTGGCCAAACCGGATGCCTCATCCAATAACCCGAATCCTTAACAAGCCATGTCAATATTCAACTCTTTCAAGAAAGCGCTCGGATTTCCCGACACTTATGACGACGAAAACGACGTAGACAGCGACGATGCCGACCAGACGGAAAACGCCGATGACACTGGGCGTCCGCAGCTCGACCTGACGTTGCCCACCCGTGCAGAAGAAACCGGAGCGTCCAATTCCGCAAAAAAGCAGGAATCCGTCCCGCAGGCCGAAACTACGGATGCACCCGGAAATCAGCCCGAGACCGCTGACAATGGAGCCGACACCGATGCCTTGGCTTCAAAGGCCTTCGACTGCGTGGTGGAGCTGTTCAACAGCATACAGCCGGATTTCGTGAAGCAATGTCTCGATACCGAAGCCCAGCGCCGATACATAACAGAGCATATCGACAGCTCCCTACGGGAAGCACTGAACCACGCCACCATTCAGGCCCGCGAGGCGGGACGCCGCCAGTGGCAGGCAGAACGCAGCCGCCTCTCCGCCGACCTCGACAGCCTCAAGAAACAGTATGCCTCCATAAAGCGGCGGAGTGAGGATTTCCAGAATGCACAGCTGAGCGAGGCTCGCCAGAAACGCGCGCTCTCCGACCGCGTGCACGACCTTGAAAGCCAGGTGGCAGCGCTTGAAGCTGAAAAAGAGCAGTTCCAGATCGAGAACCGATCGATGGCCAACAAGCTCCGCGCATCGGGAGTGTTACGTGGCATCGATACATCCTCATCCGACACTGCGGCAGACACCGAGACCGCCAAAGAACTCGCCGAGACCAAGGCCGCTCTGGAAAAAATCAATACAGAGGCCGAGTCGCTGCGCACACGCTGCAAGGAACTCGAAGACGAACTTGCTCAAAACCGGAAAGAGCGCGACGAGATGGAAGCAGAGATGCAGAAAAGCGTGGAAATCATCGACTCGCATATAGCCGATTTTGAGCACGTCAAGAAAAAGAAAGATGCCCGCATATCCCAGTTATCCTCTTCGCTAAAAGCCGCCGAAAAACGGATTGCCGGACTGGAGAAGGCTCTTGACGAGAAAAACAGCCTTCTCGATGAAGCATCATCGCTCACCGAGTCGCTGCGCTCGACCATCGAGACAAATCTTCGCACCCACGCCGATGTGGAGCACACGCTCCGTCAGGAGATAAACATGCTGAGGGGCAACCAGACTCTCGTAGACACAAATCCTTCTTACTCCGCGCCAGCTCTTACTGCCGCCCACGCAGAGCCGGAAATCCCCGAGATAAAGGAATCGAAAATATCGGCCATCGACGACCTGATGGACAATACAGACTGGTTCGTGGCCCCCGATCCGGTGCCGTTGAAAAAAGACCCTGAGGTTGAGGAGCAGTTCGGCTACAAGGAGCCCAGAACGCGCCAGACACGTCAGCTCGACGACGACAAACAGCTCTCACTCTTCTGACACCGCCAATCACTATCGCATTTCACGTAAAACCATTCACCACCATTCATATACAATGAAAGTTATTGCAAGAATCACCCTCCTTCTCCTCGCCGCAATCCTTCCCGCAACAGCTTCGGCCGCTATAAAGACTCTGGCCTCATATCCCGAGATAGAGAAATATATCGGCCCGGGACACACCCCCAAGGGACCGTCCCAGATTCAATTCATGAAAGAGCCGGGAATGTATCTGGCGCTGTCGGCCGACGGCAAAAGAATCGTGAAACACGACTGCCGCACCGGCAAGGAAGTGGAGACCCTTCTCGACATAACACATACACGCGAGACCACCGTTGACAAGATAGAAGGCTTCATGATTGACGATGCCGCCACACGCATACTCATCTACAACAACTCGCGCCCCATCTACCGCCACTCATTCGAGGCGACATACTACGTGTACGAGATACGCTCCCGCATACTCAAGCCTCTTTCCGACCGCTTTGAGCGCCAGCAGGCCCCGCAGTTCTCGCCCAACGGCCGAATAGTGGCCTTCGCTGCCGAGGACGGTAACATCCACCTGAAGAAACTGGACTTCTGGGTGGAGATAAACGTAACTGAAGACGGCAAGAAAAATTCCATTATAAACGGTATTCCCGACTGGGTGTATCAGGAGGAATTCTCCACACAGTCGTCGATGGCATGGTCGCCCGACAGCGAGACCCTCTGCTTCCTGAAATACAACGAGACCGACGTGCCCACCTATTCCTTCCCTCTCTACGAAGGCTCCTGCAATCCAATGCAACAGTACGCACTCTATCCCGGAGCATTCACCTACAAGTATCCCGTGGCCGGACAGCCCAACTCAGTGGTGACGCTTCATTCCTATGACGTGGACACCCGCAAGACCAAACCCATTGCCATAAAAGATCCCCAGCTGCATTATATACCCAGAATAACCTTCGCCCATTCATCCGACCGTCTGATGGTAGTGACACTAAACCGCGCCCAGACAAGAATGGAGGTCTATGCCGTAAACCCAAAATCCACAGTATCAAAATCGGTTCTCGTGGAGGAATGGAAGGCATGGCTTGCACCTGAAACATTCGAAAACATCACATTCGAGCCTGACCACTTCGTGGTGATATCGTCGCGCACCGGCTACATGCATCTTTACCAGTACTCCTATGCCGGCGCTCTGCAGCGTACAATAACCTCGGGCAACTACGACGTAGACGCCTACTACGGCTACGATGCAGCCACAGGCGCCTATTATTACCGCTCGGATGCCACCTCTCCCCTTGACCGCACGGTTTACCGCCTTGACCGCAAAGGCAAGCAGGAAGCCATCAGTCCGGCAGAAGGAACGGCATCGGCCCGCTTCAGCCCCGACCTCGGCTATTACGTGATGAGCTACAGCAACTCCACCACCCCCACACAGTACACATTCTGCTCCTCGCGCCAGAGCAAGCCGCTGCGCACCCTCGAGGACAATGCTGAATATGCCTCAAGCTACGCCTCAGCTCCCAAACCCGAATTCTTCACGATGCCAATAGAAGGAGGCATCACCCTCAACGGATATATCATAAAACCCACCGGATTCTCCGCTTCGAAACGCTATCCGGTGATAATGGTACAGTACAGCGGCCCGGGTTCTCAGCAGGTAACCAACAGCTGGTCGATGGGCTGTGAGAAATATTTCGCCACCCAGGGCTACGTGGTGGTATGTGTGGACGGTCGCGGCACCGGCGGACGCGGACGCGAATTCATGGACGTGGTCTACAAACGCCTCGGCTACTACGAGACCATCGACCAGATAGCCGCAGCCCGCTATGCCGCCAACCTACCCTATACCGATCCCGACCGCATAGCCATCTATGGCTGGAGCTTCGGCGGATACGAATCGATAATGGCCGCATCGCACCCCGACGCACCCTATGCCGCCGCAGTGGCAGTGGCTCCGGTTACCGACTGGCGTTATTACGACTCTATCTATACCGAACGCTATATGCTCACACCGCAGGAAAACGAAGGGGGGTACGACCAGGCCTCGACATTCGCCGGTATCACCACACGCAAATGCCCTCTGCTACTGATTCACGGCACAGCCGACGACAACGTGCATCTCTACAATACCATCCAGTATGAGGCCGAGGCGCAGGCTCAGGGACGATGGACCGACATGCTCCTGTTCCCTAACATGAACCATTCAATAAACGGCTGCAACTCACGGCAGCTCGTATACGCGCGCATCCTTTCTTACCTGGAGTCCAACTTACGTTAATCCCGTTTGTTATATATTCGGTTCACTTTTTCCATAAAAGCAACTGAACGCGATGCAATACCAGAAGGACAAATACAAAAGCATACTGAAGCTGTGGACAGCATGGATTTACTCCACTGGACCGTTGATCCTGCTGCTGCTCCTCTCGCTTTGGGTAAGGACTTTGTATATTCCTTTTGTTGCCCTCGGTCTGGAACTGGCGCTTTTCACCTGTGTGAGAATCAACCGCAATAAACCCGAACCGGGATGCTATCTGCTGCCGTTTATCGTGACACGGATACTGTTCTGGTCGGCCATGGTGATGTTTCTCATCAACGGCCTCCACATGCGCTGGCTCGAACATCATATTTTCGATCCCTCGACAGGAAACGCCGATTATCCTTATATCACCATCCTTGTGCTCGGGCCATTGGCAACGCTCATAAGTTATGTGTGTCTCTACCGTCAAAAAAAACTTTCGTTCTGCCTTGACTGCAAAATGCGCCACGGAACGCCTGCCGAACGCGGTTACCTCGGAATTCTGTTCACTCAGGAAGGACAGTTCCAGAACTCGTTCTTAGGATTGATTTCGCTGGCGATAACCGTAGTTGCCTGGGGCTACTACTTCATTGCCTACGATAACAGCTATTTCTCGCGGCACGATGAATTTTTTTATGTGATAGTTCCGGTGACACTCTGGACTCTATCGGCCATTTATCTTGGTGTAAGATACGTAGGTATATGGGCATATTACCGCCAGCGGTCCGACGAGCATCAGATGCAGAACGGCCTTACCACCACCCTGCGCTATATGCTGATATGGGACAATTACGTGGGCCTTCTCGAACCCTCGGAGGATCCGGATTCAGTGATATCGGTGCGCACCGTCTACGACACTCCCACTCTCATCCAGATACGATACCGTCAGAAGGTCTCATACGATGATTTCCATCACTACTTCTCGGCTCTGGCCCATATAGACCACGCCGATATACGCTTTCTGTACTCCACTCTTATGGGTAATCCGGAAGGAAATCTGTTCCATTACATAGTCTATCTCACCGACAGCGAAAAAGAGGAAATAGACAAGCGTTACAAGAGAGTGAAATGGTGCACTCTACGTGAAGTGAGCGAGCTTATCAACAATAAGGAGATGGCACCCCTTTTCAGCGCCGAGTTCATAAGGCTATACACCATTGCCATGGCGTGGAAAACCTATACCGCCGACGGGAAACGGCGGTATCTCATCAGGAACTACGTGCCTACATTCCGCATCCGCGATATTAAAAACTGGGATGTGGACTACAACGATATCCGCTGGCTCGACGTAGCCAGAAACAATCAGGATGTACCGATGTATGGCCTGCGCAGGTTCTGGAGAAGATATGTGAGCGGTGCTTCCGACTGATTCTCCCTCTCGCCAATCCATTTTTCACAATAATTTCGCCCATTTCAATACTGCATTATGAGCCTATTGGTAATCACAGGCCCCACAGCCAGCGGCAAGACCCGCAGAGCGGTGGATTGCGCGCGCGCCTTCGGCGGCGAGATAATCAGCGCCGACTCCAGGCAGATTTACCGTGGAATGGATCTCGGCACAGGCAAAGACCTTGAGGAATACGGCTCAGTGCCGTATCACCTCATAGACATCTGCGATGCCGGCTACCGCTACAACCTGTTCGAATATCTTCGCGACGAAGCGCAGGCATGCAGCGATATCCGCGCCCGCGGACACCTCCCGATACTTTGCGGCGGCACCGGTCTTTACGTTGAATCGGTTCTGAAAGGACTGGCATTACCTCCAGTGCCGGAAAATCCCACGCTTAGACAAAAGCTTGCACCACTGTCGCTCGAAGAGCTTACGCGGATGTTGGCTTCAATGAAGAAGCTACACAACACCACCGATGTGGACACCGCCCAACGCGCCATACGGGCAATCGAGATAGAAACATATTACGAAGCGCACCCTGACCTTGCACCCTCCGAGGCATCCCGGCCCGTGACCGATGCGGTGATAGTGGGAGTGGACATAGACCGCGACAGTCGGCGCAGGCGCATAAGCACCCGCCTGCGCGAGCGTCTGGCCCACGGCATGGTCGAAGAAGTTGCCTCGCTGCTCGCAAGCGGAGTGGAGCCGGACAGTCTCATCTATTATGGCCTCGAATATAAATTTGTAACGCTTCACTGTCTTGGCCGACTGTCGCTCGAAGAAATGACGGAGCAGCTTGAAATTGCCATACATCAGTTTGCCAAACGCCAGATGACGTGGTTCCGCGGCATGGAACGCCGTGGGTTCAAAATCCATTGGCTCCCCTACGATATGCCTTCCGGCGAGTTTGTGGACGAAGTGAGAAATCTACTGGAAGCTTCAAGCTGAACATGAAACGCGCTCTGAAAATACTGCTTCCGATGCTGCTTGCGGCTGTAAAAGCCGGAGCCGTTGAGCCTGCGCGTGAATTTCATCCGGACATCACCACACTGTGCGATTCCACAGTCATGTTTCCACTCCCCGACAGCTGCCTTCTCTCGGCGGCCATTGAAATAAGGGCTTCTGTCACGAAACCCTCCGCAAAAGCCACACCGCAAAGCAACGGATTTGCCGCTATAATGACCGGACGTGACGGCACGGCAATCGAAGCTTGGCTGATTCCAACCGCCGATGATTATGATCCGCTATCCCGTAAACGCCAGGCCGGATTCTCCCTTCTGATGAAGCGACCGGAAGCTAAGGACAGTGTTCTTATCAGCAAGAAAATCTCGGGATGCGTTGCTCCGGCCAACGGATTCAACACTCTTGGGATGGAAATGGACAGCGGAGGCAATCTGACAGTATACGCGGGTGACAAAAAGCCCGAGGATATAGCCACTGTTCAGGATGTATCCCTATATCCGGTTGCCGTCGGGATGAAATCGCGTGGCGCCTCGGATATCGATCTCATAGTGACGGAAACGATTGCCGACCCGGTTGCAGCTCTTTCCACAGGAAAATCGCCTCATGACATATCACGGCTTCTGAGCAGCCCCCAGCCTGAAGGACCGGAGGGATTCTGGCATTTCCTCGACCGCGACACCGACAACCGCTCCATAAGGCTCGGAGGCGAATACACCATAGCGATTGTGGCCGACGATGACACTCCAACCCCGGCCGACAATGACGCCAGATCATATACAATACTCTACATCGCCGGAGCAAAGGTGGAGAACGGAAGCTGGAAACCGGGCATGAAAAAAGGTCACCTCACGGCAACCTTATTCAAGAATCATTATAACCTCAGATGGATTACCGCCGATATGCAATATCTGAACACAGAGTGCAATGCACGTCTGAGCGACGATAAATCCATAATATCTTTCAATTTTCCGATTTACGGGTCGTCCGTGAGATTTTCACGTCAGCCCGCACCGGGTGCGCTGCCGGAGAAATAGGATATTGTCTCCGTCACATTGTCGTAATTTATGGCAGAATCGGCAAACCAGACTTTATAGCCTACAGTAGTGCGCTGTACCTTCATCACATCAAGCGTCTGCTCAACCGATTCTATATAGCGGTACAGAGGCGAAGGGAGACGGTCGAACAGAAACTGCTGCGGAAGTGGCACACCGTTGCCATCGACACATGTCCACTGGCCGTTACTGTCGAAAGTGAGAGTGGCGCTGTTTCGGAGTTTTACCACCGAACCGCTGTCGTTTTCGGTATAACTCTGGACCTCGCCGTTGAAATACATGTTTACGAAATTGGCCACATCGCTCGGAAGCTCGTCCCAGGCATTGTTGCCGCACGCACCCATCAGCGCCACAATCACCAGAAGTGCAAGGGATGTTAAAGTGTTCCGTTTCATCGTAGGAATTTCTTAATTGATGTTACAATTCTATAACAAATCATACCCCTCTTGGTTCATTATTCACTAATTATTAAGTTTGTAATCAAATACCATCAGATGTTATTACGACTCACAGTCATTATCACCGCCTGCCTCTGCCTGGGCTTACTATCTCCGCTACAGGCTCAGGATCCGGCTACGGACGACCACGCTTACCTCACCCTTGTGGACAGCGCCCAGACAGCCACAGCCACCGGCCGCTACGACGATGCCGCCACACTGCTGCACCGCGCACTCTCCGCACGCCCCGCATCGCCCACTAACGTATTGCTGCTCTCAAACTTAGGCATGGTCCAGCATTATGCCGGACGTGACTCACTGGCCTACACCACCCTCAGCAGTGCCCTCGCGCAGGCACCCGGCTCGGCAACCATACTTATGAACCGCGGAAAGGTTCTCACCGCTCTCGGCCGCTTCGACTCGGCCATAGCCGACTTCAGCGCCGCGCTGCGCCGCGACACCTCACGCATGGAGCCCCGCTTTTATCGCGCCATGCTGCTGATCCATACCGGCGAAGTGCTCAGTGCCGATGCCGATGCCGACACACTTATGTGGCGCTCCCCACGCTCGCGCATGGCCCTTGAGGCCAAATCGGCATGCCTGCGGGCCATGAGCCGCTTCGACGAAGCCATCCCTCTGCTCAATGATCTTATAAATCATTATCCTGATGCGGCGGCCTACGGAGCCAGAGCCGCATGCCGTGTAATGACCGACGACCTGAACGGCGCTGCCGCCGACATAGCCGAAGCTCTTACCCGCGATCCGTCGAATCCCGACTTTCTCCTTACACGCGCTCTTCTGAACAAGAAACGTTATCGCCGAGAGGATTCCCTGAAAGATGCCGAGGAGGCTATACGCAACGGCGCCAATCCCGAAAGAGTCAAGGCCGTGCTTGCACTCTGAACGCCACGAAAACCGTATCCGCCTAAGGGGATAAACGCAATAACAAGCATACTATTCTATAACCAAATCTATAACCAAAATCAGAAATGAGACCCGTTTTCAACCTATTCATCACCATCGCAGCCGCAGCCTCCCTGGCATCATGCATCACCAATCACGAATCATCCGAAAGTCCAAAGAAGCTCACCGTGCTGGAATGGAATATCTGGCATGCCGGCCATCTGAAAACCTACGGTCACGAGGCATGTGAGTCCACTGTAGGAATACTTCGCAAAAGCGGGGCCGACGTGATTCTCATGGTCGAGACCTACGGATCGTCAGCTCAGGTGGCAGATTCCCTGGGATTCTACCATAGACTTATTTCCGACAATCTGAGTATTTACAGCCGCTATCCCATAGTGAAAACCTACACATTCCCCGACAGCATCTCTACCTTTAATTTCGGTGGTGTTGAAATCGATATGAACGGAACTCCTGTAAGACTTTTCGACACCTGGATACATTACCTGCCCGACGAGCGTCTTGCGCCCGTGAACCTCAGCGAAGAAGAGATTATAGCATGGGAAAACTCAGGCACGCGCGACGAGGAAACACGTGCGATATTGTCGGTGATCAGTCCGATGATAGCTCAGTCCGACAGCATTCCACTTATTATCGGCGGCGACTTCAACAGCCATTCACACCTCGACTGGACAGAGGCCACCAAAGACATGTACAATCATGGAGGCGCCGTGGTAAACTGGCCCGTATCGCGCATGATGTATGAAGCCGGATTTACGGACAGCTTCCGCGAAGTCAACCCTGACCCTGCAAAAGATCTCGGCACCACATGGCTCACAGACGCAGACTCGCTTGAAACTCCCAACCGCTCCGACCGCATAGACTTCATTTATTACACCGGCAAAACAGTAAAAGCAGTTGAATCGCAGTGCTACGACTGCGAACTGTGGCATCCGTTCACTTTCCGGGGCGCCACCTTCTCCTATCCGTCAGACCATGGTTTTGTGTTGACAACGTTTGAAATCAAGCCCTGAAAAGCACCCGCAACAAGTTTAATGACTGAATGAAAACCATCTCTATTAATTTTTCGTTATTAAATATAGGAACTTTCGTTGAAATTTCTTAAATTTGTTGCGTAAAATGCTTTTTGATTTATCCAGATACATATCATTGTCTAACAAATAATAGTACTGACAAAATGAACACTGACACTATTGGAAACTGGGCCGGACTTGTCTGGGCCGCCCTTAATGAAGCCGATGTCTTAGGCTCTAAGCAGATTAAAAAAATGACAAAACTGAAAGACAAAGAACTATATGCAGCTCTCGGCTGGCTTGCCCGCGAAAACAAAATCACTTTTGAGGAAAGCGGCGACGACAAAGAAGTTCTTGTTGCATTAGTTAAGTAATAGCTCAATTTTTGGGGCGTACCGACATTGCAAATGCCGACGCCCGCCTTCAAAAAATTACTTAATCAAGCCCGGCACACATTGCGCCGGGCTTGGTTTTTCGATAAAAAGTACTTATTAACACACTCATAAGAATGGAGGGAACCGTAATACGTAATACAGGAAGCGCCTATCTGGTTGAACCCCATGGAGGAGGCTCGGCCGTAGAGTGCAAAATCAAAGGTAAATTCAGACTGAAAGGCATACGCACCACCAATCCGGTGGCCGTAGGCGACAGAGTTGTGTTCAATATGCAGACCGACAACACCGCCTATATCACCGAGATAATCCCCCGGCGCAACTATATTATACGTCGTGCGTCCAATCTCTCGAAAGAAGCCCATATAATCGCGGCAAATCTCGACCAGGTGTTTCTGATCGCCACGCTCGCCCATCCGCTCACCTCAACCACCTTCATTGACCGCTTCCTCTCCACAGCCGAAGCCTACCGCATTCCCGCCACTCTCGTCATAAACAAAATCGACCTGCTCCAAGACGATCCTGATGCGCAGGAACTCCTCGATGGCGTGAGCTATCTCTACCGTTCGATAGGTTACCCTGTAGTCCCCGTATCGGCTGAGACGGGAGAAGGAATAGATATACTGCGGGAACGTCTTGCCGGAAAAATCACACTGCTTTCCGGCAACTCCGGTGTAGGGAAATCAACGCTTATCAACGCCCTGATTCCAGGACTCGACCTCCGCACCGCAGCCATCTCGGCCATGCACGACACCGGCATGCACACCACCACCTTCTCTGAGATGTATCCCCTTCCCGGCCAGGAAGGCGGTTACATCATCGACACCCCGGGAGTAAAAGGCTTCGGCACCATCGACTACGACCCTCATGAAGTGGGCCACTTCTTCCCCGAAATATTCCGCGAGTCGGCCGACTGCCGCTACGGCAACTGCACCCACACCCACGAACCCGGCTGCGCCGTGCGGCGCGCCGTCGACGACCACCGCATCTCCGCCTCCCGCTACGCCTCCTACCTCTCCATCCTCGAAGACTCCTCCCCAGAAAAATACCGAAAACCCTTCTGACCCTTTCTTTTATACAAAACAGACACGTCATAAAGTTAACATATATCAAACATAGCCGCCCTTATTGATTATATAGCAAGCGAGGAGGTCCATCCGGACTCATCCCACTCTTAATCGACGGAACGAAGATTGATCTATATGAATATGATACGTGGATGGATCAGTCGGCAATGAACATCGAGTCGGTTGAGCAGCTCTCTGTAGCCGAGGCAAAATTATTGGTTCCATTCGCCATGGATGGAGCAATCAATGTAATAACGAGACGGCCCGGTCCCCCTAAACCGAAGCCATCTAAAGGCACACGCGTCTGGCCAATGGGGCTTACAATAACTCCACCGCCATCACATAGCAATCTCTTTGCACCCAAAGACCCGGGTCGCTATAAACTTTTAGTAGATCTGATTTCAACTGACGGACGAATAGAATCTTACTGCAAACCCATTACCGTAGAATAACATACCTTCGAGAATCCCAGAAGGGTGGAATGTTTTTTTTGCGGATATTAAGTTATTTTCACTAACTTTGCGGCTTCAATTGCGGAGGGTGCGCCGACGGCGCGGCTCCGTGAGTCAATAAGCATTATAACAACGCTTGAATAATATAGGGAAAAATGACTTTTACAGGACCGGTGGATTTTAAGCCGAAGATGATTTCGGCTCTCCGCCATTATTCATTAAGCAAATTCAAAGCCGACCTTACAGCCGGCATAGTAGTAGGCATAGTGGCACTTCCGCTTGCCATAGCATTCGGTATTGCCAGCGGCGTGAGTCCGTCCATAGGCCTCATCACCGCCATTATCGGCGGTTTTCTGGTCTCGGCAATGGGCGGGTGCTCGGTACAGATCGGCGGCCCGACGGGTGCGTTCATTGTGATTGTCTATGGCATCATAGCCCAGTTCGGTCTCGAAGGACTTGCCGTTGCCACCTTCATGGCGGGATTGATTCTGATATTCATGGGAGTGTTCAGAATGGGAACCGTTATCAAATTCATTCCTTATCCCATCGTTGTGGGTTTCACGGCAGGTATCGCCCTCACCATATTCTCCACCCAGATAAATGACTTTCTGGGTCTTGGCCTGAAAGACCTTCCGGCCGCATTCATTCCCAAATGGGGTGCATACTTCCGCAACTTCTCAGCCATCGACTGGCAGACAACTGCCGTGGGCGTGATTTCTCTCCTTATTATAATATTGATGCCTAAAATTTCCAAGCGCATCCCCGGAGCGCTCGTCTCTATCATAGTGATGACATTTGCGGCATGGCTGCTGAGCAGACTGATGCCAGGATTCCACGTCGACACAATCGGAGACCGCTTCGGTTCCATGTCGACCGACATCCCCCAGCCCCACGGGTTCGAACTGAACATGGACACAATCAACCGTCTGCTTCAACCGGCATTCACCATCGCAATACTCGGAGCTATCGAATCGCTCCTCTCGGCTACGGTTGCCGACGGTATCACCGGCTCGCGCACCAACACCAACACAGAACTCATCGGTCAGGGCATTGCCAATGCCGTGGTGCCTTTCTTCGGCGGCATACCTGTGACCGGCGCGATAGCACGCACAATGACCAATATCACTAACGGCGGCCGCACTCCGGTGGCTGGAGTGATCCATGCCGTTGTGCTTCTGCTTATATTCCTTTTCGCGATGCCGCTGATCAATCTTGTGCCGATGGCATGCCTTGCTGCTGTTCTTATCATGGTAAGCTACAATATGAGCGGATGGCGAACGGTGAAAGCCATTTTCAAAAATCCCAAGAGCGACATTTCCGTTTTGGCCGTCACATTCCTGCTCACCGTAGTGTTCGACCTCACCATAGCCATAGAGATAGGTCTGCTGCTTGCTATCATCCTGTTCCTGCGCCGTGTCATGGAGAATACGCAGATACGCGTCTACTCCGAGCAGCTCGACGTTGCCGAAGGAACAGAAGCTACGACCCATGAAGTGCTTGATGTGGCCCAGGGAGTAGAGATCTATGAAATCGACGGCCCGTTCTTCTTCGGAGTCGCCACCAAATTCGATGAACTCATGCGTAACTCAATGGCACGCAAACCGATAGTGCGCATCATCCGCATGCGTAAAGTGCCGTTTATCGATGCCACAGGAGTCCACAACCTCGAGACCCTCATAAAGTCGTCACAGGCCGGAGGAATCCACGTGGTTCTTTCAGGTGTAAACGAGAATGTGCACCGTGTTCTCTCCTCAGCCCACGTTGAAGAGCTTGTAGGAGAAGACCATATATGCGACCATATCAGCAAGGCCGTAGTTCTTGCCAATCGGATAGCACTCCAGAAGGAATCGTTCAGCCGTGCAGCATATTGAACCCGTATTTTGCCCAGCCACTGATATTTACCAAAGGTAAGGACCGCGAGAAAATAGTTAAAAACCAGTCCTCTCCAATTACAACTTTTAGATTATTTTCACTAAATCACGGCGTACAATAAAAAAACCACAAAATTTTGTTTGGTGAATAAACTTTTTGTATTACCTTTGTGTCGTTTTTGAAGCTATAAAAATTGTTTTATTATTTAATCAAAAAGAAAATGAAAAAGTTAGTTTTATTACTTGCTGTTGTTTTCAGCGCTTCACTTTTCTCTTGCAACAACTCAAAGAACGAGGCTGCTGCTGCTGATACCGTTGCTGTTGACACTGTAGAAGCAGTTGTTCTTACCGACACTGTAGTAGCTGTTGACACCGTAAACGGTGACACCGTTGTAGCTACTGAGGCTGTTGCTGCCGTTGCTCAGTAATTAAGCGCTTCGCGACAGAAGATTACACAGATGAGCCGATTCCCAAAATTGCGAGGAATCGACTCTTCTCTTTTTTAAACGGTTCGGCTCCTACCGGACTGTTCTTTTTTTGCGCCTGCAGATGTGGCCTCCAAAAAGCGGCAAAAAGAGATCTGGGGGCAATAATAGATTTATAGCGCTGACGCTGGAGAGCCCTAAAGGGACGTTCTTCGGTCGGAGGCCGACGCTCCCAGAGCCCGATTCACGGACCGTCGATATCCTTATCAACGGTAAAAGTTTGTGGCGATAAGGATATCACCTACACGTCTCGCCGTCTCGCTATTCTTTAGATCTCAAAGTCTTTTTTTACATTATATCTTATAAAGCCGGAGACATTAAACAATTAGGGCATCAATGTTTACAATTGATGCCCTACAACTATCTCGAAGTTAAAGAATATCGTTATTTCTTCAGCGAGGCGGCTTCAGATGCGAGGCGGGTGGCGGTAGCCTCAGTGCAGGGAACGAGCGGTAGACGCAGTTCATTTGCACCGTAGCCGAGAATCGACAGCAGGCACTTGATACCGGCCGGATTACCGTCGACACTCAGAAGAGGATAGAATACCGAGAGGCGTTTGTTGTGGCGGCGCGCAAGTTCCATGTCGCCGTCGAGGGCTGCATGAACCATTTCAGAGAATTCGGCGGGTAGCGCATTGGCTATCACCGAAATCACACCGTTGCCACCGGCACTCACCATGCCCAGCGTCAAGGCATCATCACCCGACAGCACCACGAAGTCTTCGCCCTCGGCACCCGCTATAATCTGCTGCGCCTGGGCCAGATTGCCCGAGGCTTCCTTGACAGCGATGATATTGGGATGCGATGCCAGCCGCAGAGCCGTGGCAGCAGTCATATTGGTGCCGGTACGTCCCGGAACATTATAGAGAATCACCGGCACGGGTGAAGCATCGGCAACTGCCGTAAAGTGTCTGTAAAGCCCCTCTTGGGAAGGCTTATTATAATAAGGTGTTACAGAAAGAATAGCACAGAAGTCAGAAAGGTCATCGGTCTTGAGCTGCTCTACAAGGGCGCGGGTATTATAACCACCGAGTCCCAGCACAAGAGGAACGCGCCCACCCACTCTTTTCACTATATAACTTCTTACCTGGCGACGCTCTTCATCGCTGAGCGTAGGCGACTCCGACGTGGTGCCGAGAGCCACAATATAATCCACACCTGACGTTATCTGGAAGTCAATAAGACGTCCGAGCGTATCGTAATCAATTGATTTATCGGGTAGGAAAGGGGTAACCAATGCAACACCTACTCCTTTTAGTTTCTCTGTCAGTGACATATTTATGCGGTTTGTTTCGCAAAATTAAAAAATAATGATGCTTATCGCAAAAAATTAATACGTGTTTCATAATACTTATTTCATAAAAAATGTTGACAACGGGACTAGTCCGGTTGCCAACATTTCTTATGAGACAAATTTTTATAGGGAAAAAACTCTTAGTCCTTAATTTCCAACTTACAGTTGGTGCGGATATCTGCCGATGAACTTCCGGCCATAAGAGTGTATGTTCCCGGTTCTACAGTCAGTTTGTTTTCGCGGTCAAGCAGGGCAAATGCTGACGGTTCGAGGCGGAACTCCACACGGCGTGTCTCGCCCGGCTCAAGCGACACGCGCTCAAAACCGCGAAGAACCTTCTCATAGGTGATCACCGAACTTACATCATCGCGCATATAAAGCTGAACCACTTCGTCGCCGCGGCGCTTACCGGTGTTGGTAACGTTGACCGACACCGTCACGCTGCCATCCGAAGGAATGGTGTCGCTGCTGAGTTTCATGTCGGAATACTTGAAGTCGGTATAGCTCAATCCGTGTCCGAAAGGATAAAGCACATGGGCCACTCTTATGTCGCCTCCCGAATCCGACCCCGGCTTCATGGGGAAAGCGAACGGAATCTGCCCCACGCTCTTGGGGAAAGTAACGGCCAGCTTGCCGCCGGGATTGTAATCGCCCCAGAGCACCTCGGCCACTGCCTGCCCCATATATTCGCCGGGGAACCATGCATGGATTATGGCCGGCACATATTTCTGGGCCCAGTTGATGGTAGCGGCACGGCCGTCGACCATCACGAGCACCACAGGACATCCTGTTGCATGAACGGCTCGCAGCAGCTTTTCCTGACGGCCGGAAAGGTCGAGCGAGGTGCGCGAGCGGCCTTCCCTGACGGTGAGTTCATTGCCTCCGAGCACCATAATTGCCACATCGGATTTGCGGGCAAGCTCTACGGCCTCGTCAATCATGGCCTGTTCCGTGCTGTCAAGGTCCACATCATAAAGTTCGCTTTCAGGGAAATATCGGTCGCGTATGTCGCAGCCTTTCGCATAGTTCACCTCTGCATCGGGGAGAAATGCCTTGATACCCTCATAAACTGTGGTGATGGGAGGATTAGCAGGACCGTACCGGCACACAAGATTCCGCTTTTCATTGGCGTTGGGGCCTATCACAGCCACGCGCTTGAGATTCTTGGACAGCGGAAGCATATTGCTGTCATTTTTCAGGAGCACCAGAGATTCAAGAGCCGCGCGCTTCGACACTGCGCGGTGCTCGGCCGAATGAACCGTGCTGTCTACTGTCTCCGGACGTCCGGTATAGGGATTGTCGAAAAGACCAAGCATAAATTTCACGCGGAGCACGTCGGCCACGCGGCTGTTGATGGTCTTTTCTGAAACCTGGCCGCGTTTTATCGCCTCACGGAGCGGCAAAATAAATTTGTCGGGATAAGTGAAATTTGTACGCACGTTCAGACCCGCGTTGACCGCCTGCCCGGCTGCGTCGGCCTCGTCAGCCGCAACGCGGTGTTTTGTCTGAAGGAATTCCACCGCCTCACTGTCGGAGACCACATAACCCTTGAAACCCCATCGGTCGCGCAATAAATCGGTAAGGAAATAACTGCTACCGGTCACAGGAATGCCGTCATAATCATTATACGAACTCATTACGCCCAGCGCGCCACCCTCCACAAAAGCCTTGCGGAACGGTTCGAGATAGAGTGTGTGCATCTCGCGGGGAGCTACATGCGGATCAGTACGTGTGTCGCCGTCACGGCCACCTACAGGCACACTGTAAACTCCGAAATGCTTGGGTGAGGAAACCAGGCCACGCTTCTGCAGTCCCTGAATCATTTCCTTGCCAAGCTCTCCCACCAGATAAGGATCCTCGCCGTAGGTTTCTACGGCACGGCCCCAGCGCGGGTCCTGCGCAATGTCGAGAATAGGCGAATATATATTTGTGTAGCCTAAAGCGAGAGCCTCTTCGGCCGTAACTCGCGCTATCTCCGCTATCAGCTCGCGGTCCCATGTGGCTCCCTGACCACACTGTGCCGGAAACATGGTTGCGCGGTCGTGGTTAAGTCCGCGTATGCCTTCGTTGGTAAAATCAACCGGAATGCCAAGACGCGTCTCCTCCACAAACCAACGCTGTATGCGCCGACGGTTCTCGATGCTGTGACGGTAAGGATATGAAAGGGCCGTGCCGAACGAACCCAGACCATTGCCCTGCTCGTCTATATTGGCTATGCCGTCCTTCCATATCTCGGTTTTCCAGCGAGGAACGGGCACCGAATCTTCAAGCACGCGGCCCGAGCCATACAGTGTGGCGAGCTGGCAGGTTTTCTCATCCATTGTCATCTGTGACAGCAGATCGTCAATCCTGGCCTGTATCGAAGCCGACGGATCTTCATACACATCCTTTAATCCGTTTTTGTTGAAATCAATCCAGCCGTCACGATAAATGCTTTTTTGGGCCGATACCGCAGACGGCATCATCACAAGTGCGGCAACCACCACAGGAATTAGTTTGATTTTCATGACTGATTTTTATAATGTGAGGAATATGATACAAAGATAATAATTTTTACTGCATTTTTATTGAAGCACCGCCGTCACGTGACAGTGATGTTTTTTTCCCGGTTCGGTTGCTGAAACAGAAGTAAATGCCTAAATTCGCAGAAGTATATCCATTCATAACATTGTTTCATCACCATGAACAACTTCATCAGTAAGATACTTCTTGCAGCGGCACCGATAATACTCGCGTCGTCCGCCCCGGCCTATTCCGCGAAACCGGCTCAGGACTATACAAAAGGAAATGCACTCTGGTTCGACACCCCAAATCCCAGCCACCGCGGCGTGGCCATCTGGAACATAGACAACGGCCATGCCGAATCGGCCAATCCCGACACTATCTGGGAACGCTGTTCGTTCCCGATAGGAAACGGATCGTTCGGCGGCAACGTGATAGGCTCTGTGGCCCGCGAACGCGTGGTGCTCAACGAAAAATCGCTGTGGAAAGGCGGTCCGGCCGCCGGACTGAAAGACTACTGGAACATGAACCGTCAGGTGCCCGACTCGGTGCTGTCAAAAGTACGCACACTCCTGGAAATGGGACGCAACGCCGAGGCTGGGGCCTTGGTAAGCGAGAACTACAGAGGCAACGTGCCCTATACCCCCGACCTCTTCGGAACATTCACCGTACTTGGTGAAGCATACGTGACCACCGGCATTCCTGATGACGCCGTGACAGACTACCGGCGTATCCTCAACCTCGACAATTCACTTGCCGTGGTAGAATTTAACCACAAAGGTTCCAGATACCAGCGGCGCTACTTCACATCTTATCCCGACAGCGTGATGGTGTGGCGCTTCACTTCCAGCTCAGCACCGCAGACCCTCGTGTTTTCCTTCGCCACCCCACAGGAACTCAAAGCTGCAGATGCTGCCAAAGACGGCCTGCTTTATACCGGAACAATCGACAACAACGGCATGAAATGGGCTCTCCGCGTTATGGCACGCACAGCCGATCCCCGCGGAACCGTCAAAGCGGACCCGGCGGCAGGCACAATCACCGTCACAGGCTCGCGCGACGTGGAGTTCATACTCGCCGCCGATACCGACTACCGCCTCAATTTCAATCCCGACACCACTGATCCCAAGACATATACCGGCGGCGACCCGGTGAGAATCGTAAACAGCGAGATTGATGCTGCTGCCGCAATGCCCTATACCAAGCTCTACGACCGTCATCTGGCCGACTACAAGGCTCTGTATGACCGCGTGGATCTGGAAATCAATCCCGGCCAGACCTTCCCCAATCTGCCCACTCCTCAGCGACTTGCCAATTACCGCAACGGCGTCCTTGACCACGACCTGGAGCGCATGCACTTCCAGTATGGCCGCTACCTCCTCATAAGCTCCTCGCGCCCCGGCAATCTTCCGGCCCATCTTCAGGGTCTGTGGCACAACAACGTGTACGGCCCATGGAAAATGGACTACCATAACAACATCAACGTGCAGATGAACTACTGGCCCGCTACTTCCACCAATCTGATGGAATGCTTCGAGCCCTACACCGATTACATACGCAGCCTTGTGAAACCCGGCGAAGCCACCGCACGCGACTATTACGGCGCCCGCGGCTGGACTGCCGCCATATCCGCCAACCCGTTCGGATTCACCGCGCCGCTCAACAGCACTGACATGAGCTGGAACTACAATCCTTCGGCCGGCCCGTGGCTCGCCACCCAGATATGGGAATACTATGATTATACCCGTGACCGCAAGTGGCTTCGCGAGATAGGCTATCCCATAATAAAGGCCAGTGCAAACTTCGCCGCCGACCTTCTCACGCTCAGCGACGGTGAGTATACCGTTTCTCCCTCCTATTCTCCCGAACACGGCGGATGCGACCGCGGCACCACCTATGCCAACGCCGTAACTCGCGAGATTCTTACCGACGCCATTAAAGCGGCCCGTATTCTCGACACTGACCCGGAGTCTGTGAAGGAATGGGAAGAAAAACTCGCCCGCATACGCCCGTATAAAATCGGAAAGTACGGCCAGCTGCAGGAATGGTATGAGGATATCGACAACCCGAACGACCACCATCGCCATACCAACCATCTCTTCGGCCTCCATCCCGGATCGACCATCGACACCCTCCACAATCCTGAACTTGCCGAAGCCTGCAAGACCACTCTGCGCCAGCGCGGCGACGAGGCAACCGGATGGAGCATGGGCTGGAAACTCAACCACTGGGCACGCCTGCACGACGGCGACCATGCCTACACCCTGTTCCAGAACCTGCTCAAAGAAGGCACAACCAACAATCTCTGGGACATCCATCCCCCGTTCCAGATCGACGGCAACTTCGGAGGAACAGCCGGCGTAGCCGAACTCTTTCTCCAGAGCCACACCGGATCGCTGCAGCTGCTCCCCGCCCTCCCCTCGGCTTGGACCGACGGCCACATCCACGGCCTACGCGCACGCGGAAACTTCACGGTTGATATCGATTATGCCGGAGGCAAGCTTGCAAAAGCCGTCATAACCTCCGGAAGCGGCGAACCCTGCGAAGTAATCTATCAGGGACAGACAATAGACTTCCCCACCCGTGCTGGAGGCCGTTACACCGTGACTCTTACTCCCGCCGGAACCCTGAATGTAGAGTAATTCTCTGCTTACCTCCACTGCCAGACCAAAACCATACCGATGAACATAAAGACTTCTATTGCCGCGGCAGCACTGCTGCTGTGCCCCGCGGCTTTATTCCCTTCCAATCCCTATCTCCCCCTTTGGGAGCATATCCCCGACGGCGAGCCATATCTTTTTGACGACCCCGACGTGCCCGGCAAAAAGAGAGTCTACATCTACGGCTCCCACGACATTCTCCGCACGCATTACTGCGGAAAGAATCTCGTGGTGTGGTCAGCTCCGGCCGACTCGCTGGACAAATGGCGCTACGACGGCGTGATTTTCGAGAGCAAGACAGATGCCGCCGGACGCAATCTGCATCCCGACGGATCGGGCGATCTGCTTTACGCTCCCGACGTTGCCGAACGCCGCTTGCCCGACGGCCGACGTGAATATTATCTCTACCCCAACAATCAGAACGGTGGCAGAAACGGCATGGTTGCCGTGAGCTCACGCCCTGACGGCCCGTTCAGAGTGATAAACTGGACTAAGGACAATCCCGCACAGGCAGAGGGCGTTCTCGGATTTGACCCGGCCGTTCTCATAGACGATGACGGACGTGTGTATGGCTACTGGGGATTCGAAACATCCTACGGCGCCGAACTGGACCCGGCGACAATGGCCACTGTAAAAGAAGGCACCGCGATAGTGAAAGACCTGATTCCGGGCCATCGCCAGGAAGGCGACGGGCGCTTCTACGAGGCATCCTCCATCAGAAAGATCAAGGACAAGTATGTGCTCGTCTACAGCCGCATAACTTCCGACGGAGAGTTCGGCCTTCCGGCTTCAAACTATACACTCGCCTATGCCTACAGTGACAATCCCTTAGGGCCGTTCAAATACGGCGGCACGATAATAGACGCACGCGGACGCGACACCGACGCCGACGGAAACTCCATAGTGACGGCCACTCCAAACGGAAACACCCACGGCGGCATAGTGGAAATCAACGGCCGGTGGTGGGTATTCTATCACCGTCAGTCGGGCGCTGACGAATTCGCGCGCCAGTCTATGGCCGCGCCCATAGAAGTGGAAGTCACCACTGGCCCGGAAGGAGCAGTGAGGATAAGCGAGGCAGAATATACTTCCGAAGGATTCGAGACCGCCGGTCTTGACCCGCTCCGTAAATATCCCGCGGCTATAGCATGCCATTTCACCGGCCCCACACCGGCCGTTCAGGAATATCCGCGCGTAAATTACACCGGCCCGTATTTTCAGCCGGTGTACACCGACTCCATCCCGTCAGGCGACCCCTATGCAGTGCCGGAGAATATGAATCCCGTGGTAAACAATACTCCGGGCTCCATTCTGGGCTTCAAATATTTTAATTTCGACAAGCTCCACGGCAAAAAAGGCTTAAAGCTATCTCTGGATATAATTCCCGGCGAGACCGGAGGTACTGTCTCGGTCTACACTTCGGCCCCGTGGAAAGGCAATCCGAAGCCGGAAGGAACGCTGAGTCTCGATCCCAATATGACGGCGGAGAAAACCACCGTGTCGATTCCGCTTGCGGAAATTGGGCGTCTTTCAGGTAAGCATCCGCTTTATCTGACATTTGATTCCCCCGTTCCGTCCAAATCCCTGTGCACAATCCTTTATCTGCAGTTTAAGGAATAATCCACCTCTTTAAGGAATTCCATTCACATTTGAAGAATATCCCTTCACTCATTAAAAAAATGCGACATGGAGTTTGCCGTTCGGCAAACTCCATGTCTTTCTATGGTTAACTAAGATTGCTCTTATTGTAATTAATCAGCGCTTTTTATACACCCAGGCATCCGGGTAACGGCTGCTGAATGCGGCATCTGAAGCCGGAGCGGCGGCCTCGATGAAAGAGGCTCCGCTATGGGCATATACGCGACAACGGCGCTCGCCTTTCACTATCTTCAGCTGGCTGTCACCGCGCTCGGCGATAAAACGTGCGGCATCACGTTCGTTGCCGAACGATGCCACCACCAGATAATATCCTGCACCGTCTTCTGAAACGCCGGCAGGCACCGTGGCCATGGACGAGGCTGAATCAGGACGCACGATATAAAGCTCCCTGCCCTCGTCGGACATGGGGATATACCGTGGTTTCTCCACTGTGATTTTCGGTGCCGAAATAGAAGCGAAGTCGGCGTGACGGTTCACCAATATGGGAGTGGAGGCTGTGAGTGCCACACCGATTACCACCGCAGCGGCAGCCGTATATTTCAAGGCACGGACCACAAAAGGCTCCCGGCTGCGTGCAGCACGCGGGGAGAAATCGACCTCGACCACCTTGGCGGCAGAGCTGTCGCGGACAGCAGCCTCGCTCAACGCTACTGAAGGGAATGCGGCATACATAGCGTTGGCCGCACTCACCGACGGCGCGGCGGGAACAAATTCCAATGCTCCCGATTCCAGACGTGCGAGCGTTCCGATGCGGGGGAAGTTCACCGGCATTCCGGCATCCATGCGGCGGAGCATGGCCTCTACCTCACGGCTCACCTCGGCGGCGGCGGCATCGTAGCCGCAACCGGTGGCGCGCGCTATGGAGCCTGCAAGCAGACCGTCGTCATGGGAAAGCTCGGCATTAAAGCCCGTAAGGCGCCTGGGAGGCAGCATAATAGTGCCGTCCGAATCGATACGTGCCGATTCATACCGGGCGAGAAACGCCCCGATACCGGGAAGCACCACGCAGTCGTGGCGCATTATCAGATATTGCAGGTGGTCTGTAATCATTTTCTACAAAAATAGCAATTTAGCTTCATTAAGTCAAACGGACAAATGTTAAATTTGCGATGTGACTGATTATGAAGCATCTACAATTTATCAAACATCTCTTCCAGTTCTTCGCCTGAAATCACACGGATCACGGCAAGGCCGTCGGGGGTGTAATTGGGCGTTGGAAGTTTCAGGAGTTCGCCCAGAAGATTCTCGCGTTCGGCGCCTGACAGACGGCGTCCGCGCCTTATGGCAGCACTTCGGGCCATGGACAGGGCGATGCGTCCGGAGAGGCCGTCGGTGTCTACGCTTCCGCTGTCGACGGCATCGTCGAGAATCCGGCTGATGGCCTCCACGGGGTTCACATTGTCAATCACCGACGGAACGCCGGTTATGTTCCAGCAGTCAGTTCCGGCCGCCTCAAGCACGAAGCCCATCTCCGTAAGGCTCGGCATCATCTCGGAGAGGAGTATGCCCTGTGCGCGGTCAAGCCGCAGCATCTCGGGAAACATGAGGCTCTGGGGTGTCATATCGCCGTTGCGCAGCATGGCAGCATAACGTTCATAGAGCACCTTCACATGGGCGCGGTGCTGGTCAATGACCATCACGCCAGAAATGCAGGGCGCAAGTATGTAGGCGCCTTTGGCCTGAATGCTTTCAGTGTCCTCGGCGCCGCGGGTGTCGGCCTGCGAACCGAACGGAAGCGCGTCGGGCTCATACGGCTCGCTGTTCATGCGGCTGCCCGAAATTCCGGGCGACGGCACGGCCGTGGTGTCCGGCTCTGTGCCCATGAATCCCTCGTAGATCTTGTCCCAGTCGCGTAGGGCCTCGTTGCGGCGATGCTCGGCACTGAGACGCGAGGCAAACGATGGCTGGGCGCCCGCCAACCTTCCGCTCTCCTGCCCTTCCGGAGCATCGGAGCTTTCGGCAAACGGATTATATCCGGGGTCCACCGTAACATGATGGGATGCGTCGGCATTGGGGTCGAACACCGGAATATCCGGAATCTCCTCCGCGTCGAAATCTATGCCGGGCATGGCATTGAAACGACCCAGGGCCTCCTTAACGGCCGCTGTGAGAATCTGCCATATCGCAGCCTCGTTCTCAAACTTTATCTCGTTTTTGGTCGGATGGATATTTACATCTATTGTGGCGGGGTCAACGGTGAAATTCAGGAAATAATTGGGCTGAAGCTCGGCCGGAAGAAGCTGCTCGTAGCATGTCATCACCGCCTTGTGGAAATAGGGATGGCGCATGTGGCGTCCGTTGACGGTAAGGAACTGCAGGGCGTTTCGGCGCCGCGCTCCTTCGGGCCGTCCCACAAAGCCGTCGATGCTTACAAGCGATGTCGACGTCTGCACCGGAATAAGCTGCCGCTCGAGCCCTTTGCCGAACAGGTCGCATATACGGCGCTTGAGCGGGGCCGCCATTATCTGGTGGACCACGGTGTCGTTGTTGATAAGTGTGAGGTCGAGACCCGGATTAACCAGTGCAAGCCGCTCGAACTCCCTCACAATGCCGCTCATCTCCACCGCATCCTTCTTCAGGAACTTGCGCCTGGCCGGAACGTTGTAAAAGAGGTTCTTAACCATCATGTTGCTTCCTGGCACGGTGGCCTCAGGGGTCTGACTCTCGACGGCCGAACCGTTTATTATCAGACGCGTGCCAATTTCGGCGCCGCGCTGCATGGTGCGCAGGTCAATCTGGGCCACGGCGGCTATCGAAGCGAGAGCCTCTCCGCGAAAACCCATGGTGTGAAGCGAAAACAGGTCGGCAGCCTGTGAAATCTTGCTTGTGGCATGACGTTCAAACGCCAGACGGGCATCCGTGTCGCTCATTCCGCAACCGTCGTCAACCACCTGAATCAGCGTCCGTCCGGCATCCTTCACAATCACCTGGATAGACTTGGCTCCGGCATCAACAGCATTCTCAAACAGCTCCTTCACCACCGAAGCGGGGCGCTGAATCACCTCGCCGGCGGCTATCTGGTTGGCTACCGAGTCAGGAAGAAGTTTGATTATATCACTCATAAACAGGATTATGCATTTAAGTTCGCGTCTCACCCACAGGATGAAAACGCTTATGCAAAATTAAGCTATCGGCCCGACGCGACAAAATGGTGTTATCAACACAATGTCAAAACTATGTTGATAACTTGTTAATAACTTTATTTGGCAATCAGAGTAACTTTCCATCACATTACTTTCATAACAGGAAATAATGGTTTATATTTGAGAGCACCTCCGCAAAACCAAACATTTTCTCTCCGCCCTGTTCCATTGCACCAGACCGCATCAAAATAAGTCCAAACCAAACCAAAATGAACAAAACAAATTCAATTATCATCACTGCAATGGCTGTAATCCTCTCTTCATGCCATACAGAATCGAAATTAGCCGTATCCACCACGCAGCCATTCACATCCCAGCGCAGGATGCTGAACCCTATAGCTCCTCCGGGACTCTTTATAGCCGACCCTGAAGTAAGGCAGATGCCTGACGGACGGGTTTACGTATATGGGTCGCGCGACGAACCCGGCAATGCCTGGTGCTCAAATTCATATGACATTCTTTCTTCATCCGACCTTGTAGACTGGCAGGTTGAGCAAATTTCATTCGCCACTAAAGGCGTGGGAAAACAGACCGATTACACCGATGCCGTACTCTACGCACCCGACTGCATTCACCACGATGGGAAATACTACCTTTATTACTGCCTTGAAGGCAATGATCCGAAAGGAGATGAAGGCGTGGCTGTTGCCGACTCTCCGTATGGGCCGTTTTACGATGGCCGGAGAATAGAAGGTATCAAGGGAATCGACCCTTCCGTATTTATCGACGATGACGGACAACCTTACCTGTATTGGGGGCAGGCATACGCCAAGGGTGCCAGGCTCAGTAAAGATATGTTGTCAATTGAAGGCGAAATACACGACAGCCTACTGACCTACGAGGACCATTTTTTCAACGAAGGCAGTTCGGTGCGAAAAAGAAACGGCATATACTACTTCGTGTACGGAAGCCACTCACAGCACGGCCATTCCAACTGCGCCACGCTTGACTACGCTACCTCAAACTCTCCGTTAGGGCCATTCACCTATCGCGGAGTAATAATCGACAACTGGGGAAGCGGTCGTAATCTCGTGAACAACCACGGCTGCATCACGGAAATCAACGGAAATTGGTATATAGCCTATCACAGGCCCACGCACGGAAACGCAAACATGCGCAAAGCATGCCTGGAACCCATAACCTTCAACCCCGACGGAACAATCAACCAGGTAGAGATGACAACCCAGGGCATCGGCGGTCCTATCCACCCTACCTATAGAATGGATGCTTCACGTGCATGCCTTATGAATGGCAATGTGATGGTGGCGGTAAGGCGCCCGCCTCACGACATTCCGGTTGAATATCTGGCATCAATCCGCGACGGAGACTATGCCTATTGGAAGTACTATAACTTTACCGATGCCGATATCAACACTTTCACGTGCAAGACATGGGACAAAAACCGGGCGGCCCGTATCGAATTACGCCTTGACCACCCGGATGGCGAATTAATAGGTGTATGCGACCTTAAACCAATGCAAGGCCAAACAGCCTATTCAATACATCAAGCCCACATCAAGCCCACAACCGGCATTCATGCCCTCGTAATGGTATTCCGCGCCCTCGACGAGGCAACCCCCGACCAGGACCTCCTAAACCTCGAATGGTTCACCTTCACCAAGCAATAATTGCCTGATTATTGTATGGGAAATTGAATCAAGGCGCCACGTGGACATCGCGCGATACCGACCTGACCTTACCGTCACCGGACACCATATCAACTACCAGACGATAGTTTCCGGGCTTTTCAGGAGCTGAAACTGTACGTTGCAACACCGGAGGCATGTCAGTAAGTCCGGGAGGCCAGCACCGTAGTCCTTTGGCGGCTTTAGGCGGCTTGGGACCGAGGAGTTTTGTCTTGATTAAAATTGCCCCATATAAGTTGTTCGAAGTATACATCAGAGCTTCTGCCGGCGTCAACTGTTCTATTGACTCCACCTGCATTGTCGGCATATCGAATATATATTGACAATCCTTTATGTCCATCAGCACACCGTCAACAACGATAGGGAGCTGTGCGCTTATCGATGGTAATGTAGAGGGTAGACGGGTGGATTGAACTATGTAGTAGGGAAGGTTTTCCGTTCCGTTTTCCGGCTCGTTATCGTCGTCCATAACAAGGAGTACCCGGGCAAAGGCTAATCGCCGCAGCGCATCAAGCACGGTAAGTGAACTATATTTTTCAAAGTGATCCTGGTCCAAATATCTTGCACCATAATACTTCTTGTCATTCCGTTTTTCTGTCCGGATTGCCCTAGCCTTGACCACAACGTTCGGCAGGATTCTAGTATCACCGGTTAACCCTATTGAATCTGTGGATTTAAAGGCATTTCTTTTCTTTCCTTCGGTAACTTTCGGAAGTCTGCCCACTGCCGGATATGTGGTATCATCAATATTAATTACACCGCCTATTAGCACACCTTTTGAATTTATTCCCTGAAGAAAGAACTCCGTACCATCCTTGAAAAAATCCACTTCTACGGTAAACCTTCCCTTTTTATCCACGCAGGTATCGGTGACAAGGCGATTGGTTCCATTGTAAGCCACAAGCCGTCCGCCTTTCATAGGATGTTTGGCATTGACATCATCATAGACTATACCGGATATCGTCATTATTTGTTCCGGCATATAACTATAGACATCACAGTCGCTTTTCACGGCTTCAGCCAGATCAAAACGTCGGAACGAGCCCTCCTCCAGCCACGCCTGGAAATCAGTCGAGGCTTCAGAGGTCGAAAAAGACCTCACCGGAAATGGCAGTGGCGATTCAAAATCGGATGCTGCCAGTTCGTATTCCGCAACCGGTATTGATGGCTGCGAAACCGGAATAAAGCGTGACAGAATCTTCATGCTGTCAAGTTTAGTTCCTGCCGGAACTAAATCTAAGGTTTGATTTACCTTAAGCGTGTCGGCTACTGTTATACCCGAATTAAATTCAACTTTCGGAAGCAGCGTGGTCTGCGACAGCAGGTTCAGTTTATTGTCAGTAAGAAACAGTGTTACCGGGCCCGTTGGAGCGTGAGCAAGGGTGGTGACACCTTCAACCGAAGATGTTGATATCTCGGATAGGCCGTTACTGCGGTCAAAAGAAAAAATACGCCTGTTGTCGGGAGCATTGCCTTCGATGGCGAAACGAAGCTTACTCCCGTTTATGGCTCCGGCAATGCGGAAAGCATAACTGTCGGTTTCAGGGACCTGAAATGCCTTGTTAACTCCCATGGCGGAAAACAACAACTTATAATTTTCATCCCTCCGTGGAATGAAGTTGAATATGGCATAGCCCGATGGAGATGTCTCTCGTAGTTCAAGCGTGTCGCCTGCCGAAGAGACCAGCACAAGCGTCTGATTGGCCCTGGGATAACCCAGCGACGAAGTTAATACTGCCGTGATTTGTTGTGGGATATCGGGTATCAGATGTCGGCCCATGGGAGCAACCATACAATGGATATCCTCATCTATAATACCGTCGTCGGGGGTCGTAGGCTTCCCTATTGTGATATGCCGCAAAGGGAAAGAATCCGGATTGAAATTCCTCATCAGATTTGTGTAACTCCGCAAAAAGTAATCCCCTTTGCCCGCATCTGCGTCAGGTATTATAGCGGCTTTGAACAGTCCCTTTTCATTGCACATTAGCTTCCGGCGAATAACAACCGAATCTGTACTCGCATCTATCAGTTCTACATAAAGAACCCTGCTGTATGGGTCGGAATGAGCGTGAGAAAGTGATGTCAAAACTCCCTCGATATGTATAGTGTCGTCCACATTGTAATCCGTTTTATCTGTTGTCAGAAACACTTGCTCTGTGCGAAAATCAACTGGCAGCTGAGCATGTCCTTTGTGAACCGCAAATGCATAACCGAGTAGAAAAAATAATGTTATACGAATAATTATTTTATGATTATAAAAGATAAAAGGCATTCTTTACAATTATAGGGATTATTTACAATTATAGGGATTATTTACAAATATATGTAGAAAATTTATAAATTCAAACTATCTGTTAATCTTCCCCCCATGGCCGAGAATTTCCAGCCATGGGAAGAAAATTATTATGTAAACAGTTACTTACCAGTCTGTATTCTTAATCTGAGGCTGTATGGTATAGTATTTTGGAATAAGTGCCGGTTGTAACCACTCTCCCAGAACAGTAACTAATGTCGTTGTATTTACTTCAACGTATGCCGTACCATATTCAGCCCCCATAATATCCAGCTCAACCTCACTTAATAATAACTTTAAGAAAGTTGAACCATCTCGTTCTACAAGCCGAGGCCTACCAGGTCCCATACATAATACAATTAGAAACAGTAACCTTGCGATTTCTTTTATCATGATTTTAGATGTTAAGGGGTGGTTGAACTACATGTAAAGTTACCTTGCAGAGCTCAAAAAACCTCTATCATCTTAAAAAATAAATCTATCATTTTACTTATACTAAAATCCACTTATTCAATCTTATACATAATTATAATTCTATCAAAATCTATCAAACGGCAAAACTTCATCCATCACCGGTTTTCTGCACTATCCTGATAGCCCCAAAAAGGGGCGAACCGGGAAAAGAGATTCCCGGTTATCTAACTTCATGTAATATAATGGACGGTGAGCCTTCAGCTCATATACGACAGATACAACTCGGCATCTGCAACCCCTGAATTTTTTATTCTTAATCTAAGCCGGGAATTCCGGTTGTATATTATCTCCTTACTTTCGCCTAATATAATGGAAATGGCAGGCGCGGTAAGGCCGGATACTGAAAATATGAAAAGATGATAATCTCTATCTTTCAGATTAGGGAAATCACGTTTGAAATTGGAGTAAAGATTATGTGCGTGACGATCTATGGTATGTGAAAGCCCGTTGATGATTTCTGTGGTGGAGAAGGTGCTTTCAATAAAATATTTAATTTCATTCGCTATTTTTTCCCTTCGTTCTCGGAGTAAGCCGAGCAAAGCTGCCCGAGAATCACAAGCTTTTGAAGAAAGAAGTTCCTTGATGCTCTGCGAAAGTTCGGCAATATTTTCGGCAAGGGCGGCATTGCGGTTTGTCTGGCTTTTAAGTGACTCGGTGAGCGTAATTAAATCCGGCATATTGTACCGCAATGGGTAAGGGCCTAATGCATGGGATGATTCGCGAGAGCCTTCAGAATGGCGATGCGTAATTCCGGGCTGAGAAATCAGTTTATGGGATGGGTAAGCGGTTTTTCGGCAGGCTTTAGCGGGAGGGTCGTTTCCAAGGCCGGCGAGGCGGAGGTGTCAGTTTTCGGCATTAACTCCACATCCTTCAGGCCTTCAGCAGCCGGACGCAAGGATGCGTCGGGACGTACCTGGGACGGCGCACCGGGGCGGCGCTTGGTCTGCTCCTTGCGCGATTTTGAGGCTTTGCTTTCCTCCACGGCACTGTTCATAAGCTCAATCATTCCCTCGGGAACCACAAACACATCATCGGGATTCATGGGGCGGATGTCGCCATACCAGCGGAACCGCTTGAGATAATAAGAGTTTCGTTTGGCCAGATAGAGCGGAGTGACCGTGGAATTGGTCTCAGGCCAGAAATTGATTCTCTCCACGGAATTGCCGTTGAAATAGGCATCCATAAAGCTGCTCTCGGTCTGGGCGAACTTATTGTAGGTGGAATCGGATTCCATGGGGAACATTATCACCTCCACATTTCCCTCAACGTAAAGGCGGCGGATGGTGGAATCGTTGAACCACGCTGTCATGTCGCTTCCCGAAAGCTGGTTGTAGCAGTCCTCGGCTATATGCTCGGCCATCATGCCGGTTTCGGGCAGACGCGCCCAGTCAACGGTGGAATCGTTGAGATGCACATAAATCACATTGCCGAATATCTGCCGCTCCTCGTTCCAAATGACTGGGTGACGGTACATGTAGAGGATGGTGTCACGCTGGGTGAAGCTAAGCGAGTCGCACAGGCCCTGCAGGTCCACACGGTAGAAACGCACCCGGTGGAAAGCGTTTGTCACGTAAGAGGAATCCGCCGTATCAAGATAGGCGGTGATGGTGTCGCCGTGAAGATAGAGGGTATCCTTCTGCGAGTATTCCTTGGCAAGGGCGCGGCCGGTGACGAAAGCGCTGTCGCGCACCTCGTCGTAGAAACCATAGTCGCCCTGCAGCGACGACTGCCTTACGCTGTCGGTAAGTATCATATTGCCGAAGGCCTCGCCATACTGGCGCGTGCGGTCGTAGAACAGCGTGTCGCCCGTGAGAGTGTTACCGCGCTTTGTCACCACCAGCGAACGTCGGTAGAGATCAGCCTCACCCGTGCGCGTGTTGTAAGTGCCGAGCGAGGAATAGATGGTTCCGTCACGATTAATGATTTCACTCGGGCTCACCAAACGGGCAAGGTTGGTAAAAGTATTGTAGCGTAGCGAATCGGTGTTGATATAAAGAGTATCGGTCGGCCGGAGCGAGCGCAGATGTACGTCAAGGTTGAAAATGGCGTCCTTCGTGTCGGGATGATACTCGCCTTGCATTGACTCCAGGCGGTTTTCAGCGTCAGTGAGCACACCGCCCACGTCGTAATAGCCCACTTCGGCCGCCATGTCGTAGTTGAACACGTCGGTTTCGAGCTTCACGTCGCGGTTTATTAGGCGCACTTTGGTGCCGGCATCAGCATAAAGCACGGCGAGTTCTGTCTCGCCGTTGTAGTTCAGCTCATCGGCATACACAAACAGCGTATCGCCCTGCTCCATCCTCACGTTTCCGAAGGCATCCATGGAATTGGACTCCTCGTAGAAATACGCGCTGTCGCAGAACATGAACATGCCGCCCTTGCGCATCTTAACATTGCCTGTCAGCACCTGATACTGCTCATACTCGTCGTCGTAGGTTTTCTCGTAATGAAGCATATCGGCATGCTCCAGAAACACCTTGTCGGCCTGGTTACGGTCGGCCTCAGGAATGGCAGGCTTTATAACCTTGGCCTGCTGCGCGCGGGGTGTGCGGGGAGCACGGCGCTGCTGGGGAGCGGCGCCACATATTGCGGGCAGGATAAGGGCCAGCATGAGCGCCGGAGCTGCCAGGCGCCGGAGCCGTGTTATTTCTTTGCTTCCTTTATCCATCCTTTGTGCTGGAAGTCGCAGTTGCGCCATCCGTCCTCAATGCGCACGTATGTGTCGGCTATCTTCTTCTCCAGCCACTGCTCGAGAAGTTCGGCGCGGCGTGCATTCTCATACATGTTCTTCACCGTCTGGTAGTCGTCGGCCATATTAGCCTTGTGGCCGTCGATGCGGTTCACGAGCTTCACCATGGCCACCACCTCGCGGTTGAGTTTGGGATCCATCATCACGAAAGGCTTGGAGATATCGCCCACCTGCATGTCGTTTACAGCCTTGGCCACTTCCTGAGGAAGCTCCGACATCTCGAAGCGCGATGTTCCCGTCTGCGGGTTCACCATCAGTCCGCGGTTGTTGCGTGTATCCTTGTCCTGCGACACAAGCGGAATCACTTCCTCAAAGGTTATTTTCTTCCGATCTACCACATCTGCACGGACAGTATCCAGACGGTTGAGCGCCTCCTGCAGAGAGGCGTCGGAAACGCGGGGACGCAACAGAATGTGACGGGTGTTGATACGGTCGCCACGCTTCTCTATCAGCTGGATGATATGGAAACCATATTCACTCTCTACGATTTTCGACACGCGTTTGGAATCATTGAGGTTGAACGCCACTGCGGCATACTCGGGGTCGAGCTGTCCACGGCCCATGAAACCTATCTCACCGCCGCGCACAGCGCTAGCCTTGTCCTCGGAATAGAGTATGGCAAGTGTGGAGAATTCTTTCTCGCCCTTGGCCACACTTTCGGAGAAATCGCGCAGACGGGCTTTCACATCCTCAACCTCCTGACGCGGAATCACGGGATAGAGCGTCATTATCTCCGCCTCGACCTGCATCGGCACGAACGGAATGCTATCCGGAGGCAGAGCGTCGTAATACTTACGCACATCGCTGGGCGTAACCTTGATATTCTTGGTGAGGTTCTGCTGGACATTGCGCACACGGTAACCGTTGCGCACTATCTCGGTGAGAAACTCGCGTATCTCAGGCATTGTCTTGCGGAAATACTCCTCCATTTTCTCCTTGGAGCCGAACTGGTTTATATAGAAGTTGATACGCTGTTCAACCTCGTTGACCACCTGGCCGTTAGGAGCCTCGATGGTGTCTACATCGGCCTGGTGCAGATAAAGTTTCTCTATGGCAAGCTGCTCGGGAATCACGCAATAGGGATCGCCCTTGATGTCGATGTTCTCGTTCTGCATGTTGTTATACTGAGCCTCGATTTCGGATTTCCAGATGGGCTGGTCGCCTACAACCCATGCCACCTGCTCCACGATATTGGTCTGGGCCACGGACGTCACGGCCGTGAACATCAGCGCGGCAAGCGTAAGTATCTTGTTAATTTTCACTATATAGCTTATTAAGTTACTATTTTGCGTCCAAAGTTACTAAAATTAGCCGAAAAAAAGAGCCGCCCGCGGTGAAAAATCACTGTCGGGCGGCTTAATGCTGTAAGTCAGACGCCTTTTAACTGTTGCCTGCTATCACTTGAACACCTGCGTCATGGGGCGTCCGGTCCATACCTGCGGTTGCTCCACGCCAAGTGCATAAGCTATTGTGGATGCAACATCATACTGCATCATGCTCTCGGGGAAGGCTCCACCCTTTTTCACATTCTTGCCGCTGATTATAAACGGAGTGCGCATCTCCTCCAGGGTGATACCGCCGTGACCGGTACCTATACCGCCGTGATCGGAAGTGACGATGAAAATTGTATTTTCGGCAATTCCAGCATCTTCTGCGGCTTTTACAATACGGCCCACGTAGCGGTCCACGACATTGAGTGTATCGTAATACTGCGGAGTATCGTGACCCGCGCCATGTCCCACACCATCGGGCTGATCAAAAATCACGGCAAGCAGCTGTGGCTTTTTCTCCTTAATATATTTCTCTGCCTCCTTTACGGTATTGAGCGGATATTTACCGGCATCGGTCACGTGTTTGTGGTAGCTGAGCGAAAGAGTATCCACCAGATAATTATGACCGTCCCATTCGTTTATCACACCTATTTCGGCCGAAGGTCTGGCATCGCGGTAAATCTGGAATATGGTAGGAAATATGTTGTTCTTGTTGATGACACGAGAGGGAATCTCAGGTGTCTTCGAACCCCACGTCGTATAACCGTGGATTTCTGTGGGCGCACCCATATAGATTGCCGCCCAGTTGGGAGCGCTTGACGAAGGAAGGACTGTACGTTTGTCGAGCGTATAGCAGCCTGATTCCATGAGTTTTTTCACATTTGGCATGTCGGCTTTGGGCATACTGTAAGAACCCCAGCCGTCAAAACCGATGAAAATCACATGCTCCGCCTTTGGTTTGGCTGCAAAGGCACACAGCGAGGCAATGGCTACAAACATCGCCGTCATTAAAATTTTTCTCATGTTTGTTTGGTTAATGGTTGGTTATGTAAATGGTATTACGGAATGTCGTTTAGAGCAATTTTCCACTTTAGAATCTTGCGCAGATGGCGCTCAACGGCCGTGGCCTGACGCATCATGCCAAGATCGGAGGGATGCACATAGTCCACTATGCCCTCGGGGAGCACACCCAGGTCGCCCCGCTCTATGTAATACAGATTCTTCACACCAGAAGTCTTCAGTGCCTCATAAGCTTTACGCTGCGCTTTATTCGAATGGTCGTACTCATAGAACTTCACCTCATTGGTGGGCGCGTTGCTGTAACCGGCATGCTCTATCAGCACTACGGGTACATCGGGATGAACTTTGCGTATCTGCTTTACAGCCTCGGTCACAAGACTCTCGATTTCCTCCGACGAGCGGCCTATGAGATTGGGCATGCAGTCCAGCATAATCGCCTCGGCATCAATTTCGTTTATCATATCGATAAGTTCCGGCTCCAGACGGCCGTTGCCCGAAAAACCGAGATTTACGAGCGGCATGCCGAGATTGCGCGACAGGATATTGCCCCACGCCATGGCCGGACGCGATGCGCACGCACCCTGAGCGATAGATGTTCCGTAAAGCACCAGCGGCTTTACCGCCTCAGGCTCCACGAACTCAAACCGAGAACCATCGGGAACTCCTATCCACATTTCATTTACTGTATTGTAAAGGGGAAGATAAAGAGTGAACTCCTCCATGGCGCCGGGACGCACACCGCGGTCCACGCAATATGAGTACCGTACTGTGTCTCCGAATGAATAGCTGCCGAAGCAGAAACCTTTGTCGCGGTCACGATACAGGTCAACGCCCGATACTCCCGTTGCGGGCATATGGGGCATCGACATTCCGCCGCCCACCGTGTATTTCACATTGATATCCTTGGCATCGGTCTTGAAACGGAGAGTGATTCCCGCCGAATTCCGAGAGAGATCCCAGACCGCCTCGCGCACTTTGTCTTTCGCACGCATGGGCAGACGGGCGTAATTTCCGCCGTCCTCATTCCAGACCTGATTGTGAACAAATGTCTTACCTGCAGGCACATCAAGCGGATTGTGCCACACCGTCTCCTGCGCCATAGCCGTGCCGCACAATGCAAACATCGCGGCTAATGACATTGAATTTAATAATTTTCTCATCTCAAACGTGCTCTTAATTGTATACAAATTTAAGTTTTTAATTAAAGAAAGGCAAAAGGATTTAAAAATTATCTATTAAAAAGGCTGAGAATTATATGACGCAATCACATTGAGGGATAGCGGCGACGGAGGTCGTCAATCCATTTCTCCATCTGTACGCGCCTCACGGCATCCTCCACCAGACGCCGCACATCGGCCATCGATTCCGGCTCCGCAATAACACGCCCACCGATAATACGGTGTACAGGCCACAAACCTTCAGGAGCCGCCACGGACGAAGCTCCGAAAACAAGACGGTCTATAACAGGAGCCGCACCTTCGGCTGCAAGCACGCGCTCCACTTTCACTCCCGGCCCGAAGCGCTGCCTGAGAGCCCGCGAGGCCGTATCACAGTCTATCTTTCCGGCCGCAAGCCATTCGGCCGCAATATCGGCAACGGAATCATTCACAGCAGCAAGCACATAGCCCTTGAACCGAGGCTTGTCCCATCGGAATTCACCCCTATGGCCGAGAAAATAGCGGTTGAGAGCGGCAGTATCTCTTCTTACGGGCTCATCGACCATAATCCGGGTTATCTCATACACGAGCAGTCCATTACGAAACGATTCCACTTCCGAGAGCGAATCAGGTCCGGCAGCCGCCATGGCTGCGAAATCGGCTATCTCCGCTCTTACCGCCGCCATAGTGTCAATACCTGCATCACGGGCCGCCCTCACTTTCCTCAGAAAATCGGCATCAGCCGCGGTTGTGTCCTGCCTGCAACTTCCCGAAACAGATTCCGGCATGGCAATTCCGGCCAGTAACAAAATGGAAAGTGCGGTTATCAAAATTTTCATTCAGCAAGAAATAGCAAGAAATGTTTAAAGACAGTCCCGCGGCGAAGAAAGTCGTCGCGGGACTGAGATTTATTTTCTACGCAGGCTCTGTTATCAGCGGTTGGATGCGCTGTAGTTGGGAGCCTCGCTGGTTATCGCAACGTCGTGGGGATGGCTTTCGGCCACGCCTGCGTTTGTGATGCGGGTGAACATCGCGCCGTGGAGAGCGTCGATATCTTTAGCACCGCAATACCCCATGCCTGCACGCAGACCGCCAAGCATCTGATATACCACCTCATAGAGGTTGCCTTTGTAAGGCACGCGGGCGGCAATACCTTCGGGCACGAGTTTCTTGGCATCCGACACATTGCCCTGGAAATAACGGTCTTTCGAACCCTTTTCCATGGCCTCGAGGGAGCCCATGCCGCGGTAAGACTTATATTTACGTCCGTTGTAGATGATTGTATCGCCGGGCGATTCCTCCACGCCGGCAAGCATTCCGCCAAGCATCACGCTGTAAGCTCCGGCTGCAAGAGCCTTCACTATGTCGCCGGAATAGCGTATGCCGCCGTCGGCAATCAGAGGCACACCGGTGCCGTCAAGAGCCTTTGCTACGTCATACACAGCCGAAAGCTGGGGTACGCCCACACCGGCAATAATGCGGGTGGTGCAGATGGAACCCGGACCAATGCCCACTTTCACACCGTCGGCACCGTTCTCCACAAGATAGCGGGCGGCATCGCCGGTGGCAATATTGCCTACAACAACGTCGATATTGGGATATTTGGCTTTTACATCCTTGAGAACGCTTATCACACCCTTGCTGTGTCCATGGGCGGTGTCGATTACAATCGCATCGACTCCTGCGGCCACGAGAGCATCCACGCGCTGCATGGTGTCGGCGGTGACGCCCACACCGGCAGCCACACGCAGACGGCCCAACTTGTCCTTGCAGGCAAAGGGCTTGTCCTTGGCTTTGGTGATATCCTTGTAAGTAACCAGACCCACAAGACGGCCGTCGTTGTCCACAACAGGCAGTTTCTCAATCTTGTGTTCCTGAAGAATCTTGGCAGCTTCCTCAAGGTCGGTGGTCTGCGAGGTGGTCACGAGACCGTCGCTGGTCATCACTTCGTCTACGGGACGGTTCACGTCGCTTTCGAAGCGGAGGTCGCGGTTGGTGACGATACCCACGAGCTTGCGGTCGTCATCCACCACCGGGATGCCGCCGATATGGAACTCCTTCATCATGGAGAGAGCATCGGCCACGGTGCTACCCTTTTTAATGGTCACCGGATCATATATCATGCCGTTCTCGGCACGTTTTACCGCATGCACCTGACGCGCCTGCTCCTCAATCGACATATTCTTGTGGATTACTCCAATACCTCCCTCGCGGGCAATGGCAATGGCCATCCCTGCCTCGGTTACTGTATCCATAGCCGCGGAGACCATAGGAACGTTGAGAGTGATGTTGCGGGAGAATTTTGTCTTTAGATTTACTTCGCGAGGCAGTACCTCCGAGTAGGCGGGAATGAGCAGTACGTCGTCAAACGTAAGACCATCCATCTTAACTTTTTCTGCAATAAATGACATAGTGGCTATCGATGATTAGTCTGAAAATTTTATTGCATGCAAAGTTACGCTTTTTTGCCAACAACCACAAATATTTTATCGCACCCGTTATTTAAATAAAAAAACTTGCATGGAAAACCGGCGATATCTAACTTTGCCTTTACTATGATAATTCTTTACCGCATCTATCAGCTTTTCATTATGGCCCCGGTGCTGCTGGTGGCCACTGTACTCACTGCTTTAACCGTCATGGCTGCTTCTGTGCTCGGCTTCGGACGCTGGGGCGGTTATTATCCGCAGGTGGTCTGGGCAAAACTTTTCCTGGCCATGACGCTCGTAAAAGTAAAGGTGGAGGGTAGAGAAAATATCGATCCGTCCACAAGCTATGTGTTCGTGGCCAATCACCAGAGCGCTTACGACATCTTCACCGTCTATGCCCTCCTCCACCATAATTTCCGGTGGATGATGAAGAAGGAGCTGCGCAAGATGCCTCTGATAGGACTGGCTTGCGAAAAGTCTCATCAGATCTACGTGGACAACTCCACTCCCGGCGCGCTCAAACAGACGATGGAGCGGGCAGAGACCCTGCTGCGCGGCGGCATGTCGCTTGTGATATTCCCTGAAGGAGCGCGCTCGCTCGACGGCCACATGCACCGCTTCAAACGCGGAGCCTTCATCCTGGCCGAGGAATTCCACCTGCCTGTGGTGCCGCTGACTATAGACGGCGCCTACCGTGTGCTTCCCCGCAACAAGACGTTGCCTCACTGGGGGCGCATAACCCTTACCATCCACAAGCCCATAATGCCCGGCAGCGCAGACCACACCGACACCTCGCGCATAATGCAGGAGGCATGGGATGCCATCCAGTCAGCACTCCCCGTCCCCGGCGACCAGAAGACGGCACGCTGACACCGGTCGGGCCATTATGACACACCACCCCCCCCGGCTAACTTTCTCGACCCTTAATTGTTATTCTGAAAGTGCGACATAGCGAAGGCATGTCACGCCATTTTGTCATACCGGTGGCAGAAATATCCGGTTGGCACGAATTATGCAGTAATACCTCATGTAATAATGAATCTTACAACTCTTAACCAAATATAAAATCATGAACATCAAACCGCTTGCCGACCGCGTGCTCATTCTTCCCACTCCCGCTGAGGAAGTTACCGCCACCGGCATCATCATTCCTGATTCAGCTAAAGAGAAACCCCTCAAAGGTACAGTAGTAGCCGCCGGAAACGGCACCAAGGACGAAGAAATGGTCCTGAAACAAGGCGACACCGTGATTTTCGGCAAATACGCCGGAACCGAAGTGGAGTTCGAAGGCGAAAAATACCTCATCATGCGCCAGAGCGACGTTCTCGCCGTTATAGGTTGAGCATCCGGCATTTTTCAGTTTATTTCCCAATAACTTTCATCTGAAAACAAAACAGCATTATGGCAAAAGAAATAAAATTCGAGATAAAGGCTCGCGAAGAGCTTAAGAAAGGCGTAGACGCTCTTGCCGACGCCGTAAAGGTAACCCTCGGCCCCAAAGGCCGCCACGTGATCATCGAAAAGAAATTCGGCGCTCCCCACATCACCAAGGACGGCGTGAGCGTGGCACGCGAGGTTGAGCTCGAGGATCCGTTCCAGAACATGGGCGCACAGCTCGTTAAGGAAGTAGCTTCCAAGACCGGCGATGACGCCGGCGACGGAACAACCACCGCCACCGTTCTCGCACAGGCCATAATCAACGTCGGCCTTAAGAACGTGGCCGCCGGCGCCAACCCCATGGACCTCAAGCGCGGCATCGATAAAGCCGTTGCAGTGGTAGTCGAGAACATCAAGGCTATGTCGGAAGAAGTAGGCGACGACTTCAAGAAAATCGAAGACGTAGCCCGCGTATCGGCTAACAACGACGAGGCCATAGGTCGTCTCATAGCCGAGGCCATGAAGAAAGTGAAGAAAGAAGGCGTTATCACCGTCGACGAGGCCAAGGGTACCGAAACCACCGTTGACATCGTGGAAGGCATGCAGTTTGACCGCGGCTATATCTCGCCTTACTTCATCACCAACCCCGACAAGATGGAATGCCTCATGGAGTCGCCCTACGTGCTTCTCTACGATAAGAAAATCTCCAACCTCAAGGATCTTCTGCCCATCCTGGAAGCTTCGGCACAAAGCGGACGCCCGCTCCTTATCATCGCCGAGGACGTTGACCAGGAAGCTCTCGCCACTCTGGTTGTGAACCGTCTCCGCGGTTCTCTGAAGATCTGCGCCGTGAAGGCTCCCGGATTCGGCGACCGCCGCAAGGAAATGCTCGAGGATATCGCAGTGCTCACCGGCGGTATCGTAATCTCTGAGGAAAAGGGCATGAAGCTCGAATCTGCAACCGTTGATTATCTCGGCCGCGCCGAGAAGATTGTGGTTAACAAAGAAACCACCACCATCGTGAACGGTGCCGGTGCCAAGGATGCCATCGAAGCTCGCGTAGCTCAGATCAAGGCTCAGATCGAACAAACCACAAGCGACTACGACCGCGAGAAACTCCAGGAGCGTCTGGCCAAACTCGCAGGTGGCGTTGCAGTGCTCCACATCGGAGCACCCTCCGAGGTGGAGATGAAAGAGAAGAAAGACCGCGTGGACGACGCCCTCTCCGCCACCCGCGCAGCCATCGCCGAAGGCATCGTGCCCGGCGGAGGTGTGGCCTACATCCGCTGCGTTGAGAAGCTTGCCGACCTCACCGGCGTAAATGCCGACGAGACAACCGGTATCCAGATTGTTCGCCGCGCCATCGAGGAGCCTCTCCGTCAGATTGTGGCCAACGCAGGTGTAGAAGGCGCCGTTGTGGTACAGAAAGTAAAGGACGGCACAGCCGACTTCGGCTACAACGCCCGCACCGACCAGTATGAGAACCTACTGGCCGCCGGCGTTATCGACCCCGCCAAGGTTACCCGCGTGGCTCTTGAGAACGCTGCTTCCATAGCAGGAATGTTCCTTACCACCGAATGCGTCATCGCCGAGAAGAAAGAGGAGAATCCCGCTCCCGCAATGCCCGCACCCGGAATGGGTGGCATGGGCGGCATGATGTAATTGCTGAATGAAAGCCGCTCCCGTCTTAGGAGCGACAGCCCATAAAATACTCTTGCTATTTATAATACTCCGATAGCACAATAAGATATGGCTCGGACGCTGTCTTTATGGCGTTCGAGCCTTCTTGTTTCTGACTTTACAAGCCCCTCTCAATATATCAGTGAAAGCAGCGGAGATGCCCCGGATGTTTCCGGAAAAATGCCTTCCCACTGTTTAGCTCCCGTTCCCCAATATTTGTTAAGGCTGGGGCGGTCAAGCGTCGTACAGATGTGTTCGCGCAGTGAGGGAGCAATGCGGTTGCATTGTGACCGAAACATAAACATTGCGCACGCTGCCATCGCAACCCCATTTGCAATGTGAAGAAACTGTTCGTAATTCCTGTTTAATCGTCTGAAGGATTCAAGCCACGAAAAGGTTCGTTCCACAACCCACCTGCCGTTAATCGGCTTGAATTCCGATGTGCCGAAATTCGATTTCACACACTCCAATGCCACATTCAATCCTTCGTTCAAGTTTTTTACCAAAGGACCACGATAGCCGTTGTCAGCCTTTAATAATCTGATAATATGATATTTACAAAGCATATTAATAGTCAATCCTATCGCACCCTTACTATCGTGGACGTTTGCACGTGATGTAACTATAGTCAATGGGAATCCATTTGAGTCTACGGCCAAATGCCTTTTTATCCCCTTGATTCTCTTTCCTCCGTCAACTCCCTTTACCGATTGGGGCCGTCCGGTACGTACGCTTTGGCTGTCTATGACGGCAACTGTCGGTTGAGTCGATTTTCTTTGCAAACCCCTCGTAATGCCATTCAATTCTTGGGTCAAACGGTCAAATTTAGTACTCAGCCACCTACCCACAGCCTCCATAACACCGTCGGGATTCTGATACGTTGTAACCGCCACATCTTTCGAGGCTTTGCAGTTCCGGCTGTCTGAGGAAAGAACATCACCACCAAGCAATCCAGCAGTTGAACTTCTTGGTGCACCTCTCGCCTCAGTTATCACAGATAATCCTCGCGGTGAGGGGTAAACACATCCACCACCTCGCCTCCTTCGAGAACCTCAAAGGAATGTGGAGTGTTGCCGGGTATAGCATAAGAGTCGCCGGGGGTGAGAATTGTGTTAATTTCAGGCTCCGTTTCAACTATCAGATGGTATTTTCCGGATATCACATAACCACACTGTTCATGCAGATGCTGGTGGAGGGCGGCGAAATTGCCTTTCACATAGTTCATTTTCGTCACCATTGATTTCTCGCCCACGGCAAGTGAATCGAGACTGACGCCCTTGAAAACCCTCTTTAAGGCATCGTTCTTCCTTACTACTATTTTTTGCATTGATTCTGATCTTGTAGCCGGTTATTCTAAAGTCAATTCCATCTGAATATCACCACGCTCGTAAGCCGGCCGGTATTCCTTAAGTTCCGAAAATCCCAATTTCCGGTATAGGGATATTGCCGGTTTTAACAAGGTGTTGCTTTCAAGAAATATTTTCTTTGCTCCCCGTCGGCGTGCCCAGTCGAGAGCTGACATACACACCTTTTCACCTATGCCCAATCCTCTTGCTTCAGGATCAACAGCAAGTTTGGCCAGTTCATAATCATATTCATCGGAATCCATTCGGCACATAGCCACCACTCCCATCGGCGCGCCGTCCACCATTGCCACGAAGATATGTCCTCCTTTGGAGAGAATTGATGCTTCAGGGTCGTTGAGCACTTCAAGGTCGTGCGGTTCAAGCGACCAATGGCTGTTTATCCACATGATATTAAGCCGCTTGAAAGTCATTAAGTATTCCGGCGTATAGTCTACAATTTCTACCACACTTACAAACTTTTTATTTTTCATTTCCATTACTCTTTTTAATAACGACTTTTCGGCAAGGGCCCTTTCCCAATTGTCAATCGCAGTCCATAGCTTATGGGGCGACTGCGACTCGATTTCCTCCACAACACTCTCCACATCAGCGCACACGCGCTTCATACGGCTGTATAATTCATCACCCTTTGCGGTCAGGCACACTATGGTTGAGCGTTGGTCGTCCCGTGCCTTCTCCATAGCCGCCAAATCGGCTGCGGCAAGTTCCTTTACAATATTGCTCACCGACGGATGAGTCTGACCGATAGCCTTGGCCAGTTCCGTTACCGACATCTTCCGTCCGTTCGACAGCATATAAATCACCGGAAACCATTTTGGTTTTATGTCCACCTCATATAGCTGATATATGGAGGCGGCATCCTGAGTTATAATTTCGGTCAGCCACCTGAGCCGGCTGCCTATTGTAAGTCGTCCTGACTCTTCAAAAAACTTCATTCTGTAACCATTTACGTAATTGATTACGCAAACTTACAAAAAATTTCCTTCTCTCTCCAAAAAAATGGGAACGAAAATTAAAATCTGTTGCGTTCCCCATTGAGAATCAAGTAGGAGGAAAACACAAATCATTCTCCCGGCTGTATAGGGTGCGCCACCACTGCCGTCAATCCTGGACCGAAGGCGTGGCTTATCAAATCAAGAACCGGGTTCTGACGATATATTAACTCTTTAGCCATATAAAAAAGCGACCGGGCCATACCTTGTTGTGAATTTCAAATTTCACAGTACATAAAAACGCGAGGCCTGCAAGCAACTTGCGGGCCTCGCGTTTTTGGAGCCGGTTCAATCCGGTTGGCTCAGTGTCGGTTCAATCCGATTATTTAGCCGGAGCTGATTGCATTTTATATACGAGCGTACCACCCTTCATGATATCCTCGTGGGTAATGTAGGGCTTGGTGTAAGGCTCGCCGTTAAGCAGTATCTCTCCCACATACTTATTCTCTTCCGAAAGATTCTCAGCCTTAATATCAAAGGTCTTGCCATCTTTAAGATGCAGCGTGAAAGCGGGCATCTGGGGAGCGCCGAACACATAGTTGCCGCTCACGGGATCAACAGGATAGAATCCCATTGCGGAGAACATATACCATGCCGACATCTGGCCGCAGTCGTCGTTGCCGCAGAGGCCGTCAGGTTGGGGACGATACTGGGTGTCGAAAATCTCGCGCACGAGCTCCTGGGTGCGCCACGGCTTGCCGGCGAGAGCATAGAGGTAGGTCACGTGGTGGCTCGGCTCGTTGCCGTGGGCATATTGGCCTATCAGTCCGGTAACGTCGGCCTGAGTTGTCACAAGTTCAAGGGTGAAGAGCGAGTCGAGTTTGTTGGTGAACGCTTCCTCGCCTCCGAAAAGCGATATAAGGCCGGGAACATCATGCTGCACATGCCACGTATACTGCCAGGCATTGCCTTCGGTGTAGTCGCCGCCCACACTCTCGGAGTGGCCCACAAGACTGGGATTGAAGGGCGATTTCCAGCTGCCGTCGCTCATGCGCGGACGCATGAACTGGGTCTGCGCGTCGAACAGGTTCTTGTAGTAGTCGGCGCGTTTGCCAAAATAGGCGGCATCCTCTTCCTTGCCCATGCGGCGTGCCATGTCGGCGGCGGCATAGTCGTCGTAAACCGATTCGAGCGTTGAGGACACCGACTCTGCCCTGATAAGGTCGGAGGGGAAATAGCCGTATTTCAGATAGATCTCCCAGTCTGATTTCAGAGGATGCGACACGGTCTGAGTACGCTTTATGGCATCAAACGCTCTTTCGGCATCGAAGCCGCGGAAGCCCTTGCGGTAAGCCTCGGCTATCACTGACACACCGTGGTTGGCTACCATGCAATAATTATCCTTGCCCCAGAGAGCCCAGATGGGAATGAAGCCCTGGGCATCGGCATGGTCAACAAGCGAGCTTACGAAATCGTCAACGCGTTCGGGAACAATCACGGTATAGAACGGATGGGCTGCACGGTAGGTGTCCCACAGCGAGAAAGTCGAATAGAAGCCGTCGCCCGAAGCCTTAACAATGGAATCGTTGGCGTTGCGGTACATGCCGTCCACATCTGATATGCGGTTTGGCTGGATGAGCGAATGGTAGAAGCCGGTGTAGAAGTTCTTCTTCTGGTCATCGGTTCCGGTCACCTCTATGCGGCTCAGATAGTCGTTCCATTCGCGCTTGGCATCGGCACGCACGCCCTCGAAATCCCACGATGCAAGCTCCGTGGCAAGGTTACGCTTTGCGCCGTCCACGCCTGTGGTCGAAAGGGCAATCTTGGCCATCAGCTGCTCACCGGGCTTGAGGTCGAATGTGGCGATGATTCGTTTACCCTTCTCGGTCTCGCCCATAGGAAGATCGGTGGTCTTGACTACCGGACGGTTGAAGGTTATCACAAAGAAATAATCCTGCTTCACCCACACGCTGTTGGTCACGTGACCGGTGAGGGTTGAATCATTCTCCCATGTGACCTCACACGCCGAAACATGAGAATGATACTGCTTTTCGTTCCAGGCCGGCCCGTGCTGGAGGTCGATGAGCACGGAAGCAGAATCGGCCTTGTTGAAGGTATAGCGATGAAGAGCTACACGCGAGGTCGAAGTGAGCTCAGCCTTCACGCCTGCGCCGGTGAGATCCACGGCGTAATAGCCGGGAGTCGCCGTTTCGGTCGACTTATCGAATGTGCTGCGATAGCCGTCCCAGTCGCGCACGCGGTCGCCCGTGAGAGGCATTATCAGAATGTCGCCGAGATCCATGCAGCCTGTACCGTTGAGGTGTGTCTGCGAGAAGCCCCAGATCAGGGAATCAGTATCGGTGTATTCCGAGCAATACTGCCAGCCCACAGCACCGGTCACGGGGCTTGTCTGCACCATACCGAAGGGGCGTGTGGCGCCGGGGAACGTGTGGCCTGTGGCGGCCGCTCCCACAAACGGATTCACATACTGGGTATAGTCGGTTTCTGTTTCGGCCGCTTTGGAGCCGGAGCATGATGCCAGCATTCCCGCCAGGGCCACGCTCGATAATAAAAGCAAAATCTTTTTCATGAGATTGGTTTGAAGGTTTTGAAGCCGTAAAGTTAGCAAATTCCTCCCTCCCCCAGAAATAATTCGGCCCTTTTCCCCTAACCCCACACCCTTTCATCCGGACTTTTTTTCGTAAATTTGATGCGAAATCCGTCAATACACACGACTTGGAAAATTATCTGGATAAACTCAACTCTCAGCAGCGCGATGCGGTGGTCTACACCGACGGGCCGGCTCTTGTGATAGCCGGCGCGGGCTCGGGCAAGACGAGAGTGCTCACATACAAAATAGTGCATCTGCTGGGGCAAGGTTTCGAGCCCTGGCGCATACTCGCTCTGACCTTCACCAACAAGGCCGCGCGCGAGATGCGCGAACGCATCGAACAACTCGTTGGCTCGCGCACGGCATCAAGCCTGTGGATGGGCACCTTCCACTCCATTTTCGCCCGCATACTCCGGCAGAACGCCGAGCGCATCGGCTTCAAGCCCTCATTTACCATATATGATACGGCCGACTCCAAATCGCTGGTGAAATCAATCATCAAAGAGATGGACCTCGACGACAAAATCTACAAGCCGTCGGTGGTGCTCTCGGCCATATCCTCGGCCAAGAACTCCCTCGTGTCGCCCGAACAATATGCCCTGCTCAAGGATGCCATGGAGGCTGACCGGCAGTGCCGCCGACCGCTCATCTATGCCATCTACCGCACATACCGCGACCGCTGCTTCGCCGCCGGAGCCATGGACTTCGACGACCTCCTGTATTACACCAACATTCTGCTGCGCGACAATCCCGACGTGCTCCACCACTATCAGGAATATTTCAGGTATGTGCTCGTGGACGAGTATCAGGACACCAACTTCGCCCAGCACGTAATCGTGTCGCTGCTCACGCGCGAGAGCCAGAACCTCTGCGTGGTGGGCGACGACGCCCAGAGCATCTACTCGTTCCGTGGCGCCAACATTGCCAACATCCTCAATCTCAAGAAAGCCTATCCGGCACTGCGCATCTTCAAACTTGAGCAGAACTACCGATCCACCCAGAACATAATCAACGCCGCTAACTCTCTGATAGACAAGAACACCCAGCAGATACGCAAAAATGTGTTCTCGCGCAACGAGACCGGACGCCCCATAGAGGTGGTGGAGGCCTACAGCGACTTCGAGGAAGGCTACCTGCTGGCCAACCGCATAGCACAGGTCCACATGTCGACCCACGACTCCTACGAGGAGTTCGCTGTGCTCTATCGCACCAACGCCCAGAGCCGTGTTCTGGAGGAGTCGCTGCGCAAGCGCAATATCCCCTACCGCATCTATGGCGGTCTGTCGTTCTACCAGCGCAAGGAAGTGAAGGATGCCCTGAGCTACTTCAGGCTCGCGGTCAACCCTGACGACGACGAGGCTCTGCGGCGCATCATCAATTTCCCCGCGCGCGGCATAGGCGAAACCACCGTCAACAAGCTTCTGCGTGCGGCCATCGACTCCAACAGCAGCATCTGGCAGACGATATGCCGTCTGCCCGAGGGCGACAACTTCGGTCTGAACTCCGCGGCCGTGCGCAAACTCGAAACATTCCGCGAACTCATCGCCGGCTTTCTGCAGATGGAAGCCTCCGGAGCCGATGCCGAAAACCTTGCCAAGACCATAATACACCGCACCGGCCTCATGTCGATGCTTCTTACCGACAACACCCCCGAGAATCTCTCGAAGCAGGAGAACCTCAACGAGCTCCTTGCATCAGCCGCCGAATTCGTGGCCACGCGCACCGAGGAAGGCAACGACCGCCTTTCGATGGCCGAATTCCTGGGACAGGTGTCACTGGCCACCGACCAGGATGTGAAGGATGCCGACGACGAGGCGATGGAACGCGTGACCCTCATGACGGCACATGCTGCCAAGGGACTGGAGTTCAACAATGTGTTCATAGTCGGTGTGGAAGAAGAACTGTTCCCCTCCTCCATGAGCTCCGGCACTGTCGAAGGAATTGAAGAGGAACGGCGACTGCTTTATGTGGCGATGACCCGCGCGCGCAAATTCTGCATGATGAGCTATGCCTCCTCGCGCTACCGCAACGGCCAGACAGCCACCTGCAAGCCCTCCCGCTTTCTCCACGACATAGACTCATCGCTGCTCAAGCTCGCTTCAGGCACATCGCTCGGCCTTCCGAGGCCGTCGTTTGCCTCCTTCCGCCAGTCGTACCATTCGGCGCCCTCCTTCTCGCGACCCTCGCAGCAGCGCAAAGTGGTGGAGGAAGCCAAATCCTACCGCAATACCGCCCGTCCCGGCACACCGGTACCGGTAAAGCCGCGCAACACTGCCCCCGACCCCTCGGGAGCCACATACCATCAGGCATCCGAACTCTCCGAAGGCATGACCATCGAGCACAGCCGCTTCGGACTGGGCACAATCACCCGCGTGGACACCTCGCAGCCCGAAGCCCGCATACACGTGGACTTCGAGAACACCGATTCCAGAGTGCTCCTGCTCAAATTCGCCCGCTTCTCCATAATCAGCTAACAGCCATCCCCACATGAAAGAATCAGAACTCTCCACCCCCTACTATATCGTCTACGAGGACCGCATGCGCCGCAACCTAAGCCTCATTGACAGCGTGAGAAAACGCTCCGGCGCAGAGATAATCATGGCTTTCAAGGCCAACGCCGTGTGGCGCACCTTCCCGGTCATAAACGAATACGGCTTCGGCTTCACAGCCTCCTCGCTCAACGAGCTGCAGCTTGGCAACGAATACCTCCACCGCAAGGCCCACAGCTATTGCCCCGTCTACACCGACGCCACCATAGACCGATTCATAGCCGGTTCTGACCACATCACGTTCAACTCCCTGCGCCAGTTTGAGCGCTACGGCGCGCGCGCAGCGGCCGCCGGAGTGAGTCCCGGACTGAGAGTCAATCCCGAGTGCTCGGTGATAGAGACCGATATCTACAACCCTGCCCTGCCCGGCTCGCGGTTCGGAGTAACAGCCGACATGATACGCCAGGCCGGCGGACTCCCCGAAGGCGTGGAAGGCCTGCACTTCCATGCCCTCTGCGAATCGGGGCCCGACGACCTTGCCCGCGTGCTCGAAGCTTTCGAACGCCAGTTCGGCGAGTGGATTCCCGGCCTCAGATGGGTGAACTTCGGTGGCGGTCATCTGATGACGCGCGAGGGCTACGACACCGACCTTCTCGTGGAGATAATACGCGGTTTTCGCCAGCGTCACCCCGGCTTACAGGTGATTCTCGAGCCCGGAAGTGCATTCACATGGCGCACTGGCGACCTCATCACCTCCGTGGTGGATATTGTGGAAAACCAGGGCGTATCCACGGCCATAATCGACGCATCGTTCGCCTGCCACATGCCCGACTGCCTGGAAATGCCCTACAAGCCGGCCATCACCGGGGCGCTCGAGCCTACGGAAGGTCTCCCCACCTACCGTCTCGGCGGCAACTCCTGTCTGAGCGGCGACTATGTAGGCTCCTGGTCATTCCCCGAACCCCTGCATGAGGGCCAGAAACTCCGGCTGGAGGACATGAACCACTATACCACCGTGAAAACCAACATGTTCAACGGCATCCAGCACCCCGACATAGTGTACTGCGACACCACAGGCCAGTGCACCGTGCTGCGTCATTTCACCTACGAAGACTACCGCGACCGCATGTCGTAAAAGCCACCTCCCAATTATTATCAGCCATGCCGAAGTATTCAGTAATAATTCCGGTCTACAACCGCCCCGACGAGATAGCCGACCTCCTCAGAAGCCTTTCCTCGCAGTCGATGACCGACTTCGAGACAATCATAGTGGAAGACGGATCTACCGTTCCCTGCCGCTCCGTTGTGGAAGCCTGGGAGCCCTCGCTCGACGTGCATTATTATTACAAGCCCAACGAAGGACGTTCCATAGCCCGCAACTACGGCATCGAGCGCTCCAGGGGCGACTATCTTGTGTTCTTCGACAGTGACTGTGTGATTCCACCGGATTATTTCCGTACGCTCGACGGCTTCCTATCCGCCCATCCTCTCGACTGCTTCGGAGGCCCCGATGCCGCGCACTCCTCGTTCACCCCCACACAGAAAGCCATAAACTTCGCCATGACCTCCTTCCTTACCACCGGAGGTATACGCGGAGGAAAAGTGCAGATGGAGAAGTTCGTGCCCCGTTCATTCAACATGGGCTATTCACGAGCCGTCTACGACAAAGTGGGTGGCTTCCGCGAGATGTTTTCCGAGGATATCGACATGTCCACCCGCATACGTCAGGCCGGATTCACCATCGGCCTGGTGCGGCCCGCATTCGTCTACCACAAACGCCGCGTCGACCTAAAGAAATTCTGGCGTCAGGTCCATGTGTTCGGTATGTCGCGAATCACTCTCAAACAGCTCTACCCCGACTCGCTGAAACTCGTCCACACCCTCCCTGCCATAGCCGTGATAATAGGCGTGGTGCTGTTGCTTCTCGGCATTTTCGTGAGCCCGTGGTGGCTTCTGCCGCTTGGAATCTATGCGGTAGTCCTGTTCCTTGCCGCCATGGTTTCCACACGGTCTTTAGGCGTGTCACTGCGCGCCATACCCGCTGCCGCCATACAGATCACGGGCTACGGCACGGGATTCATACGCGCTTACGTCACCGACATCATTCTTGGCCGCGGCCGCGATATAAACCGCGAGATAGCCATGCGCAAAGGCAAATGACCATCATCCCCACTCTCCCCTTATCATGCCATCAGAAAAAACTCCCTCCCACCATCCCGTGCATCTGCGCATAGCCGACCTTGCCGATGCCGACAAACCGCGCGAAAAAGCCCTGGAACTGGGCATACGCTCACTGACCGATGCCGAACTCCTCGCCATACTGATAGGCATGGGCGTTCCCGGAAAATCCGTTCTCGAACTTTCACGTGAAATTCTAGCCGCCGCTTCCAACTCGCTGCCCGAGCTGGCCTCCTGGAGCATCCGCGACCTCGCGCGCCGCTTCCACGGCATTGGCACAGCCAAGGCCGTGACAATAGCTGCAGCCCTCGAACTCGGCGGACGCCGGTCGGATGCCGGACAGCAGAAAGAGACTGTTATCCGCTCGTCGGCCAATGTCTACGGCCTTATGCGACGCAAGATAGAGGACTGCAGCACCGAAGAATTCTGGATTGTTGCTCTCAACCAGCGCAACAAGGTGATTTCCTGCGAAAGAATATCGATGGGAGGGGTGGCCTCCACGCTCGTGGATGTGAAAGTGGTGGCACGCAAGGCAATCGAGCACCTTGCAAGCGCCATAATACTCGTCCACAACCATCCGTCAGGCAACATGAAGCCCTCGGCACAGGACGATTCGCTCACCCGCAAAATCAAAGAGGGTGTGGCCCTGCTCGACATCCGCGTCACCGACCACATAATCATCGGCCCCACCTCCTACTATTCCTACGCCGACCAGGGCCGGCTGTAACGCACCGTGTAGCTGGAACGTCGATCTCCCCGGCGACGCGGTCTAAATACACGCAGGGTGTCGATGTTTTTCATCGACACCCTGCTGATTAAGGTATGCGGTCAACCGACAGCCTACTTCTTTATCGGATCATCAGTATCATAGTCGTAGAGCAGCTCAACCGATGTGACGGTCAGAATGGAGCCGTTACCTCCTACGAAGTAATCACCGTATTTGCTTGCCGAGAGAGTGACAAGAATGTATTTCGGCTCACGGTCGGTGGCATAATAGTCAAACGGTACGGTGATTTCAGTAAAATCAGGAATCGGGTTACCCGACTGATACAGACCATAGGCTATCACACCGGGGTCTTCCTTCGAGAAAAGACGGCGGTTGTTGGGGTTTGTGCGTATCTGATAAGGCTCATTCCAGTCGCCCAGCGCGCACCACACAGTGCATGTGTCCGGCTGTCCCAGCATGTCGGGGAACTCGCGGGCGTGGGTAATGGCCACGTTCTCGTACTTTATCCTCACCTTCACTTTAGTGGGACGCTCTGTGAATGGCCGTCCCATATCTAGAATGCCGTTTGTACCGTCAACCTTCACAAACGTACCGGCATATATATTTCCGGCGGCGAGTTTCCCGAGAACGGAAATACCCACAAAACGGGTCTCACACACAGCTCCTTCATAACCCGTGGGTGATTCCGGAACCACCAGTGGCACGGTATTGCTCTGGCCCAGTGTGGCTGCGCCGCGGTTTCCGGTGTCCCAGAACTGCTGGCCGTCCTCTGCCCAGGGTTTCCACACCTTGCCGTCCTGCCACCACTGCTCGAAGCTGGAATTGGGGAGCTGCGGTGCGGCACCCGTGGTGAAGGTGACCTCATCGCTCGTCTGGCCGTCGCTTACAGCGCGCACCACATAGGAGGTAGACGGGCTCAGACCGATAAGACGGCCTGTGAAGCTTCCGCCTTTGGTCACAATCCAGTTGTCGGGCACCGTTGTCCAGCTTTGCGATGACGACGGACGGTATTCGAACCCGTGCGAACGTCCCTCCTCGGCCTCCGCATACAGCCATGCCACACATGTCCACGCATCAACCGACGATATAGCCACGGCTACATTGGTGCGGTCAACCGTTATGGTCCATTTCACCGTGCGGCCATGTTCTATCACATCAACCGTCACCGGCGATGTGAAATCCACATTTCTGCCAACAAGCGAAGGCGTCACCACGGCATCCACGCCTCCCAGCTTGAGGCTTGTAACTCTTACAGATGACAGCGACACCGAACCTGACACCGTGACATTTACCGTATGGTTCTCCACATCTATCACCGAGGTTCCAACCTGTCCGGCAACGGTGAAATAGCGCTCGATATCCTGGCGTCCCACTATGGACCATACATAATCCTGATATATGCTCAGAGTGACTTCCACGGGCGATGTGAGGTCGAGGCCCGAATCAATCATGGCCGAGTCGGGAGTGCGGGCGCCGGGAGTTATTGACCAATCAAGAACCTTTACATTCTCTATATCGGCATTCTCGTTGAGATACACCGTCACTGTACGCTGGAGCGAGTCTATCACCGAGGTGCGTGCCTGATTCTCCACCACAAATGCGGTGAAATTGGGCTGTATGCGGGGATACGGCAGGTCGTTTTTTATACACCCCGTAAGCGAGGCGATGGCTGCGGCACAAATTACCGCGCGCCGGATATTAAATGTGAACACCTATTCCGAAGTTTATATTAAACAAATTGAATCTGAAATTGGCTCCGGAACTGAAACGGGAGCCTTCCTCCTCGCGGGTTACGGTGCCGTCGGTATTATGAAGATCGGTCACCTGCTTGTCATGGCGCATGTGCAGACCGAACACACCGAACGACACGTTGAAACTGAGATGATCCACTACAAACACACAGATACCGGGACTGAAATTCAGAGCGGCCTCGGTCATATCCGTGCGCGTATCGTGCATCACGTTGTTGTAAGGACGCTTGAACCGCGACGATCCGCTGCCGAAGCTAAGTGCCACCTCATTGAACACGGCAAAACGCTTGGAGCGTCCCAGACCCACGTAATTGCGGTAGAAGATACCTATCGAATATTTCGAGGAATAGAAGCTTACGTCCCTGATGTCGAAACTGAGATCATCGCCGGCATTCATGGCAAAGTGCTCCACGTCAGCTTCCTGGCGCGTATAGTCGAATTTCAGACCCACGCTCTGGTTGCTCCGGAAGAAATAGCTTACCGTAGGACGGATGGCATACTGCCGCCCATTGAAGTTCAGGTCGTTAAGAAACTGGAGCACCTCCACATCCGACGCGTCGAACTCGCCGTAGGATGCCGTGAGACCGAATGCCCACTGGCCCTTGGGAATGAAGAGGTAGTTGAACAGACCGCGGTCGTAGCGGCCGAAGTTGCGCTCAGGGATAATGAGTGGCACGGTATCATTGCCCACTATCACTTTCTCGTCCATCTCGGGATGATGCGGACGGCCTTTGGTGATTCGCGGGGTGAGGCTGTCGGGCAGCTCCGTGGCCACCGCCGAAAACGCGAGTGCGCCTGCGGCAAGTACCGTCATGAATATACGTTTCATTTCCATAATTTCTTAAGCCTTAGAGATAGAATGCCACTCCGAATGACACCGAAAACAGATTGATTTTGAAATTGGCATGCGTTGCGTCGCGCTTGGCTATCTTCACCTGATCGGTGACAGCGCGGGTGTGCGTGTAGCCGAATCCCAGCACGCCTATGTTCACCTCTATCGCCGAATAATTGTTCAGAAACATTATGAATCCGGGGGTAAGGCCCACGTTAAGTGTGAAATTGCGCTCGAACGTACCGGTTAGATCATCGCCTGAATGATTCGACAGTTTCGACTGTCCTCCACCGAGTTCCAGCTGCACCTCGTTAAAGAAGCCGAAGCGGCGGTTGTTGCCGAGCGAGATATAATTTCGGAAGGCTGCCGTTCCGAAATAGTCGTTGGTTATCAGATAGAGATTATCTGCATCGAAGTGGGTCTCGCTGTCGAGAATCAGCGACCCGCGGTCAATGCGCGTGCGGCTGCGCTGAAAGCGGAATTTACCACCGGCAGCCAGATTGTCGTGGAATGAGTAGAGAAGCATCGGGCTCACCTTGAACAGATAGGTGTCGCCTGTTATGTTCTCGAATATGAAAAACTGATAGTTCTTGTTGTTGCTCTGTTCATAGCTTACACTCACTCCTGTAATCCACTGACCTTTGGGCACGAACTGCACCTGCTCAAGGTCGCGCTTGAATTGTTCCTGGGCAGAGGCCTGCGGAAGGGCTAATGAAAGCGAAGCCACAATCAGGAATAGGACACGCGTTAGTTTTGGCATATATTTATTTTCAAATGATTGGTTATTCAATTTTTAGAGAAGAAACGGCCAACGGCGGCATCAGTAACTGAGGGTTATTTCATCGATCCAGAGAGCACTTCCGAGTGAACGGGATTTCTCCACATCGTCCCACGTACTGATATGCTGGCTTTCGTATTCTATCGAACCGGTGTCTTCCGAGGAACTTATCATCACGCTGATTCCCGTGGCTTTCACACCGAAGAGCGCATATGTGAGCGGAACGGTGAATGTGGTATAGTCGAGCGAGGCGCCCAGCAGCAGCATTCCGGAGGCGATAACCCGCTCCTGTCCGTCCACCACTCCCAGCACATTCACCTCCACTTTTCCGCGGTCGGATGGATCGGAAACCGAAGGCACATATTTGAAATAACCGTTCACGGCACTCGGACGCGAGGTGAAATCCACGCCGGTTTTGAATCGCTCTTCGAGATTGTCGGCATCGAATGAGTAGCTGCCAAGAAACAGTCGCGCGGCCGCCCTGTGGGCTATTTCCGGAATCGCACGGCTGTAGGCCACATAGGGCTGTGATGGCTGGCGCCAGGCGGGTATGGACTGCCCGTCTGTATCCCAGGCCGTCGACTGCAGTTTTACGGCAAAATTGCCTCCCGCACAATCATCTACGGTATACACCGAAGGTTCCACATACCATGTGTTCATGTTTTTGGCCTTCATGCAGAATGTCTTGGCGTTTGTAGTGGCCCATTTCTCCGGGATGCTGTAGTCAAAATCCGTATAATTCTGGCAGTTGTATATCTCCACTATAGTCTGGGAATATCGGCCGCCGCTCGGCATGTTCTTATATTTCAGGGCGTGGTATTTTATATCCTCGAAATCGCTGTTGGCCAGACCTGCGTTTTTCTCCGTTGTCACGGTCACGGCGGGTGTCAGGTCCGCTTCCGTATGGTCATCGGCCACTGTCGACGTGAATGCGTATCGGGTATCTGCCTTGAGGTCGCCCACGGTGATGATGTAATTGTCGATGTCACGGTGTATGACGTGGCATTGGCGCCCGTCGGCATACACTCTGGCTATGGCAGTGATCAGACGGCGCATCTCCTCATTGTCAGCATTGATTCTTATCTTGGCGCTAAGTGCGAAGGCATCCACATCAATGGTGTATTTCGGCGCAACCACCTGCAGCACTGTCTCTCCCACGGTGCGGTTGCAGTAGTCCATCCTCACTTTCACCTCATTGGAGCTCTGGGTGGGAATGAGCACTGTCACGTCGTAGCGCCCGGGAGTGTCGGAAAGGGTTATCGACTCTATCTGGCATTCATACCATTCCGCGCCGTCGTCGCTCGCATACAGACGGAGATTGTCGCCAAGATTATCGGAATCCGACGCTATCAGGAAATTAGCAGTGTTTACACCGATCACCACGTCGCTCTGCGATATAATCTCTATCCTGGCAGGCTCCACATCTATGCCGAGCACGGCTGCTTCGCTCACCAGCCCCGTGGGTCCGGTGGCAAGGAATGTAAACGTGGCGTGCTGGTGCGCCACACTGAGGCGCGAGGCCACACCGGTAAGGTCAACCGTTGTATCTTCCGCCCCTTCCGTCACGGTTATCCCTCCTTCGGCAAGCAATGATGCCGTTTCTTTATCAAGGTTCATAAGATTCACCTCGGCCGGCCATGCCTCGTCTATGGAATCGGCAATGAATTTGGCCGAAGTGGTCATGGAAAGTTCGGCAGCATCCTTCACGCTGAGAGAAAGCGTGCGGCCGGTATATGTTCCCTCCACATTCGATATGGCGGCGCCTGACTGGAACCCTCCGGATTCAAGGGTGGGAGAAGGAGAGGAAGCGAGCTGCGGGGTGACGGCAAGTTCCTTGACGGTCTCAGTGCCGTCGTAAAGAAACTCGGCTTTGACCACCGCAGTGCCGGAAACGGTTATGGCATCAAGCGTCAGGCCGCACACCGAAGCGGCCTGCAGCCCGTCGATACGGTGGAAAGCATAGGAAAATTCCGTCCCGTCAATCGACAATCCGTCCAGAATCACGCTCACATTGCCGGGACGCAGAAACATATAGCTCCCATCGGTCACCGTATAAGGCAGATAACCGCCACCGTCGCTGTGGAATGTGGCCCGTGCCGCCGGAAAAGCGCATCGGAAAGCTTCGGAATAGTTCACCGTGACAGCTGCATTGAGCAGTGTCGCTGTCAGATTCACCTCCGTAGGCTTCCCGGCCACAAGGTTGATATCCTTTCTCACTCCGAAACAGGGCTTGCCGAAGCCTTCGGTCTCTATATCGCCGTGATATGCTGCCACACGGTATGAACCCGGACGAAGGCTCTGGTCCACGGGATATTCGTCCACTGAAGCCCATTCCCCTTCATAATCGCCGGTAAGGGAGGCCAGAGTGAATGATAGTTCCGACGCCTCAGGGGCAAAGCCCAGCGTCGTACCGTCAGTCACGGAGCCGTCAGGAGCCTTCACGGAAGCATCAACGCTCACCGAGGGCGAAAGCCGGCACACACCGAGGTCCGACGAAATTGTCTCGTGGGAACACGACGACGCCACAGAAGCGACCGCCAACATAGCGGCAGCTCTATGTAAAACGCGCCTGAACTTAACGGCAATTATGTTATTTTCAATAATTTGCACTGATTTTACACTATAACAAGGAGCAACCCGTAGTTTTCAGGTTGCCTAATTTCGCGTAAAGATACTTTATTTTCGCGAAATTAGAGCCGCCAAAGGCCACATTATTCAGCCCTCTCCACTCGTTTCCGAAGCCTGTGGGGAAGTGTTTTCCGGGGATGCGTTCTCTTTGCCACCGCGTTCATATCGGCGGTAGAAGATGAAGAGCAGGCATGAACCCACCACCACAAAGGGCATACCCACGAGCGGCACCGATGTATAGCCCATTCCCGCACCAATGCTGAGGCCTCCCAGAAAAGCCGCTATGGCATTGCCCACGTTATAGCAGATCTGGATACTGGCCGCACCAAGAAGTTCTCCGCCCTTGGAATATGCCACGATAAGCGACTGCAGCGGACCGCCGCTGCCAAACAGACCTGCCGTGCCAATGAATGTGAGCAGCACGCCAAGCCACGGAATGGAACTGAACAGCGATATGGCAAGAAGCACTATCACCATCGACCCCTCTATTATGGCCGCCACAAGCCCGGGGGCCGTATGGTCGGCCCAGCGGGCCGCTGCGAGATTTCCCACAAACATACCCAGTCCGGCCACAACCATAATCCATGTCATGGCCGCTGCCGGGAAGTGGGCCACGGTTGTCAGAAGCGGCTCCACATAGCTGTACCAGCAGTATATGCCGGTCTGGCCGAAGAATACACCGCCGAGGATTAGCCACGGCGCCGGATTACGGAGAAAACGGAACTGGCCTTTGAACCCGGTATCCACAATTTTACCAACATCGGGCACCTCGTGCCTTATGGCCACATAAGTAGCCAGTCCGGCCACTGCCACTATAAAGAACGGCAGACGCCACGACACCAGTTCTGTCAGGTATGTCCCCAGGGGAACGCCCACAAGCGTTGCCACCGTCATTCCGGCAATCATTATCGACACCGCCTCCACCTTCTTCCCGGAATCGGCAAGACGTCGCGCCACGATGGCGCCTACTCCGAAGTAGGCTCCGTGGGGAAGTCCCGAAATGAAACGGGCACCGAGAAGCATCCAGTAGTTGACCGAGAATGCAGCCAGACAATTGCCGGCGGCAATCAGGCACGCAAGCATCACCAGCAGATTCTTCAAAGGCATCTTTCTGAGCACAAGAAGCATGGGCGCTCCGAAACTCACGCCGAGCGCATAGGCCGAAATCAGATGTCCGGCTTTCACTATGCTCACATCAAGGTCATGGGCTATGGGTGAAAGAATACCCATCATCACAAACTCGGCTATTCCAAGAGCGAATGTGCCGAGCGAAAGTGCAATAAGACTTTTCTTCATATACTGAAGTAGAAACCTATACTTAAAGCAAACCCCTAACTAATAAATAGTTAAGGGTATTAGAAGTACACCCGTAGGGAATTGCAGAGGAAAAACGGGTGTATTTGTATCTTTGAAAGTACCAATAATCCAACTACTTACAAAATCGGACATTCCAATTATTTGCTTATTGAGATACATATTTTTATAAAAGTTGCTTATTGGTTGCTTATTGAAATATTGGAAAAACATATCTTTGTAGTGCAAAGATGCAACAAAGATACAATAAAGCGATATAATAGAAAACAACAATGGCTAAGAATGGTTTGAGGGGAAACAATACGCGGCTCATTTTCGGCCTCAAAGGTGACAATCCCAAGCTCATGGCCCAGGCATTGAGCGATGGCCGGGAAAGCCTATATTTGGAATATTATTTGGGCTACGAGGAAGCCACCAGCCGCACGGGAAAGACGTATAAGAAAACGCTACGGCGGGTTGAACGGCTGGGGCTGTTCATCGAACCCGGCAGCAGTGCAAAGGAACACAATAGGGAAGTGTTGCAGCTTGCAAAGAAAATACGCTTTGAGCGGGAACAGCAGGGACGGGAAAGCGCCACCGGGTTTAGGCTCATGTATCGCGTCAAAATTGATTTGCTTGCATGGATGAGGGAATATTACCACCGCTACACCAAACGGGATGTAAAGGTGGTTAAATGTGCTATAAATGCGTTTATGGACTTTCAGACAGACCCAGGCCGGGAGCTGCTGCCCCGTAAGGAATGGACACCGGAGCAAAAAGAAGCCGCGTTAAAGACACGCCGGGATAGAGCGGAGCGCCTGAGGCTGTACCCCAACCAATTCACTCCGGCAATGGCAGCGCGTTTTGTTGACTACCTGCAGCAGCGGTTCACCGGAGAGGGCGCGTTATCGGTTTACAAACGGTTCAAGACTATGATTTCAGCAGCCATAAAGGGGGGCATTATCGGGGCGAATCCCTTTGCCGATGTGAAAGCGCCGAGAATTGACCGCACGACCTTGAAAAAAGAGATACTGACAACCGACGAAATAGCCACACTTGCCGCCACACATTACCCGCGTGAAAACGCCGAGATTCGGCGGGCGTTTCTTTTCAGCTGCTACGCGGGTCTACGGTGGTGCGACGTTGTGGAATTATCATACAGAAACGTTGACTATGCCCGCGTGGTTCTGACATTCAGACAGAGTAAGACCGAGGGCCACAGCAGCGCCAGCGGCGTGACACTACCGTTAAGTCCTACCCTGCTGAAATTGATAGGGACACCAGCCAGCCCAGATGAAGGAAACGGGCTTATTTTTGATTTGCCCTCACATACAGATGCGTTGAAAGCGCTCCGGAGCTGGACTAAACACGCCGGGATAAGCAAGCATATCACATGGCACTGCGCGCGCCATTCCTTTGCCGTTAACATACTCAACAGCGGCGCGAACATTAAAACCGTGTCTGACCTTTTGGGGCATAGTAGCCTGCGATGCACCGAAGTGTATCTGCATACGGTTGACAGACTGAAAGCGGATGCTATTAACAGCCTCCCGGCACTGGAACTATAGCGTTACCGATTCAGTAACGCCCGCGCCGGGATGAGGTGACCGCGAAGCGCCGCGCCCTCCAGCGTTACACGGGCTTCATGTAAGCGCCCCCGGTGAGAAATTTTCTCACCACCAGCGCCGGGCACATGAAGAGACACGGCCCGGAGTGCCGCGCCAGCGGCCACACTTTAGGAGGGTAGAATGGGGCGCCCCCTCGCTCGCGCACGCGCACGATATTAAGCGGGAATGTTAAATAGGATTAACGTTAATGGGACAGAGAACAGCACAGTGCCGGACACATGAAGAAACACCAGCCGGAGGGCCGCGCCAGCAGCCACACATTAGAGGGGTAGGGGGTCAAAATTTTAGGGGTGATGGGCTGCAAACCGCGTTCTCCCTCTCTTTACACAAAATGAAAATTTTCAAAATTCAATTTTCCACCCCGCGCGATAGCGCGTTACGCCCGGACGGTTTTCTTTTTTGTTACTTTTTTCTTTTGAAAAATCGCGGTTTCCTCCGAAGAAATGGGGGTTTCATCCGAAGAAATGGGGGTTTCCTCCGACTTAATGGGGGTTTTGTCCGAAGAAACGCCGATTATTACCGAAGAAACCCGCCAAAACAGCCCCGCCGCCTCTTGCTGACGGCTACGCCGTGACACCTCAACCGCTCCCGATTTACCCGCCGGAGCGCCGACCCCGCCGACGTTTTAATACACCCGTACATAGCTATGGCCGTCCCCGTCTGGCCGATTCTCGCGCGACATTACCCGCCGCCACTCCCCGCCGCCTCATGCCGACGGCTACGCCGTGACACCTCAACCGCTCCGGGGCAATCCTGCTATTTGAAACCGCTACAAATTACATAGAAAACCGCCTCCGGCTATTGCAGAACTACCGCCCCCGGACTATATTTGCAACTCCTAAACGTTCAGCCGCGCCCCTAAACGGGCGCCGGATATGCTACATTTGCCCTTTGTATGGTGGAGGAAGTGGAAACACCCTCACGGCTCTGAACGGCCGAGGACACCTTAACAAGGGGCTTTTTATTTCCTAAACGTTCAGATATGGAAAACAAAGAACCGAAAAGCGGCGCGCCGACAGCCGCCAGCATCAACGAGAGCGCACACACCAGCGGACACCAGCAGCCCGGAGCCGCCCCCACATGGGTAAGCGAGAAAGAAAAAATTCTCACCGCCATTCAAAGCCTATCTACATCGGCGCTGGGGCTATCTGACCGGATAATGTACGAGTGTGAATATATGACACCGACCACCGCCGAGCGGGTAATGGAAAACATTCACGACATGGCACTATTGCAAGCCAACGTAAAAATCGTTATCGACTTCTTATTAGCACTCTTAGACAATGACGTGCTGGAAGTCCTTGATAAATTCGATTGGAGCGCCGAATACAAACGAGCACTTAATAACACCCAGCTATGAGAACGGCCACCATGAACACCAGCGAGAGCCAGCAGCCCACCACCCGGCCCGAAAAAAGGGAGATGCACTTGACAGATGCGACCCCGCCGCGGCCTATAGGGAACAGCAGGAGCGAGAAAAGGAATAATTATTGATGTTATCATTTGTTTTTAGTGAGGATACATATTGAGAGAACCGAACACCCGGAGGGCAGGAAACCGCGCCGCCGGGTGTTCATCTTTCCTCCCTTTCTTCCCCTGCTGGATGAGGTGACCGCGAAGCGCCGCGCCCTCCGGCTGGTTCCCCCGCCTCCCGCTGACGGCTACGCCGTGACACCTCAACGATTCCCGGGCGATCCTGTTATTTGGAATATATACAAATAACATCTTACTTCCAGCATGGGGGGGAGCGCCGGACGTTTCAACCCGCCCCGCGGCGAGTATGTTAATTAAAATCGTGATAAATAAGACCATTGGTAAAATTACAACACTGCATGATGACAATAATTATTATCGTCATGCAAATAAAATTACACCTAAGATAATTGATTAGAGATAAATAAATTATCCAAAGTAAATAAACGGCAAAAATAATTGGTAAAAATTGGTGATGTGTAATTAAAAATACGTTATTTTGCAGTATAAACCAATAATGGGATACTACAATGGAACAAAAAAACTCAACGCCCATCGAGGGGGCAACAATCCCGGCAAGAAAATTACTGAGTGTTGAAGAGGCGGCGCGCTATTTAGGCGTGTCAAAAGCCTATATCTACAAGCTAATGAACCGCCACCTCATTCCCTACTACAAGCCTACGGGGAAGTGCTGTTATTTCAGTATTGCCGAGCTGGATGCGTTTATGACGTCGAACCGCGTACCCGCCGACAGCGAATTAGCCACACAAGCGGGAACGTATTGCCTAAGGAAAGGGGGTATGCTATGACTTTCACGGGCTATTACCGATGTGAGGAACTTAAAAAGCTAAAGTCCCACCGATACGACTGCACGGCCTCAACGGGCAATTACAGCCCCTTTGAAGCCCTTGCCGACCGTTCCCACGCCAAACGGCTGCACTTCTATTACAACGGCGTGCCGGACACATTCAACCGCTACGCCCGCAGGAATGCAGAACGCGCCATTACCAACATTAAGAACATCTCCAGCGTGTTTATCCCCGACCTCAATAGGCCGCTTATCGGCTATGGAGACACACGCGGCGCCAATGATGCGCTTATATTCGTGTTCGCCCCGGATTATAGCGCCGTCGAGGTCTATGTGGCCCCCGGTATGAGATACAACCAACGGCAGCTTTGGGAAGCATTTGCCACGGGAGCATACACACGTGAAGTAATGGAACTGAAAGCGGCCAGCCGACCAATAAGCCGCCCCGACAACACTCAACGCCGTTAACATCTCCGATAACAGCCCCCGGCCTGCAATAGCGCCGGGGCGCTGTTTAACCTCTCCCCGCATGATTGACACCCTTAACATAGAGCTACGCCAGCAAGACGCGCCCGGCATCGATTTTGTGCGGGCTGTGGTTCCATGCCTCAGAAATAATGGAGCAACGCATTATGAGGAACACCCGGAGCGCGGGGCGATAATTGGCAATTTGGCCGGGCTGGGGTGTAGCGTTACTCCTATGGCTGTACGGTTAAACGGTTCCATACACAAGTTTATCCGTGGCAACAACATAGAACCTATAACAAGACCGGAGATTAAAGCCGCCATTGCCGAGATAAGCGGTTACACGGGATTACCTCTTGACAACGCCAAGGTGCGCCGTGTTGACGTGGGCGCCGCGTTGGTGGTGGAGAACCCGCCCCGGCGATATATTGACGCGCTGGGGAGGCTGAAGGGCTTTAGCTGCAATCCTTACAGCGGGGGAGGTGTTTATTACAGCGACCGCGAGGGAAGCGATACCGGGCTATGTATTTACGACAAGGCCGCGGAGATGAGGGCGAACCACCGCGCCATACCGCCGGACTATGCCGGGCGCTATATACTTCGCTACGAACTTCGGCACATGAAAGGCCACGCACCGGGCGCACCGGGCCGGATTCAGACTGTAGAGCAGCTATTAGGCACATACACATATAACGCACTATGCCGGGAATGGGCGCGGCGATTCAAGGAGATAAACAAAATAACAGCATTAACAGACATGAGACATATTAAGACGGTTAAGGCCGCGAATCTGATAGGGGCGCGTATGGTTATAGAAGCCGCCGGAGGGCTGGAGGTAGTGTTAGAACGTATTGATGCCGCCCGCGCCGCCGGATATACCACAAGAAAACAAGCCTATGACCTTAGAAACCTATACAAAGAAGCGGCGGCGTTTAATGACACGAACCCGGAGGCCGAAGAGCTGGAGGAAAAAATAAGATTGGCTCTATTGGCCGGAGGTGTGCCGCCCGAAGATGAGGAACCCCACGACATAGAGGCGGCTGGATGAGGTGACCGCGGAGCGCCGCGCCCTCCGGCTGGTTCCTCACGCCTCACGCCGACGGCTACGCCGTGACACCTCAACGCCACCCACATAATAAGATAATCCAATTACATACCCTTTTATCCGAGAATTATTCTATTTTGCACAGCAATATAGTCTATAAATCCGCTGTGATGCCCAAAAAATTCACTACCTTTGGGGAGTATCTTTGTTTTAATTCGGGATGATATTGGAGGAAAACACGCCCCACGGCGTTATTGCTCCCCCTCGCGCCACCCGCGGGGAGGAGTTTTTATGTTTTATAGCAGAAAATATAAAGCAGCTCCGGCGCGCTGTAAAGAAAAACATTACTTATAACCCCGATATATTTGACGATGTGATTAACACCGCGATTGTCAAAGTGCATAACGCCATAGAGGCCGGGCGCGACGTAGCCGACTTCAAACAATACTTTTTCACGGCTGCAAAATGGGAGTATATTCACACCGATAACGCCACACGCCGTAAAGCGGCCATAAATGCACCTCTAAGCGCCGCGGACGGTGAACCCGTACCGACTAACCCAACCGCCGACCTCCGGCCAATTCTGTACGATTTACGGGCCGTTATCGATAAAGCGCACGGCAGGGAGGCCCGGGCGCTGTATGAACGGCACAAAAACGGGGAATCCTTTGCAAAGATAGGGCGCGAATTGGGCCTTAACCCTCGCCGGATTGCTCCGACGGTTCACGCCGTGGAAATGTTTGTGGCTAACGACCCCGCCGCCCGGCATATAAAGCGCCGTTACTACGAGTTGGCCGCGCCGGAGGAATGATTCACCGCCATGTAACCATTTGCTTGTTTTGCTTCCCATGTTACATTTCAACCCCGGCTAACCCCGGCTTTGCCGACCTTTGCCGACCTTTGCCGACCTTTGCCGACCTTTGCCGACCTTTGCCGAGAACCGCCGCCCCGCCTTATGCCGACGGCTACGCCGTGACACCTCAACGCCCCCATTGTGGCAGCTTAAAAACTCTTGCACTATTTGGGGTCAGTGTAAAAACCTGGTTGTTAAAATATGCGCAAAGATATGTAACTTTGG
>OLWA01000215.1_pt1 | contig 76378 bp, 68 predicted proteins | sample 1673251 | NCBI WGS metagenome assembly OLWA01 (sample SAMEA3178937, study PRJEB25190) | human gut metagenome | biome: human gut; feature: human-associated habitat; material: faeces | place: Austria | collected 2013 | reverse complement strand
TTTTCTCGACTATCTCAATGAGACGGTCGAGTTTCTCGTGCAGTGATTGCCACTCATCCTGTGGAATCATAAGCATGAGCGATGTCGGGGCGGAGTTTAACTGAGATTTACTCAAGGGGCTTGTAATATTCTTTAGAGGGCTTGACAATTGCTTCCTTGCATTCGTCGAAGTGCTGTCTGAGCAGGTTGTTGATGAAGGTTGTAAGATTGGCTTTGCGGTTTCCACATAGGAGTTGCAGCTGCCTGATTTGTTTCACAAATTCAGGACATATTCTTACATTAGAGCATCCGGAGGGCGGATATAGATACGTCACATCATCAATAAACCTTCGTCTGTATTCTTCCGTTTGTGTCGTTAGAGCCGAATTGCGGAATTTTGATGCAGAACTTCCATTATGGTTAGATTGCACCGGGGAGGGAGGTTTTTGCGCTGTGGGAAGTGATTCTTCAGTGTTATTTCGGGGAGAGGAAGGCGGCGCTTCCTTAGCACGAAAATTCTCCACGAAAGCATCGGCATCAAAGTCGTTGTCATATCTTTTTGCCATAATTCACTATATCTTGGGGTTTAACATACATCAGGATAATTCTATTGGATGCTTCCACATCTACACACCTCGGGCTGTCCGAGCTTACTGTTGAAGCCCGGATAATGGGGTCGCGTTTCGTTCTGAACAGCATATTCCTTTAGACATAGGGCGGTCAATCATTCCAAAACTCATCAACTGAATGTGGCGGTGAGAAGACGCTGATTGATGTAGATACGGTGGAGAGGGCTTTGCGCCTTGTTGAGTATTTCCGCACGACCGCATCGAAGGTGCAGGGCATCATCAGCGAAGACGCATTGACCGAGTTGCAGCTCGCAGTTCTCTCGGAGTTGCCCGACAGTTTTACTACTGCCGAAGGTGTCGCGATAGCTGGGAAATACGGTATGCCGGCGCACATCTCCACATGGATGAGCAGACTCCGCACCTTCATGTCACGGTCGTGCCGATAGTCACCACCGAGAGAAAGAAGAAGGCGAGCGAAGCGAAAGCCCAACGTGACGCCAACCGAAAGCTCAACGTGATGCCAACCGAAAGGATGTCCTTAGCAATCTCGCCAACCGATTCACCGGGAACAAGACCAAGAGACTTGAGACAGAACTCGCTGAATGCCGGGAAGAAATCAAGACCCTCAAAGACTGGGCTGAGGAAACCGACAAAACCCATCGCAACTGCGTATGGGTTTTGCAGCAGCAGCTCGACAGGCAGAAGAAACAAGAGGAAAGTATAGTCAGAGGCCATCAGGAAACCAAAGACTTAATCCAACGATTCTTTCCCGGAGTCATCAGTTCCCTGCCAGCCATCAGAGATTGCATAAAGGTGAAGATGCCCGACAATCTTATAACAATGTTGCTTGACGGAAAGTCGAGGTCATTCAAGTCCGGCGCAACTCTGTATGACCACGATGAGAAAAAAGATGTGGATGTCGGAGATGTCGAGGTACAAATCAAAAAAGACCCGACCGATGACAACAACTACCGTCTTCATCTCGGCGGCAAGAGAGTGTTCCAATGGTTCAAAGAAAAGTGGCGGGCACTGAAACAAACAATTAAAAAGGGCTTCGGTATTAGATGATACGAAGGGAGCCACAGGCAAAACACTTGTGGCTCCCATACTGAATCTTTATACATAGCAACATAATTACACGATAGGAGTTATGCTCTAAAATCAACATATAAAACTTTATAATGACTTGTCAATTCGTTACAATCACTCTAATTTTAATTAGGGCTTCGCCTAAACCATAATCATTAGGCTTCCAAGCTATTATTTTTATATTGAAGAGTGATGCTATATCAGAAGTGGGGAATTTGATTTCAAGTCTCCCGTTCTCATCTGTCATTACCCCTGCATTCCATATAAGAGTATTGCGATTGTCCTCTAATCCATACGCCCAATCTTCCTCAGTTGGAATCTCAAACTTATGTTTTGGGTAAAATCCTTTGCTTTTCCACAAGCCATTCATACGAAGAAGCTCTTCTTCAGAATATTGAGGTCCGGTGTATTCGATGTACTGTATGTCAACCACATGATCATAAATTGTTCCTCCTGAATATTTTATTAACTCATATGACTTTCCCTTCACAGGAAGAGAACGTTTGTGTGGAGTTCCGTATCCTAATGGATGATGAGTATAACCGGGAATATAGTCATTCAGGAAAGTTGTGCCATGCCCTGCCGGACAGCCACAAACCCACGCGTTCCCGTGTAAAGTTGAAATGCTGTCAAGATACCCCATAAGTTTATTCCTTTTGGGGTATCTTCCCGCATGACCTTTGACAACAACTTCCTCTAACTTGACAATTCTTCTCCCTGAGAAATCCAGAGAATCCAAATTGTATGATATAGAATCCTTCAGATGGATGTCCGGAAAATAACGGTCTTCCGAATGTTCTCGAACTTTCTCTATTGAGGCAAATGAATCTTCAAAGTCAATCTCCGGCTTCATCTCTTGTTCTGATACAGGTTTCAGCAATATCTCCCAGCCAAGTGCCGAGGCCATGTCAGAAGAAACCTCAAAGTCGCCATCTTCACTTGTCTCAACAATGTTTAGCGAACCAGTTGTGTTGGAAAAATCAAATACGTTGATGAACTGGCCTTCCGGAGAAAGCTCTTTTGTTTTCTTTTTTGCAACCAGTCTGCCTGATATAGCTCCATCAGATAGAAATATATTTTTTGAATCAATATCACTTTGAACGATACTATTTGCCCATCCGTAACATTGGGATAAAAGGCCTAAATTGCCTAATGGATAATCATAAAGGCGGTCATAGACAGTGAGCGCGATTTTAGTTTGAACGGGATTACCATTGAAGTCCGTAACTGTTACTCTGGCCTTGACTGTGCTGTGTGTATGATATTCTGTACTATCCAATTCCACTGTCACTTTAAGAGGTTTAATCTGTCTAAAAATAGTATCGGAATCCAATCCATCAGATGCTTTTGACCATGTTGAGACTAAATCTTGAACCTCCGGCAATTCCTTGACTATCAGAATACGTTTGGGGAACATTACCGAATCCGTGGATCCGAGTGTATTTCGTGTACTGACGTACATTCTATATTCACCTGTCTCCCAATCGTCGCCTATGTATATTTGCCCGTCACATTCACCGTTGACTATGGGATATTTCTCTTTCCACACTACACTGTCATTCGGATTGACGACCTCAACAAACGCTGTGTGTGCTTTGTCGGACAACCGAAAGGTCGAGTCTTCAAGTACAAGACACTTAAACCATAAATCCTCGCAGGTTTCATAAACGCCTTTGCTCAAGAAAACATGAGTAAAATCGCGTGCGGAAATTTGGTCTATCGAGAGATATAGAATTGATAAAATTATTATAAAAGACAATTTTGATGCTTTCATCGAATGTTTGTTACTTTAGAATTGCACTTTCTGCTGACTCACCTTTCTTAACTTCGTCGTATCGGTCAACCTTCTTGCCATATCCAAATGTGTAGGTTGCAGCAAAAGAAATCCGCATGTGAGACGCTGTAGAGTATCTTATCCTGCTAAAATCATAATATTCGGATTGTAGTTTCTGAACCGAACCGACCCAGCTGTTACGAAAAAAATTATAGGCTGTCACACTGAGATTCAAATTGCCATTTCCCCATCCAAATCGCACCTGATATTGCTCCGGAACTTCCTCTATATATTCGGCCTGAGTTGCCGGAAACTTTCTTTTCAACGAATAAGAACCCATGAGGAAAAAGTTCTTGAGATAATAGGTTGCCTGTATTCTGCCATTGAGGTTATTTATAGAATGCCTGTATTTCCCCGATGTTCTATACAACCAATATTGAGGCATAAAACTTATAACCAGACTATTCCCAAAGAACTTGCCAGTCGCATTAATGCTAAACATCCATGTGTGATAATTACCGCCATTGACATATTTTCTCAACATGGTACCATCGGGCGCAATAGGCAAGTATACAGCTACACATCTATCGTCAAAATTAAATAAGCCGATGTTTGCAGCTACCTGCCATCGATTATTGGGCAACCACGTATAAGTCAGATTCGTATTCATATACTTATAGTCTTTAAGGTCAGGAGAACCGGTAAACCATATTAATTCATTTTGTTGAAGCATATTCGGACTTTTTTGTGATGCTTCAGTAACATCCTTGCCATAATTCCAAGAAAGGGCCAATAAATGTTTTGGGGCCGGCATATAATTAGCATAAACATTTATTTGTGGAAAATTGTTGCTGCTATTAAATCCACTGATTTTATTCTTTTCCCACGCCCAACCGATTTCTCCACCTGCCTGAATTTTGGCAAGAATCAAATCATAGTGGAGTCCTGCAAAATAAGCCAGTACATCGTATTTTTGAAAAGAAGGAGAATCTCCGAAGTATTGAATATTGTTGCGCCTCCATATGCCGGACCCAAATAACATAAGATTATTATGGTCGTTAAGACGGAAAGAAAGTTTAGGATTTACATGCACATCATGCGATATTTCTTTGGCATCATTATTTATTAAAAAATCCGTTCCCGAAGCATATACACTGTTTGATTTATTGTTTCCATAAGTATAAGTCAGGTCGGTTTGTAGTGTCAAACCTGATGAAATGGTAAATAAATAATCGCCAAAGTAACCCAAAGTCAAGTTGTCCGATGATAATTGTTGCATCGATGATTTAGCACTAATTATGTCTGGTTCATAATTTATGGCATTATAAGTGTCGTTAACGGGCGTATGATTAAGATTAAGGCTAATCCGGTTTGATAATTTAATTTTAGGTGTAGAATAAAGTGCTCGAACAGCAACATTATTAGTATTGGTTCTAAATCTCGCACCTTCCGAATATGTTGAACGTTCTACTGTTTGCGGTCCTGCATTAAAAAGATTGGGGAAGCGAAAAATCTCTGTTTGAGCAGTTCCTTGATGTCTGTCCGTCAGGTATGATTCATCTGCATATAAATCGTAAATCATCGATTTATATGACAATTTTGAGTAAACAGAAGCATCTGTTTTATTAACGCCAACTTGTTTTTCGCCAGCAATCTTTGTATAACCACCATATTCGTATTTTTGCATAATTAGATTGACAACATGGTGCGCTCCCTTAAACCGCGGGTCAGCAGGGAAATCATATACTTCAACACGTTTTACATCTTGAGTTTTGATACCATCTAAGTCCTGTGGAGTTGATTCATTAAAATCTATAAAAATGGCTACTGATTGTCCTGATAAAGTTTTTACTGATGAAGCCCCCATGTCAACATCTAATTGAGGGATGGCCATGAGCCCCAACAAAGTGATAGCTGAATTTGCTGCATTTTTTTGTTTGGAGGCTGGGTAATAGGTGGAGACAGAGGACGAAACTGTTTGATTCACTGCTTCCACAATAATTTCATTAAGTTTATGAGCGGGAATTGTATCAGGCTCAATATTTTCGGCACTTAAACAAAATCCGCTAAATAGAAATAAAATGATACTTATCTGCCGCATCTAACGCATCTAATTAGAGAGTATACAATTCTGCCACTGACTCTGTGGAATAATTAGGGAATGAAAACGTGAGCCAACTATGCCACGTCGTGATTGTAGGTCGTAGGAAACCATTTGGACAGATGTAACAATAGTGACCCACGCTATGAGCGTGAGAACCACTATGCTAATCCTTGTCCTTAATGAATTTCCTACGTTCACAATCACAAGATTGAGCATAACGCTTCTTTATTTACCAATATGTTGTGAACCGACAGATGTCAATCCGACCGCAAAATTAACGATTTTTTCTCATTGCCTTGCTATTCAAAACCTCAAATTTGGAGTGATATTGCGAAAAAGAATCGAATTAAATATAACTAATACACCTAAAAAATCCGAAAATCGAAGATTCCAGTTTCGATTTATCCATCGATTTATCCAACTAATTAGTACACCACTAAGTTTATAACTACCTGATATTTTGTATAGTAACTCACATAACGCAAGATAAGGTATGTTTTGACTTACCGGAACCGGGCATTATTCATCTCCGCTATAGGACGAAACGCCTCTATTAATCCTTGTGAGAGTGATGGATCTTCCATAAGTGCTTCTTGTCAATTATCATATTTATTCAATGACTTCCCATCTGCCGGACTTTAAATCTCCAACACGTTTGATGCGGTTTCCCGATTTCAACACATCAATAATTCTAAATATTGTTCTTCGTGTAACATTTAATTCCTTAGCGATTTGAGTTACACTAACCCGCTTATTCTTCCTCATCAATTCAATTACCATCTCTTTACGGATCTCAGTATCATTGGAGACATCATTGGTGACATTGGTGTCACTTTCTGCTGTAGTTACTATGACAGTAGGCTTTTTATCTATGACATCGGCGTTCTGGACAACCACCTTGAACGTTGTGTAATCACCGAGAAGAAACTCGGCAGGATTACTCTTGTTCTCTTCAAGAAGTGTCGAAACGGTATTCACGCCGCTGCCGAAAGGGTTGACATAACCGAGATTGAACATGATTTCGGCTATATTGGGATTGCGATAATCTGTCTCGTTGAGGAAGTTCTCCAAGTTGACTTTGCCGTAAAGATTTCCGGGATTGTCTATTTCTATGCGGTCGCTGTACTCATAAAATTTTATAGGCGAGTTGTTACCATTATAAGCACGGTGCATAACGGCATTCATGGCAAGCTCGCGGATAGCTTCCCACGGATAGTTGATGCGTGGTTCTTCGCGTAACACGCTGACAAACTCAGGTCGCTTGCTTTCAATAGAATATTTGATGAAATATTCCAGTTCCTTCAACATAGAAATAAGATTGCCCTTGAATCGGTTTTCTTTCAAAACCTTTGCGGCTCGTGTCGTACCCGCGAACTTAACATACTGAATGTATGCCCCAGGGATAAAATATTGCGGATCATGCCCCAATAAAAGAAGTCAGGCATAGGTGGGGCAATTAAATCGTGTATCGAAAAGACGCAACGATGCCATCTGCTGAATCGGCGTTCGTTTATCCTTAGCCAATGTTGCCGGAGACACAGCTTTAGGCAGATACTCATTTTTGAACATCTCTACGATTTTCTGTTGTTGCTGTCCGATAAAACTTTTTAAGCGCAGACCAAATTAGGGCTGGCACCTATTGCAGGAGTCAGCCTTTTTGGTTATTTTGATTTCGCCAAAAATTAAATTCTCCATGCGCAAAAATAGTCATTTTAGCGGACAGCCGCTCTATGGTCAGGTAATAAAATTGCTTGACAAGTCGAAAAATCTTTTCAATTCAGTCAGGAAAACGGAGGCGAAAGGTATACCAAACGGTTTAACTGCTGGATTCATCTGGTGGTAATGCTCTATGCCGCGATAATGCGATTCGACTCATTGCGTGAGATAACCGCCGGTTTGCTTGCCGAGACGCGTAAACTGGCTCATATCTGTATCACTTTCAAAATCGGGCGCAGCACACTCGCCGACGCCAACAAGATGCGTCCTGAAGCCATATTTGAGTCCATATATCGCGATTTATATGCCACTTACCGCCATGTTCTTTCCTCGGACAGCCGAAGCCGCAAGACTCCAAAATGGATGAAACGGCTGCAGATTATCGATTCTACGACCATCACTCTGTTCTCCAAACTGCTGTTCAAAGGTGTCGGACGCCATCCAAAGACAGGAAAAAGAAAGGTGAAATCAAAGTTCATACCGTCATACATGCCAATGAAGGGGTACCATCTGACATAAAGTTAACCTCGGCGGCCACAAACGACTCGTTTATGTTAAAGCCGATGACACTCAGCAAAGGAGACATCATGGCAATGGACCGGGCGTATATTGACTATGAGAAGTTCCAGCAGCTGACGGAGCGAGGCGTAATATATGTCACTAAAATGATGAAAAATCTGAAATACAGCGTTCTGAGCGACACGATGTATCAGACTACGGATGGACTGATGGAAATCCGAATTCAGAACGTTGAATTTGTAAAGCAAATCAAGGGAGGAGAAACGATACGCCATAAATCGCGTATAATCACATATATGGATACAAAAAAGCACAAACTTATATCATTGCTCACAAACGATATAGACTCTGACCCAGATGAAATTATTGCCATATATAGACAACGGTGGGAGATTGAACTGCTGTTCAAGCAGATGAAGCAGAACTTTCCGTTAAAATACTTTTATGGCGAGAGTGCCAACGCTATCAAAATCCAGATATGGGTGACTCTTATCGCAAATCTGCTGCTGATGGTTATGCAGAAAGGTCTGAAACGCCAATGGAGCTTCTCATGCTTGGCAACAATGGTCAGAATCACATTGATGTATTACGTTGACTTCAACAGCTTATTCAATAATCCGGAAAAAGAGTGGGAAATCATTCTTTCTGAAGCATCCGGTGCATCACTGTTACTATCGCTTTTTTGATTGAGGGGGCTTGTAAAGTAAAAAAGAAGACTCGAACACCGTAAAATCAGCGTTCGAGCCATGCATTTTTGCCATCTTCAAGTTTTATCGGACAGCAATAATTATATATGTTACGACGTCAGACAATCGAGCCATGGATCTGCCGGAACAGTATATGCTTCCCCTCTCAGGCGATAGTTCAGATACTCTTCACACTGCCGTTGATGATACACTACGGCATGGCTGGTGTCATACTCGCCTCAATTGTCATCTTCCTCTATGACGGCACAAGAGGAAACATAAAAGGCGCAGTTGCCAAGTATAGCTTCTACGCCTTCTATCCGTTACATCTATTAACTCTTTACTTCTGCAAATAATACATCCTCTTATGTCCGCACATATAGCAATATAGTCATCAACTTTCCATCGGATAACCTAATCATACTTTAGGTTCAGTAATTGGCAGCTGTTCTTCAAGCAATTCTATGAGTTGTTCTCTGGAAACGATTATTCCAATATCATCCGCAATCATTTGATTTGCTATAATCATTTTTTCTTTTTCATCATCCGAAAGTTCACACCATCGTTTACACTTCATTGTTTCCCAATAATCCCATGCGGAGGCCTCAATCTCATTTTTATAACCTATTCCCATCGCAACTGCGTAGATCAGGAAAACGACAACCCCAATGAAAATGGCTATTACAATGACAATACCAATAACTATCAATATAAGCGTTATTAACCAGTTCATAATCTATGATATTAGATATTCTCTATTCTGCAATTTGTTCGCATTGCAAGTGTGATTGCTTCTCCAACTAACGCAATGTCTCCAAGAAGATAATGACGCTTATCATTCCATTTGACTGTATGCCCCGCGATTTCAGCCGTTCTCAATAATGATTTACGAAATTCTGTGTCATTAAAGAATGAGGATGAACCTATGGCAAAGGCTGTCCCGCTGGGGCTAAGATTGAGGATTATCGGCCCGGCATCTATGTCCATGCCAAACCAACAAGCACGGTCGTGATACTCCTTAATTCCGGAAGCTGGAAAACTTTGGCGAAAATGAGTTTTCAGCCTATCATATTGTTCTTTTGCGAATACTGAGTCTATCTTTGTCAGGTAGTAGCAATTGAGAGCGGAGTATGAACCCTTTATCGGTGCCTCGATTTGCCCGTTGTTGTCAAGGAAAGAAACGAGAAGTCCAGTTTTGGCATCAATCCACTCAGATTTCGCCCTGTTTATCCAACCCGTGACCGTTGATGAATATTTGCCGTTGTTAAGAGCTGAGTAATCAGAAAGAGCAACAATAGCCACCATCATATCCGGGACATAAACAGGTTCGTCAGGATAAGTGGGGATATTCAGGATTGGTGATTTCAGTATACGCCGATTCATTGTTTCACAAATAGAGTCATGCAAATGATTATATTTTGTATTGCCACCAATTCTTCTGTAGTTACCAATCATCCAAGCAAGATGGCTCAGATAAGATACATGGCTATCATCGCCCTCCAATGATTCAAGAGGATCTTCACCCCATCGAAGTTTATCATACAATCTCAGTTCCGAAGACTTTACAATCTGTATGAGACTGTCAATTGTAGTAAGAGACTCTTCCTTAGTTTCTGGATATAGTTCTGCTATGTTACTCAACGCTTCAGCTAACATAGAACAAGAATATAAAGCCCATTCACCTTGAAACTGCAAACCTATACCGCCCGGCATCTCCTTTAGTAGTTGCCGTGGCTCAACAATAATTTTACCGGTCAGAAAATTCCTCCGCTGGAGCAAGTCATTCTTTTCCTTATCAAAAGAACCATTGCCCCAGCACGACCACGCCACCCAAATCACTTTGATAAAGAGCAGCGATAATGCTGTGATAAATAAAACTTTATGTCGAAGAATGAAATTTCCCATCTATATGACTGATAAATAAATTGTAGAGGCGCGAATCACCAAGCATCTTCTGAAATTCTTGTATATGTAGGCTTTACTATAGTATCACGCAACTCACATTCTGCGCCCCAGGTTCCATAGTTTATCTTTATAAAACCAGGTTTAGGCCCTTTTTCAACAATGTCAACGCCACTTGCCCTTACATATTCAGGGATATCCAATACCGATTGTCCCTCACAACCTGCATCATAATATAGAAATCTCCATTCCTTTCGTCTATTGTCGTAATTATATATTCTATAATAGCGCCATTGACTGTTCAACCATGTATGAAGATATCCCCATTCATCTTTTCCATCGTCATCAACATCTCCTTCATAAACGAGTAGTGGGGTTGCATATCCACATCCAAACATCTCAATTGTTGGTAACTCAGGATTGTTCGATTTTGCGTAAAATCTATAACGCTCATACATATTGTCGATACTATCAATTTCTTCTTCCACAACGTATATTGTATCAATGCCTAAGCCAGTGAAATTACCAGTAATCATTCTCTCTTCTCTATGGCCCTTCACAGAATTTAGATATTCCGGCAGTCCATAGGGATCGCTTGATAACTTTGAGATAGTGTCTGAATCAGGTTTTGTCTCAACTCCTTTATTGTGAGTCTCTTTACAACTAAACAATGTAGCCGCTAATATTATAAAAATAAAAAGTCGCATTTTTTTAATCGAAAATTATTTTACCTTTTGTATATCCGTAGTTGGACTGAATAATCAATACTACCTTTTCCGAGAATGAGGCCCATTCGTGACAATATTTTGTCTCAATGCAAAGGTCAGTATCTTTTATTTGATAAAAATTGTCTCCGATTTTCTTAACCTCGACGACATACTTACCGGTATCCACTTTTGTCGGAGTCAACAGATATTCAACTTCTATGGTCTTGTCATACTTACCAACTGCTTTGGTGCCGGAAGCCGGTTTGATGACCTTATAGAGTTCCGCTATGTCATAGCTGCTCTCAGCAAATGCTGTAAAAGAAGGCAGCATGAATAACAGAGATATGCCAATTTGTTTAAGAAATTTCATGTGCTATCTTATTTTGAGGGTAATGAAGTTTGATGCGTAAGGCAATGATTGGGTATGAAGATACTTTGGAGTTGCATCAGCATTGTTATTCCGATAGAAACAATAGTTCCAACCTTGCCCCATATCAGTATATAATGCTTCCTTTACTCCTTGTGAGAGTAAAGCATTTATGAAGTTGCCGAATGTGATAGTGCCCTGACTTTCATAAAAGGTCAACGAGCCGTCTGCATCGAGGCAAAGTGCACGAAAGACGTTCTTATTACCTGAAGGTCGTGTGGTTGGCACTGCTTCGCCATTATGTATCATCATCTCCTGCGCGAATCCCATACCACATTCTTGTGCAGTTCTGTCTAACGCAGTAGAATAATCCTTGTAGAAGAATTGCGGTCCTGACTTTACTGACCAAGTAAATGCTCCGGTGTTGCGTTTACAATGGTATCCTTTGTATCTCTTACCACCAGAGATATGATCCCCGGCCACATTTGAGTGACCCTTATAAAACTCTGTCCCGGTAAAAGCCCCGGCAAAAGCCAAAATTATAGAATCATTCTCTGCCGAAGGAATTTCGCCACAAACCATTTCCATTTGCAGTCGGCTCATGTCAGGCTTCAGACATATCAAATCGCCATATTCGGTTTTGATATGTGAAATGGAAAGTACATCAGGCTGAGTCTTTGTGAAATCTATGATCATTGGCTCCTTGATATCGGGATGGACTCCTCGGATAATATCCATAAACAACTTGACGCGCGCCAAAACCTCTCTGCCACGATTTCGCCACCATGAAGTGCGTCGTCCCGGAGTCGTGGCATTAAATCCTATTGCATCAATTCCAAGATGTTTCGCCTGATATAATGCTCGTTCATTGTGGTATTTCTGAGAGATGATGGTTATCGAGTCCTGACAATACACATCCCGCATTTTTGCAATAGAATTAAGAGTACGTGTACCGTCGTAGTCAAGAATAATCCGTGTAGAATCAACGCCTTGCTTCATCAAGGAATCGCGCATGGCAACAGGCTCGTCATATCCATTCTCAGTGTTACGGTAATCTCCGCCACTGACGACAAGCCAATCAACCTTACCGGCTTTATATAGATCTGCTCCGGCTTTAATCCGATGGTCAAAATAATAGTTCCTACGCCCAGTCCAGGTTGAAATTGGCGATGTCCCAAGAATTACCCCGACTTTACGATGTGGAAGGGTTGCGACATCATCATATAACCGAGCTTTAGAAGTGCGAGATATTATTACATCACCACAAGCGACCACACCTAAGCTTAATAAAATTGTGAATAATAAACTGAAGAGAATTTTTCTATTCATAGATCATTTATTATAAGGCATATACCTTCCTTCGCTAACTATTCTGGGCGGGGAAGATTATTTTGATTTATTACTTCAATAGCAGGTTGCCAACCTAAGTCGGCTGCTGCATAAAATAATTTAATTGCTTGATGAATATCTCTCTCAACACCTAATCCTTCGGCATAACATATTGCAAGATGGAATATTGAGTCCGGTTCGCCCTTTTGAGCCGCCAAAGTGAACCATTTGATAGCCTCTGAATAGTCTTGAGATACATAACGTCCTTGGAAATACATATCTCCGAGGCAGAATTGAGCTTGATAGTTATCAGCCTCAGCAGCCTTTTTATACAATTCAAAAGCCTTTTGGTTATCTTGTTCTACTCCAACACCATTGTCTAACAGAATGGCATAATTGACCATTGCACCAGTATGATCCTGTTCGATTGCTTTCTCATACCATTCAATTGCCTTTGAGAAATCTTGCGGTACCCCTTCACCACGTCGATAACAGATTCCTAAGTCATACTGGGCTTCGGCGTTACCTGCATTCGCTGCAATAGTATAACAGTCTAAAGCCTTCGTGTAATCTTGTGGGCAACCTAATCCATTTGAATAGCAATGCCCCAATCGTCCCATTGCCTCTGGCAAATATTTTGACGCTTTTCGGAGATATTCATATCCTTTCTTATGGTTTTTCTCAACGACAGTTCCGCTTAAATACATTTGTCCTACCTCATACATCGCATTCGGATATTCCTTTTCAGCAGCTAAGTTGAACCAACGGAATGCTTGGCTAAGATCCTTTTCTATGCCAATGCCAATCTTGTAATGCATTCCTAAGTGCCAACAAGCTTCAGGTACACCCATCTCGGCTGCCTTACGTAGCCAATATAACGATTCTTTTGTATCGGAAGAAGTGGCTATACCATCAGTATATAGGAGGAAAAGGTTATAGTAGGCTCTCTCCGGATGATCCGATTCGGCGGCTTTCAAATAATATTCCTTAGCTTTTTCAAAAGATTGGGGTACCCCTACGCCACGTTTATAACAGGTTGCAACATCATTCCATGCCCCAGCAAGTCCATTCTCAGCAGCCTTAACGTACCATTCAAATGCAGCCTTTTCATTTCGCATCTCTTCAGGTCCTTTTTCTAATAAAAAGGCGAGATTATCCATAGCTTGAGCATCTCCAGATTCGGCAGCTCGTTGATACCACATTGCAGCCTTATAGGGATCTTTATTACAAATTTCGCCATTATCGTAAATGACAGCAATATTAAACATAGCCTCCTTATCTCCGAGTTTGGCAGCACGCTCAAACAATGAAATCGCTTCATCATAATATTTGTCATTCAACTTTATATAGGCAAGAGTAGTTATAGCATCCGGCTGATTCTTAGAAGCAAAAATATTTGCATACTTATGGGCTAATACCGTTTCACCTAAACTATCAAGAATACGAATAGATTTCACATCACCTTGCTCAGCAGCAGACTTAAACAAATCTTTCGCTTGATGTTCATCCTTTTGTATTCTCTTCCCGTGTAACAATTCAAAACCATAAGCATACATAGCTGGAGCATACTTCATTTCAGCCGAATGTTTAACCCAGTTCAATCCCTTATGATACATATAATCATCAGCATCGTCCCTCAGCTTTCCAATGCCGTAAAGGAAACAAGCTGCCGCATCACCAGCTTCTACAGATAATCTCAATTGACGAAGAGCCTCAAATCCATTCTCCATTTCAGAACAGAGTTCATCTGTCCCTGGCTTAAAGAATAGATCAAGGGTACTAACAGCGTTTACATTTCCTTTTTTTGCAGACAAAACGAGGTACTGATGCGCCAACGACAAGTTGACGCCCTTGCCTCCTAAACCGAAAAGGTATTGAGTAGCTATTTCAACCAAGTCATTGGAAGACCTAAAGAATCTATCGTATAATTTCATTGGTTTCTTCTATTTGTTTTATAGATTTAGAATCTCTTTGTCCACCGAAATATTTGTCAAGAACACGTGAGAAAACGTCTTGAGGTGATACTACGTCGAAGAGGGTCATAGAAGAGCGGAGTTTCATCGCATCTACACCTCCGAATATCGCTTCCGCATCATTGCCAGATAGATGAAGAATTGTTGAAGTAACCGCTCTTAAATGCTGACCTAATATTGTGTGTTGCAGATAAGCGGTTGCCTCCGCTATTCCAGATATACCATAGTATTTAGCATTATAAGAATGCCCCAGATATTTGAGTTGTGGAAAGATATACCACATCCAATGAGAGCGTTTGCACCCTTCTTGGAACTCTTTCAGCGCAATAGAATAAACTCCATTTTGCGCCTCTAAGAAGCGATTGAGGTCATAGTCATTGTTGCACATCACTTACTTACCTTATGTGTAATAACAAGTTTCATTCCGGGATTGTCAATCTCTATTTTACCCAGACGACCGAGAACTGATTGACCAAGAAGTAATGGAGCTTTCTGATTACGAACTACAGATGCTCGTACATTATCTAGTTCAAGTCCGCCAAAATTCACATTCCGTAAATTAACAACAGTTCCTTCTGTAATATCACCATTAGCATCCATATATCGAGCCGAACCTACAATATCCGATGGTTTGATATAATCATTCTTAAGCATAAAATTAGCTTCAACCATTGACATCGTAACATCAGCTGCGCCGGTATCAAAAACAAAATGCAGCGGAAGTCCATTTATATTGCACTTAACTTTTGTTACCCCTCCTTCTTTTGTAAAGGGGACTTCCACGGTTTCTGTATTGTAATCCGATATATCGTCTTGACTTTTAATGTCCTCGATAACAATATCTTCTTTTGAATACTTGTCCAATAAAGCCTTATATTCAGGAAGTTCCCTAATATTATCAAGGTCATGGTCTGCATAAGTGTGAGCTATCCGACGATAACCTTGTTCAAATGCCTGTTTGAGATAGTCTATTGCTTTATCCTTTTTACCCATAATAGAGTACAGACAGGCTGCATCATAATAGCTTCCTGCTCTATCTTCATTTTTTGCAATAAGACTATCCATGAACTCAATAGCTTTATCTTTTTGGCCAAGATAGAAGAACGCATAATGTGCACACGAAGAACCGGGGTCAGGTACAGTATCTAACTCAATGACCTTTTCAAAATCGGCTTTTGCAAGGTCTTTTTTCCCTTGTTCTTCATAAAATCGACCTCTGCCACAATACGCGTAAGCATATCTTGGTTCCAAAGTGATAGCCATTGTATAATCCTCAACAGCTCCATCAATATCATTAGCCTCATCCTTAAACCATCCTCTTCGATAGTAACCGAAGAAGCTATCGGGATATTTCTCGATATATTTGTCCAATTCGGCAATAGCTTGTGGATATCTGCCCATCTCATTATATATGTTACCCTTCATCATTACAAAGTCGTAATCATTACTGTCCATATATATGGCTCTGTCGATATAATCTAATGCAGACTCATATTCGCCTAAATCATAATAACAATTGGAGATACGCTCCATAAAAGCAGCATTGGCATCACGTCTATGAGCCTGCTCATAGAATGGAATCGCATCTTGTTGGCGATTATTACGCTCATAAACCTGTCCTAAGTAGTAGAACCACTTAGCTTCATTTGGATTCTTGTTAGCCTGAACTTGAAGTTTTGCCTTAATCAAAGGGAGTGCGTCATCACTCATTGTCACAAGGAGATAGTACGCTTTCCTATCGCCGCTGATAGATAACGCTTTTATTATATCATCAAGAGCTTCTGAATATTTCTTTTGTGCGATGTAGCACTCGGCTCTAAATGAATATCCAGAGTCATAATCCGGCTCCATTTTAATAACATAATTGAAACGCTCCAACGCATCATCATAATGACCCTGCTCTTTGGCATTACGACCTATACCCATATAACCCATCACATCACCCGGATCAAGAGAAATCATCTGTTGATAATCCGCGTCGGCAAGGTCATATTTACCTTGTTCAAAATATACTTGCGCACGTCGGTCATAATGTTTCTTATTCTTAGGCTCCAACTTCACAGCCATATCATAATCACGAAGTGCGCTGATGGTATCCTCCATTGTCAGATAGATACCGGCACGAGTACCATAAGCTACTGCCGTATATTCCTTGTCTTTTTTAGGCAAATTCTTTATTGCATGATTGATTGCCGATAACGCCTTTCCGTACTCGTCATTGCCATAACGAAGTGCTGAAACGTATATATAAGCATAGCCGTTATCCGGATGCTCACTGATTTCTTTGTTGAACCAATCAAGTGCATCCTGATTTTTACCTTCCTGATACGCCTCCACTCCTCGTGTAAAGGCATAGGTATCCGGAAGTTTTGTCTCGGTCTTAGCCTGTAATGGCAGAAGAGAGGAGAAGAGAGAGATAAAGAGCAATTTTATTAGTTTCATTGTTATTGGGTACGAAGTTATTGTGTTCAATGTTGTAAATATATTTGTTTGTCTGAGAGATCTAATACAAACTAAGCAAGAATTGTATGAAACCATCCTTACTTTGTATGAAATCATATTAAGGTTGATTATAATTGCCAATAATATATCATTGACATTCCAAAGTAATGCTGATTATTATAATCATAATTCTTGACGTTTCCTATATCTTGACGAAAATAGAAAGCCCAATCGAAATGTTTCCATGCGATTCCCAAACCTGCACCCCAAGCCATTTCTGCTTCAATATCCTCAACTCGTACTGCATTATACTGATATTTGCCATATATAAAGAATCGAGAGTTTTCAGACGTCTTAAATAGGTTCAGTTTAAGCTGTCCGACAATTGGCATATGGAAAGCGGTTTGGTTTTCAGTATCATAGTGGTCATAATAATAGTATCCTGAATATACCTCTTCAGTGTATCCAAATATACCCGGTTTAATTCCTATTGCAAATTGTACTCTATCTTTGAAATTTCCAAATCGGAGCATCAGACCGACATTATAGTACCATAATGTACAGTCGTCATAAGCCCCATTTAGACCTAAATCAAGAAAATCCAGACCAAGATTAGCGGTGCCTCCATTCTGTTTCCTTTCCCATGATTTCATTGCGTTTCGACGTTCCTTTTGTTTCTTTTTATTCATTGAAATATAGGATTGAACCGAATTTCTGGTGTAAGAATCTTTTGCATAGCTTAATGCTTGATTATAGTCATATGAAGACGCGTAGTCTCCAAAATTCCTCGCTTTAGCAACAGCAATCTTATTACTTATCTCATTAGTGTATTTACTATTAGGATATTTTCTCATAAAGTTAAGCAATGCAGTCTCGGTAGCATAATGACCAAATTTTGAATACTCATTATATTCCATTACATCATCATATGCTTTTCTATTTGCATATGAAATCTTATCCCGGGTTAAATAGGAAAATTCAGAGTATGCAGAACCTAAATTTCCTTCATTATAGTGTTGAACGCCTTTCAGCTCATGTAGTTTTGCAGTGGCAGCCGAAACTTCTACAGCATGAGGATAGGAAGAGATAAAGTTCTGAAGTTCGTTAATATTCTCCGAGTTTTTTATTCTATTCCATGCCTGCTGACCCTTAATTTGATTTATTGCCTTTTCAGCTTCTTGTCTATAACCAGATGTCGGATTATCTTGTAAGTAGGTTTGATAGCCAGATATTGTATTTATAGCAACTACCTTATCCCATTTATCTTTTTCTGCCTTCTGTTTAATGGAGCGGATTGATTGGTTTGCCTCGTTGTCATACCAATGGTATTGGGTAGTATTGAGGTAGTGTTCATATGAGGCAATTGTATTCTGAGTTTTTGTTTCGTTCCATAATTTGACCTCCTGTGCTCTTTTACGAATTTCAGGAGTTTTACTACTCCTCGGATAGTCGTTTATAAACTGATTGTATTTGGATAGATCCTTTGAATCAAGGATAGCATTATATCTGGCAGATTCTTGTTGCTTTAATTCTTTTGCGCGTTGTTCTGCTTTCCTTGCTGTTTGCATTAAAGATTGTGCATCAGCTTGATTGCCTATAAAGGCAACCATCATAAATGTAAAAAGTATGGAGAGTATGCGTCTCATTTAGTTCATGTTTAGTAGGCGTTCTAATTTAGTTCGTATGGTCTTTAACTGTGCAGAGGTGTTCTCAGTAGGCGTCTACAAGTATTTCTGTATAGAGCAAATCTGAGTACCCAAATAGGTATTCTTCCAATCATCATAGGATGAATATCTAAGATAAAGTGGTAAAGTCTGAATATCACCTAGATGTTCCTTTGCCTTATCCTCCCTAAGTCGAGTTAATCCTATGGACAGATCTTTTTCAACCCGTGTCAAGAATGCTATAAGTGATGAGATATCCTCCTTGTAGTTTTGAAGAAGAGGCAATCTGTTCTGATATTGAACGTATGCCGATGTGCCTTTAGTCGATATAAATGCAGGCAAGGCAATCTCCTCGATGCTGTATTCATCGTAAGGAATATACAGAAAGTTTGACGCCATGCTGATTAAACGACGTTGCAAGGTGTCGTTAGAAGCTTCAAGACGTTTAATTGTGATATTTTGTAAATCATCAATCTTACGTTGAAGATTAATGATGTCTCTTTCCTTCATTTCCGTCTCTTTTTGCGCACTTTTCAACAAACCCTTTAGGGCAGTATTCTCATGAATTAAAGAATCAAGTTTAAACGTATTATTCTTTAACAGATTAGCAATACTGTCCGGGAGAGTTATTTCCTGTGTTGTTCTAAACGAAATACTATCAGGATTCTCCTCCGATAAGACTTTGAAGGGAAAAGCCGTTAACAATATAAATATGATTGATAAATATCTCATTTTAGTCGTTATTATTGCCATAATAGTTCATAGCGGCGGTCACCAAGTTTACTGCTCGATTCTCCAAATCTGAAACGCTTTGCTTATTTCCGCCATATATTTTTGTGTTTTTGTATTCATTTATCGCATTGTCAGCTCGAGGAATCAGAGTGTTCATATAATAATCCTTTGAAACGCTATAATATCCTCCAAGTGCATTTACAAGACCACTGACATGCCCATAATGTGATTGTGCTACTCTTCCGGGAAGAGCATCAAGCGCATTTACAAGAGCTGCATTATTTTTAAGATATTCGGCGCCCTTATAGCCTTTTGCCTTCTGTATCTTAGAAGAAGCATCACTTACGCCATTGAAGGAAGTGTTTCTGGATAGACGAAGAGCTGCTCTATAGTCTGCAATGATACTGTTGATCTTATCAGACGATGCAATGAACTCATTGCTAACGGCATTCTCTCCAGTAGTAAGTTTGTCCTCTTTAAGTGTAGAGAGCATTGTAAGTAACTCATTCAACTTATCTTCCGGCCATACTGATTTTTGCAAAAGTCCGAATCCATAAGTTTTTAAACTTTTCCCATAGGTTTCATCAATCTTCTTTCTGTATTCATCGGAAAGTTTAGCATCGATTGCATTCTCAGAAAGGAATCTATTTAGCATATCATCAAGACGGATATATTCCATCTGGGAATCGTTAAAATCCTTAATCGTATCAAAGGATGCGCATGAAGACTCTAAGTTGATAGAGTATTGGTCCACCAATTCAAGATTCGACGGAGGAGTTACCCTTGTTTTTGCAAACACGAGAACACCGGCTATCGCTCCGATTGCAAACAATACAAGGAGCAGTATTTTTACAGACGTTTTCATAAAATATTACACTCCACCTCTTTTAGTTTTTTGTTCTATATTCGTATTTTGAGTTGCCGAAGTACTATTCGCTGATTCTTGAGCTTTCATAGCGGCATCGCTTGCCACTCCTCCATTAGCAGAGGCTTTTGGTTGGACAACAGGTTCCTTCAATTTTTTTTCGTATTTTGAAACTGTAATCGAATACGAAGAATCGTCATCGCCACAGAAACTGCCATTGAATGGTTTACCACTGTTTAATCTAATTGCGTCGTATATCTTTTTGAAGTTTTTAGAGTCTCTTAGTTTAGGATTTCTGTTGATAATTTTGCTAAACTCATAAGAGTTTAGCTCTTCAAAAAGACTATCCAGTTCTGGGTATTTTATCAGAGAGTCTCTTTGCCAGACCCCATCTTTATTATCCAAATATGCAATTGCATCATCAATAGTTAGAGCTTTGCTGTCTGCTGCCGTTGCTTTTTCGGTTTTCAGTAGTGGCCAACCAAACTGCAAATTGAAAGTATGGCTATCATACCAATCGTACAGAGCAACGCATATACAAACAATCAGGCAAGCGGCAATCGCCATACAAAAGCCGATTGCTCGTTGTTTGAATACACCAAAATTCGTGTACTCAAGATGACCATTTCTTTCCCCTATAGAATATCCTTTTAGTGGACTTTCAGAGTATCTTTGAGGAAGATATTTCGATTTAAGAGTCATTTCGGCATACTCTCCGTTGCTCATCTCGATTTTCCATGTCTGAGCTCGTTCTGCACGATGTAGTTCGACTGATATTGGATTCCGAACATTGAGTAGATTGATTTTTTGTTCAAATGTCTCGTATCCATTTGCCGAAATACTTACAGACGCATTGGCAGCTTCCCTTTCTGATAGTTGAATTATATGATTCCATCCTAATTCAGCTCCATTGATACAGATTCGCGCATCGTTGAAAAGGTCTATTTCACGATTATGAGCGGCACGAATCTTGAATAGATCTTTGGATATGGATATTCTCCAATTAAAAGTAGGCACACCACAGATTTGATCATTCTCTTCTACGCTAGCCATGTATGGAATATCTTCAAATCCAGCACGTTTAAATACGAGGTCTATATGTTTTGATTTATAAACTCGTACCGGTTTGTTAAACAGAGGGTATCCAGATGTTTTGAAGTGGACAGAAACCCCATTGGGCAAATCTTGTTTAACCGGAGGACAGAAAACTAACGTTTCTACCATTTTCTCAGTTGATAAATCAGTGATGTTTTTATCAACAATTTCCAAGCCATCCATATCATTGATAAGTATAACATGATAATTGGAATAAATCGGCTGATAGCGTTTTTCTCCGATTATGTCTTTCAGAGGATAGAAGCCAACATTTCGTTTCGCAAAAATCTTTTCAACGGAAGACGGCATATAAGCAGCGGACTCCGTTGTCCTGTAATCTTTGCTAAAGATTTGAGCAAGTCGTTCTACATTACTTTTTGACGCAGAGAGCTCCTCCTTGACAACATCAATAATCTGAATTATCTCGGTACCAGTTACTTCTATGTTGTTAGGAATGTAAATCCACGCAGCAGTGTTGTCTCCACCACGTCCGGATATCGAGCGCGCAATAGTTATATATGCTCCATTTTCGCTGAAGCTCATAAACATTGCAAACTTAGATTCATCCTCAGAGTTATACAACTTAAGGATATCACGAATATCGACGACCTTTTTAGTCCAGTCTCCTTCGTTTACAGTTAGTCCTATAGAAGGACCTTCTTTGAACCGATAGATTCGGAATCCGATTTTGTTCATCGCTTGAATATATTTAGTCCTTTTTGAAGTTTTCCGTTCTTAAATCCTTTGGAACGAATTAACAGTTTTTTTACCACATTGGCAGCTGGGGCTTCATTGAACAAGCAGTAATCTTGGAAACATACTTCTCCTAAAGAGAAGGGTATTCTCTCAACTTTACCACCGTTTATCTCATGGTCTCGGCAGATTTTTTCCAGACCCTGATAGAAGCCCTTATAATTGTTTTCAATGTAGTCTGTTAAAACTCTAACAAGATCCTGACCAGTGACCCCTGTTTTATCCACTTTAGTTAGCATTAAGTAGATTGCATCGGTTTCCGTCTGGAATATCTTGGTGCGTTCAATATAGCGTAGAGCTGCATCCAAGTACTCTGTCTGACCTAGGCCTTCATACTTACGGTCCTCACCGCCGTACTCAAGCACAAAAAAGTGGATTTTTCGGTTGACAGTACGATTGTCAACCAAAATATTAGTTAAGGTATCAAGAGCTTTTATCTCATCATCTGACATTTCCTCTCCAGCATCTGATTTATACATACAGCGAACCAGTTCTCCTGCAAGATCTATGCATGTTATGGGATGTGAGACCCCATTTTCATCTTCAAGATCAAACCCCATCTCATATGTTGAGTATATTGACGTGCCCTCAGGAAGAGTCCCGACCTTCCCGTCTGATTTGAATAGCTGTGATAATCGAGTCATATATCCGTACCCTTGACAATCGGGATCTTTCGACATGCTACGCGCTACGGATCCATTATTAGCAACACTTAGAACAGCTCCCAAAGCACAGCTCTTGCCTGAGGATGGAATTCCCCAAAAGTAGATTTCGGTTGATACCTTGTTAATCTTTTTAAGTTCTTTTGGCAATCCAAACCGTTGCTTTGATTCTCCTTTAGCTAAATGCTGGATGAAACGTTTATCTATTCCAATTTTTAGGAAATCGGAATATTCAAAATACCCATCATTGATAAGTTTCTTAAGAACAGATGCTCGTAGAAGGTTATTATCTTTCTTAATAACTGCCAACAAGTCATTCTGAGAAATCTTGTTTCGTTTGAGACAGGTACTAATCTCATTGACTATTTCTGCATCAGGATCGTTGACATCCTTATCAGTTTGAATGGCATGAATTCGATCAATCAAGGCGTTAATATCAAACCCGAGGAATTTCTCTTCTTGAATAGTGTTAATCAATCTTCTTGCCTCCATACAGTGAGAATCCATTGGATTTTCCTGTATGAAGTTTCTTAATGCTGATATGTTGTTTTTGTTAATCGAATCCCATAAACCTTGTCGGGTATTATTTGCAGTTTCACGTTGAATAGCAATAATCGCTGTGCGAGCGTCCTCAGCATGTTTGCTATCGGGATATGTTTTAAGGAAGGTCAGGAACGCTTCCTCTGTGTTTCTTCTCTTTGCCTCTTGCCAGTCATCGTCCTCGGATCCGGCAAGCATACGCTGGACTTCTTTCCTAACTGATGCAGGAAAGTATCCTTCTGTTTCCTCACATAACTCGTTGAATGATACGATGCCGTCCTTGACATACTGTACAAGTTCGACAGCGGAATATTCTTCGATATTGTCGATAATTGCTTGTTTACTTGGCATGTGTATATCGTTTATTATTCTTTAGGATTTGTTCCATAATCGTTAACACCTTCCTCACTCCCTCCAAATAACATGATGAAGAAGTAGAATGGGATTATCTGATACCATCCGGAATTACCTCTATCGTGACATCTTTTTGCCCCTTGAGCCCAAAGAAACCAATAAGCTGGCACTATAGTCAAGATTATAAATAACGCTAATAACGGGTTAACGTCATTCATTTCAGTAATACCTATAAATATGAAGTACCATATAATGAAAACGATATAGGAAAGACCGTATTCAGTTCTTCGGATCCTTCCCTTAAAGGAAAAAATACGCTTAAACATTCCTTTATTATCCAAAATATCATCCTCTGTGTTTATGCTTCGAGAGGATATAGGTGGCGTAACAACTGGAACAGGAGGTATTTCAGTCTGGTCTAATTCAATAGCTATTGATTGTTCTTCTACGTTCTTAGGAGCCGATGGTATATCTTCAATAGAGTTATCATCATACTCTGAGGCATAGACATTCGATTCTAATTCAGAGGACATTTGCTCTTCTATACTTTTTTTCATTAAAGGAGTGAGTTTGCCGCTTTTACTCAGTTCATACATAGATAATTCTCCACATTTTATTGCCTGAACTATCTCAGAAGCACTATACTCCCGAAGGTTGTTAATTATTTGGTCTTTTGTAGCCATTTTTAGAATGATGGATAGTCGTTATCTTCTTCAAGGTTTAGTGTTTCAATTTCTTCAATCGAATCATCAAAAGAGTGTTCAGGCGAGATAGACTTTCGAGGCCTGGATGATTTCACCTTCTTATTCTTCGTTTTGCTTTCAGACCCAGTTAATCGATAGATATTTTTTGTATGCCTGTCTTGTATGAAATAAGGGAACAAAAGCATCAAGTATATAATTAGGCCGAAAATAATTGCTGTCAGTGTTGGGAACTGTTGAGTAACAAATGAAGACATAAGGCTATCAATGCCTGCAATAGCACTCTTTGCTCCATTGCTTTGAAAACGGTCAACTGTCCCAGTTATAGACTCATTTGACATCTCCTTTGTGGAGAAAGACTTTAATTGATTCTCCCAATTACATAATGCATCCTTTATCTCACGAGTATTACCCAAAAGAAATACATTCCATGTACTTGCTCCATGAGCGGCATCATCAATCCATTTATTAGCAACTGTCTTTAATGAATCATAATTTTGAGACAATAATTGAAGTCTAAGTGTCTCCACCATATTGTCTCTTTGAATAGGTGCCTTAGAATCTTCAAGACCTGCGTTTTTAAAGGCCTGGGGATTCGAGCTTTTATTGACAATTATTTGTGTCAGATTATTCTGGTATGTTTCTATTCTTTGATTTGAATACTCTTCATAGTCTGTGAAAAGTTGCTTTGAACTGTTTATGGATTTTTTAAAGGTTTCAACAATCTCTTCATTCTGACTCCTAACGGTCCAGAAATGAGATATTGAAATCATACCTGCAATAAAGACAACAGGAGAACCAAAGATAAAAATTCGTTCCCATATTATTTTTCGTCTCATTTTGACACCTGATGCCTTCATTTGTTGTGCCCCAATAAAAAAGATTGTGAAGACAATATCAGTTATACTCATGCTAATTAAGGCAAAGGTAAAATTACCGTTTGTCAGATATGTAAATCCGACAAATGATATATAACTTACGGCAATCAGGGCCAAGAATGCTATTATATGCCCCCAGGAAAATTGAAGTTTTTCGTTCATTATCTTTTATTTTCAGGTAGCTGTCCTTCCAGCTCGGAAATTTTTTGTTTATAAATTGCAATCAGTCGTCTAATTGCATCATAATCACTTTCATTTTCAGCAATAGGAGTAGTTGCATTGCCAGCAGGAGAAGGATAAACTATCACGTTTGTTTCTTCTGGCACGGTGACTATCGCAGTTGTCGGCTTTGACCATGATGACGGCGCATCACCATTAGATGTATCAATTACAGCCTCAGGCACAGGTCGCATTGTCCTTGTTGCCGGAACAGAAAAATCGCCTTTCTTCACAGCCTCAAGTGCGAGATTAACCTGCACCATTGGGGGCATATTACCATAAACATCGCAGCCGGTCTTATAGAGAACATTTCTTGCTTGCTCTACTGTCAAGTCTTTTTTTAATGACTTCATCAAAGCAACTGTGCCAGATACAATCGGCGCTGCCATACTTGTACCATCGCAACTCCTAAAGTCTTTAATCGGGAATGACGAGTAAATCTCCTTACCGGGAGCTGATATGTCGGTATATGGGCCATAATTCGTGAAATCTGTCGGATATAGTTTCTGGTCAACTGCGCCTACAGTAATGGCTACAGCAGAGCGGTTTTCAGGAGGAATACTCGAAAGGATGTCATCGTTACCAGCCGCAAACACAAGTATAGAATTCTTATCAGATGCAAGCTTACAAACTCTATTCCATAGTTTCTCTACGTTCTTGAATTGAGTCTGGGAAATTTGATTCTGCAATTCTACTGACAGTTGGTTAAATCCTTGGAATGAAGACCCGATAGAAATGTTAACAACATCTGCTCCCTTATGGACAGAATACATAACACCACTGACTAAGGCAGATAGCGGACACATATTATTGTCTATGACCTGTACGGGCATTAGCAAACAATTAGGAGCAATTCCCGCAGCTCCTTGATTCAGATAATCAATAGAGCCAACCGCCAGCCCAGCAGTATGAGTACCATGTCCTTCACCCTTGCTTAAGGCATTGTTTTGTGTATAAACATTATATGCGTTTACAATACGATCCTTAAACATCGGATGCGAAGCGTCAATTCCATCATCAACAATAGCTACCGTTATAGATGGACTTCCCTTACTTATTGCCCATCCCTCTCTCGCTTTTACTGCGTTCAAGTGCCAGCCAGGTGACGACGCTGAGGTTGTGCTAAGATGACCATTTAATTCATATATTTCTTCATCAAGTACAATGAATTTGTGATTTGGTATTTTGGCATTTATAGTGCGTCGTACCTCTTCTCTTTCATTCTCAGGTATATGAATTAATAGAGATTTTACATCGCGGTCAAATCCGATGATTGAATATTGATCACCGGGATAAGCCTTTTTGAAGTCTGCTGCCAGTGCGTCAACATTGTCATTCTCATTTTCAAGAAACAGAAACAGTCGGTTGGCAATTACTGGTGGGCCCCCCGGCTCTCTTTCTATAGGGGGGATTTGTCCATCTTCGTTTCTTATCGGCGCGACAATAGACGGGTCATCAGGTAATTTACCATCATGTAATGATATTGGATTAGCAACTCCATTATCATCAATGGCATCACCGGTTGCGGTCACAATTCTACCAGGCTCCTCAACTCCGTTTACTGAGCGTGTACAACCATGGCAATCCTTGAATAGCCACGAGAAAAGAAGTAGCAACAATAAGGCCAATAATGCCCATAATAACCATTTTAGGCATCCACTGCCAGTGAGCCACAACCACAATTTCTTATACCACGGCAAGGCCCTGTCATATACTGCATTAAAGGTCGTATTCCCCTTGTCCAATGAGTCAATAGGATTGTTGTCCCACCCCTTAAAGGTAAATCCTTTATTAGGAGTTACATTGGGAATATCGCTTGCCTGAAGTCTGGAACCTATGGTTTTCGTAATCTCCGGATTGCCGTTTAATTTACCATTCTCGCCAGCATTAAAGCGATAGGTCACAGTTTGTACGCGAGGAGGCGTCGGTGGCACAACCGGAGGGACGTCTTCTTTGTCATATTTTGCAACAAATGTCATATCAGAGGTCACTTTCATTCCGTGTGGATTCGGCTCCCATCCGGTAAAAGTATAACCATCAGATGGTGAAACAACAGGAATATCATTAAAAGATATTTCTGTTCCTTCAGGAAGTGAAATATGACTACTAAGCTTTGATGAGAGAACCCCATGATCTCCTACATCAAACGTCAGCTTGTGCTTTGTAACAGAAGGAGATTCATGAACAAGTTCGCCTTTGCTAATATGTTGACGAGTATCTGGTGTCATACCCCATGCAACAACAAAGACTTTATCGTCACAACAAAAGATGAAATCATCATCAATATATCGTAATGCACAAGCCATGACTTGTAGTTCCTCTCCAGAAAGGTTGTTAACAACCTCCCGATAGTGAGCCATGGTCTCATCCTTTATTAACTGATATTTAGTATGTCTTTCACCCTGTAGATTGTTGAGTGTCTCTGGAGTCTCGCTCCACTCATCAATATGCCAGTTAACAGCATCATCATTTACTGAATAATCCGGCATAGCCAAAAAATGAGTGAAGCGAGGATTGACATATTTCTTAATGACACAATAAACGCTTTCATATCGTTTATAAAGAGGGTCACGTCCTATGCCCTGATAATCTGTGAAATCACAGATTTCAGTGCTACCCACTTTGCGTTTTCCTATAAAAGTATGATTATCCATATTACGCGGTATAAAGTGGTTGTGAACGTTCAATCAAATCCTTCACTTTCGCATTGCATACTGGATCACAATGCGAAATGTCAGATGAATATATCAAACCGATAATAACGAAATTCTCCCATCTTTGATAATTATTCCAAAATGGCAGTTGACGTAATACTGAGATATCGATTCTGCCTTGATTGACAATCGTAGCTGACTCATCAAATACCTTCAGCGTTTCTATCAAGGGTTGCGGTCTACGAACCTTATTCCATCCGGCTGGAGAGAAATCCACTGGAAGTCTACAATTTTCCGCCTTTACTGTAAGTTCACCAATTTCGTCATCAGACATATAGTGCCGCCCTACGGTACTTACAAAATTATTTAATGTAAGAGCCGCAAAGTCACCAATTGCGTTGGGTTGCTCATTTTCTGAAAAAATCTCAGTATATCGGGTTATCTTATTTGATATTGACCGTCTTACTCCTAATTTCTTAAACAGATTTACAAGCATAAAGACAACCTCATCGGCATGGGGTAGATTCTTAACAACAGATTGTGAGACTTCATTGAGATGCTCTACCCAATAATCTACAATATGCTTGGTAATGACATCACCAATGGATGACAAAGTAATTGTTTCCTTGGCTATTACATCATCCAGCTCAAATCCTTGGACTTTCAGGTACTCTTTCAGATCATCTTTAGTTTCAAGAATATAGTATGTCAAAAGCTTTTGAATATTGGCCTCGCGAGTATCTGAAATATCAATACCTGCACTTGCTCGAATAAAATTGACTGCACTGAAGTCTTTTGGTGTATCCGTGTGACATACAATTATATCGTAAGCAATATTCCGTAGAACTTCAGGACTAACCATAAAGCTGTCTAATATTCTCCCGAATACTGCGGGGTCTTTTGCAACTGATTGTTGAAGAGACCTTCTGATGTCCCCTGCAATCAGTCGTACTTTTTTATTTTTAGCCTCGGTATCTTCAGGCTCATAAAATACTTGCAACGCATTGAGTAACTCTTTTTTGATAATTTCCAATTGAGAATGGTAACGCTCCCTGCGGGCTCTATCAAGTACACCCGCAATTGAGTCAAGATCTCTGATTATAGCTTTAGACCCATCATTATTCAATGTAGCGACATCCGACCATGTAGCCTCAGGATCGGCAAAATGTGTTCGCACAAATTTATGACGTAAAAAGCTATCTTTTAGCCTGTCAAGATAATCCGGATAGTCTGCATTAGTATGGATGGAAGTCTCTGGTGACTTTATGACCCCATCGCTGTATCCATCAAACAGACCATTTTTACCAGACCAAAAGAAATCTCTGAGCGGATATATATTCTGGAATGGGATTACTTGTCCATTACTTGTCAGTGTCCATTCATCAAGCCATGTATTCGGCTTAATAATTTCAGGGAACACAGTATCAAAACGGTTCCAGTGCTTATCCAAGGTTTCGTAATTGCCGGCTTTATCTGTTTTTGTACGTTCAAGATCGATGTTAAACTTAGTGGCAATAAAGAATAGAGGCGCTATCCCATTTGTTAAGCGGAGCATTTTCGCTCTTTCCTCTGGGTTTAAGCCTATATTTTCTTCAATCCAATTATTGATTGTCTCTCCAATAGTGGGTTCTGCCTTCTGGTCATTATGATGACAAAACAATACGCTGCTAATCTGCAACGACCGCGAATATTTGTTGAAGAGGTAGGCCACTTTTCCACGGCGAAGCATCTTGGGAAGTACTGTGGCAATTTCCTTTTCCTTATATTTTTCGCGGGAGCGTGCACCGGGAAAGTCCAAAAGATCCATGTCTTTTAAGAACTTGCGATCCTGCGCGATAGATTCAGGCAACTCAAAAGTAAGTTCTGCGATTAGCGCAGATAACTCACCTTTGCTAAAGTTAGACGATATAAGATGTCCATTTACATCATAAACATCCGTATATACATCATCAGTTCCTGTGTCAATTTGTACTCCACATACGGTATCGAGCCACTCTATTTTGAGTAAAGTTCCTCGTGTTCTCAGAACAGCTTCAAAAGGCACATAGACTTCTTGCTGAAAATCAAGCTTCTTATATGCATTTATTAGTGTGGCAAACAATCGGTTAATCTCAGGATTTTTATTCCATAACAAACTGAAAATATCAATCCATTTATCATAAGGAACATATTGTATGACAGGTGCAATAGTCCTACAGAAGTTTGATTGATATATGGCCGCGGCATTATTTCCGATTACATCTTTAATATAATCGTTGATGTCGCGTATATCATCTTCTGATATAATATCGTGCTGAACCTTTTTGCTTTGCCATAATGATGACAACTCATCTAATTCTCGATTTATCGCCTCAAATGAGAGGGTCGTATCGAGATTTATTTTGATGTCATTGTAATATGAATCCGTCAGGAGTAGTATAATATCAATAACAGAAAGATTGAGAATTTTAATCTGATTTTTAACTTTGTGATTCTCTTTCTTAATTGTAAAGCGTGTGATTACTCCTGTTGACTCTATTTTTGCATTATTGCCACCACTTGGGTTCAACTCATCTATAAAACTATATTCCCGTCCATTATTTTCTATAACAAACGGATGATCTGAAGATGACAATAAACTGCTCATCAAATAGGATTTGCCCACCTGACTCTCGCCATACGCAGCAGCCGAGCAGTTTCCTATTATGGCTTTACGTATCTTAGACAGTTTTCTGCGATACTCCTTGAATTGTTCTGTGGGGAAAGAATCTTTGCCATATTCCTTCGCCCATACAAGAGAATCGTTTATGATGCCTATATGCTTGTCTATATCTTGTTTCATGACTTTAGAAATTGAAAGCTCCAGAATCGAGCCAGTACTTTTCATTTGCACCAAGACTTTGGATGTGAATCTCGACATTGCCGTCAATAACATCTTTATCCTCTTTGTCGCGGATAGATGATATTATCAAATGCTCTTTGTCATCCATATCTCTGTCAATTGTCAATTTGAAGGGCATGCGTTTTTTCAGTTGGTCAATTTGTTCATTGACCAATGATTGGACTTTGGCTTCAGTAAGCGTGGTCCCTTCGTTTAGAAGAGCTTTCTTACGAATTCTGTCTGCAATTTTGTGTCGATTAAAGTCAATTGTATATAAGGTCCGACAGGGATATGTATCCATGCCGATTTGTCGCACATTAAGATATGTAGGTATTCGACTTACTGTCAAATCGCCTTTGGCTTGCTCTGGAGTTATAAAATACTCAATCGGTTGGCCTTCACGCGATGCCTCAATATAGTTAACCGTTGATTTTAATCCCTCTTTAAATTTGTCAAGATTAATTACAAACTTATTTAAATTTGACAATTCAGAAGCATAATGTCCGATAACGCCACCCATAGCCACAATGGTCTTTGGATTTGTTATTGAACCTGTATTGTTGTCAAAAGGATACCAATCTCCAACATAATAGTTGTTTAACATTATAAGTCTATTGGGCGACACGGCATAGTATTTAAGGAAAATATCACGAATTGCCGGAAGGGATGCTGGTCTGCCTGAAAGAAGGACTATATCACAGGAATAAGCATACATAATCGTTGCTATTTTCTTAAGTAATGGCTCAAATTCTTTTTCTACAACAGCAGATATTGCTTCTCGATTGAATTTCCATTCTAATTTAGTTACATCAATCCCAGTTTTATCAAAGAAGCCAGTTATGATTGATGCGTTTGGAGGACAATCCGCAAAGACATCATTAAATCTAACAACGCAGTCTTTATGGTTATTTTTCAACAATTCCAGAAAATGGCACATCAGTGGAACCGAATACTGAATATTAAAATCTTTACGCAATATTCGGTCTGATACGGTTTGCCCATTATGATCGGGACCAAAGAAATTTTTAATTTCTTGGCGGTATTGTGCTACTGACAAGTTTTTCAAGGTTTGACGGAATGCACTGTCTTCATTAAGAAGCATCACATTCTTAATCAAGCCGCTCAACATATCATCACCTGCGAAATAGAAACTATCGTAGAATATTGGTTCAGGTGTAATCGTGGTTACATCACCTTTTTCGTAAGCATATTTACTTATCATAAGGTCGGTTGTTCCTGCACCAATATCCAGAGACCCTACGGTAAGGGAATGTTGTGAATCCACATCTTCTATTTTCCCATATAGATTGAAGAACTCACTGCAACAACCTTTATATTTATGTCCAACTTCGCCATACATGTATACCAATTGAGAACATGTAGCCTCATCATAATACCATTCGGTGTCTGAATCCTTTTTAGTCCTTACCGATGGTATAACCTCAACTGAATTACGTTTTAAGTCAACATCTCCATTGAACCGTGATAGTATCCGTACAGCATCCTGGGCGCAACGAACTAATGCCTCACGTTCAAGTTTTGACATTGCGGTAGGACATGTTACAATGATGCGTTTTATCTTTCTTGGCATTTCAGGATATCCGAATCCTTCTCGTACTGAACGATGCTTCGCACTGTTGATTTGGCCATGTGCTTGGACTAACATTTCAAGGAATGACAAAGTCATTAGAGATCTTCTTGAATAATGGAAAGAAAGGCCGCCCTCTCCATTAAGATCCAATTGTCCATCACTCTTTAATTGAGAAGTGATACCATGAAGATTAAGAATGTGATTATCCTTCTCTCCGGGCAATACAAGGAATTGCCATTCTTCCTTATTCGGACGCCAGTCCCATAAATATCTCTTAGGGCTTGAGTATGTTGACAATGAATCTATACGACTCACAATATTAGACGCACGATGAATTAGGGTATTCGCTTCTTGTCCAAGCCTAACCAAGCTCGGATACACGAATTGTCGGCTATCTACATGCCCAAAGTCACCAAAACAAACCTTACGGAAAGCGAGTCGCATGTCAAAAGGTTCATTATAAGACCGTATTGACACTCCATCTTCCGTATAATATATTGGATTTGTTAAATCAACCAAAGATAGAGGTCGAACTTGATTGAAGTTTGAATTGTCTTCAATCAAAAGAGCGGTGGTTCTTGAGTTGCCAACATCAATAACCATATCAACATCCCTCATCTCAACGTCAATATCTTTATATAGCTTAACTGTTGGAAATAGTTGATTCTTTGACAGATAATTAATCAAGAATAGATACGATGCAGCATAACTCATCTTCTTTACATTGATTCCACGTAGTTGTGAAATTCTTGCGATTCCGGGATGAACCAGATGCATCAGATATTCATTGATATAGCTCCATTTTTGGCCAGAAGAACAATAGTCCAATAGAAACAACTCATTATTACACAGAGCTAAGTCTATATCTGTCCTAAATTTATCAGGAAATACAGGATTTTCATTATTTGCCTCATTTTCATACGTAGTATGAGTGTCGAAAACCAATATGACGTCATAGATTTTCTGATCTTTCTCTTCTTTGAAGGGAATCAGTTTGAACCTGGACCAGTTCAATGGGCCAAATTTAAACTTGCGCTCTGTTCGCTTAAAAAAATAAGGAGCAGGAAGCCATTCGTTTTCAAGGGCTGATAGCTTGTTCTCTCTATCAGCAAATGTGAGACTGTATATTTCTCCCTTTACACCTAAACAAAGCTCATCATCAATTTTTAGCGGAGTTATGCCATCATGTTTTAACTCATCAATATCCAGCTCTATGTCTGGGTTTGACAAGTAGCCATTTTTTAATAAGTCAGCTTTTTTATAATAAACCGTACAGTCGTCTGTACATACTTCATGGGCAAGTTCAAGCTTCCATTCGCCACTATCAGTATCATACCACTCATGGAACCACTGTTTGAAGCGGTCCTGAGTGTTTATCTTCAGGCGAAAGGTAAACATCTGTATCCCAGAGTTTGCTATAAGCGAATATTCCATTTGTGATTTGATAATGATTATAGTCGTTATTGGAAGGCTCTCTTGAAAAGAGAGTGTGATAGAAATTATGTACTCAATAATACCACATTATTAGCGTAGGTGAATGAATTTGCTAAACAATTTCATTTCCAACAGTTGGTTGTGATATGTTTAAGAGCATCTCAAGTCCTAAATCTCAATTATTTTGTTTACCTTTGCACTTGGATAAGCATCTCTTTTCAAGAGATTTGCATGAAAGCTAAACAATGGCAAAGCAGGACTGGCTCTGAAATCATCAGAGCCATTGTCATTGATGTATATGTCGTTTCTTTTTCTCATTGATGTGGTCGATTAGTTGGGCATCTCTAAATAAGAGAATGTGATAATATGTAAAGGCATATAAAATCAGGCAATAAGCCCTGCTGATTAGTGTTCTTCGCTAAACGAAATCTTGAATGCAGTCTCAGTCTATCAAAGCTAAATACCATCTAAAAATTAAATATCTCACAAAAAACTTGGACAATTAACGAATGTTTATGACCTTTGTAAGGTCAAAGTAATAAACAATGGATTATTTACATTCAGACACTATAAAAATCCGAGAAATAGCCGGGGCGCAAGTTCTGGATACATTGAATTGTGCATTAATATCGGAACGTTTCTTTCATCGTTCACGAGCTTGGTTCATCCAGCGTCTTAACAACAATATTGTTAATGGTAAACCAGCCTGTTTTACTTCCGAGGAATTATCTCGACTTCGGTCATCCCTAAAAACTCTATCATCAGAGATTCTGTACTTTATGTCTAATATTCCTAACACATCTCCAAATATGTCAATCAAAGTATACGTTATAGACGATCCGGAAGCAATTTTTTTCTTTCAGAATGATGATGTTGAAGGTTTTAAACAATATCTTGCCAAAGATGACAGCCTTGATTTTGGTGAGCCTGAATTCTTCGACACAGAAACTGAAGCTCTTGCATTTTGTGCAGGCATAGGTTATGGTGTTATTGAACGTGCAACTGCTGAACGGTATCCGCTTCGTTCATGTGAATCTTGTGACATCCCATTTATCGAAGCTATAGAAAATTATTAATTATGGGCAACTCAACAATTTCAAATCAGTTTAGTATGATTAGCAATGAGAAAGACTTTGCTAATCATCTTAAATATTGTGATACAGTATCACATCTTCATCGCTTTATAAGGCACTCAAAGATTTTAGGTTTTAATATGAGAAAATTATTTCTTGTAGCAGAGAAAAGGTAATTACTCCTTCGTGCTGCTTGACAGACTATAGATGGTTAAAAAAAATGGCAAAATCGACATATACTTTTATTGATTTGTTTGCAGGTGCCGGAGGCTTGTCGGAAGGATTTGTTCGGGCAGGTTTTACTCCAGTTGCACATATTGAAATGAATCGCGATGCCTGTAATACCCTAAAAACTAGAGCCGCCTTTCATTATTTAGAAAATGAAGGGAAATTGTCTGTGTATGAGGAATATTTAAAAAGCAAAAAAGAACATACGGATGGCTCCGCCTTATGGGATCAGGTTCCCAAACATGTCACAGATTCTGTAATATGTGCGACGATTGGTGAAGAAACAGTCAACAATATATTTTCTGTTGTTGATGCTATTCGAGGATCAAGATGTATAGATCTTATTATAGGAGGTCCTCCATGTCAGGCATATTCAGTTGCAGGGCGCGCCCGAATGGGGAAGGATGTTGAGAACGATCCCCGCAATGAGCTTTATAAGTATTATGTCCAGTTCATCGAAAAATACAACCCTAAAATGTTTGTGTTTGAAAATGTATTGGGTATTATTACTGCAAAACGGGGAAAACCGTTTGCAGATTTGAAGAGATTAGTAGACGATTTGGGATATGATATGGATTGCAAAGTTCAGGTTGCATCCCAACATGGAGTTCTTCAAAATAGACAGAGGGTCATAATTGTAGGTTGGAAAAGAACAAAATCTGGAAAGTACAAATATCCAGATATACCGATTGAAGAAATGCCATACAAAGTATTATCTGATTTGTTTGCAGATTTGCCTGATCGCAAAGCGGGAGAAGGTCAATTGTGTGAACCAATACAATATATTAAACCTCTTGGCAAGATGCCATATCTATTTAAATCTGGGATCAGAGGAACTCTAAACTTTACTACGCAGCATGTCGCACGTCCACTCAATAACAATGATAGAAAAATATATAAAATGGCTGTGGAGATGTGGCTTAATAAAAGGCAGCGATTGAATTATGCAAAGTTGCCGTCTGAATTGCAGAAGCACAAGAACAAGGAAACTTTTCTTAATAGATTCAGTGTTGTTGATCCGGATGGATGTTGTCATACGGTAGTCGCCCATATCGCCATGGATGGACATTACTATATTTATCCAACAAAAAATCCAACTGTTGATACAGTCAGGTCTATTACAGTCCGGGAAGCTGCTCGTTTGCAATCATTCCCAGATGACTATTATTTTGAAGGAAGCCGCACAGCTGCACTAAAACAAATTGGTAATGCCGTACCGGTTGTATTGGCATATAAAATTGCAAAAGAAATAAAAAAGATTTTGTTATGATAAGGGAAATAAAGACAGGAACTTTTGTTTTTCGTCCGCGTGCGCGATTGATAAGGACAATCGGTGAGGAACTTATCAGTGATGATAAAGTCGCTATAATTGAATTGGTTAAAAATTCATATGACGCGTATTGTACATTGCAGAACGCTGCACCTATTGTTGATATCATCTTTAATGGAGATGTCAAGACTCGTGCTGATGGAGAATGGTATATAGATAAAAATACAGCTTCAATCACCATTTACGACGAAGGTGTAGGAATGGATTTTAATACTATTCAGCATGCATGGATGGAACCTGCTACAAATTTTAAGAAGTTACAGGAAAATCAAAACCCCAAAAGAAAATATGCTGGTGAAAAAGGTATTGGCCGTTTCGCATCAGCAAAATTGGCGTCTAAATTAGAATTAATAACAAAACAAGAAGATGAAGATGAAATTGTAGTCTCATTTGATTGGAATGATTTTTCAAATGACTTTGATTATTTGGAGGATATTCATATAGATTGGCTGATACGTCCAGCCCAAGAAATCAAGCGACATGGGACTATCCTTAAACTTGTGAATTTGAACGAGGATTGGGATAAAAACAAAATAAAAGATTTGCGTATTGCCTTATCTCGCCTTCTTAATCCGATAGTTCCTTCTGAGGACTTCCTGATAAATCTAATATTGCCCGAGAATTTGGAATTGTCGGGATTGATAGAAAGACCAGAAACCTTGAATAACCCAAATTATAGTATCAAAGGAGTCATTTCTGATAATGGACAGCCCGAAAACATCGTTTTTTACAGTAGATTGAAAAAAATCGAAGAGGAGCTTGTGTTTAATAGTAGTTTTGGACTGAAAAATTACACGGCGGGAGCATTTTCATTCGAATTCAAAATCTGGAATAGAGAAAATTCTGAGCTATTAACCTTAGCAAATGAAATGGGAACTATAGTCAAGAATGTCAAGGAAGATTTGGATGAATTGTGCGGTATCAGTATTTACAGGGACAATATTAGAGTATTGCCTTATGGTAATAAAAACAATGATTGGGTGAGATTAGATTTGCGTCGTGTCAACAATCCAACATTAAGGTTAAGCAACAATCAAATTGTAGGCTATATATCTATTGGTATTGAAAGTAATCCATTGCTAAAAGATCAGAGTAACCGAGAGGGTATAGTTGAGAGTCTGGCATTTGAAGAAATTAAAGATTATATAAAGCTCATTTTGAATGAGGTTGAACAACGAAGATACAAAGAGCGTCCTCGTGAAGAGGGGCCAAAGAAACCTTCAAACAGCTTGTTTGAGTCTTTTTCTCTTCGTGGAATTGCAACTGTAATACAGAAAACAAATCCCAAAAATTCCGAAATCTTAAATCTTATTTATGAGAAAGAGGCAGAAATAAAAGACTCTTGGAGTAAAGTATTGGAGATCATATCCAGGTATCGTCGCTTATCCACATTGGGTCAATTAATAGATCCTATTCTTCATGATGGTCGTAATTATCTTAACAAAATAGACTTAAAGTCAACAGCAATAATTAATGAAACAGAGAAAGAGAGTGCCAATTTAAATAAAATAGCTGAAAAAGCAGGGGAAATTCAGGTCGTGAGAAAAGATTTTGCTCAATTGTTTTCAAGGCTAGAACCATTTGGAGGAAGAAGAAGAGGTCGCCCCAAGAGGATCATTGTTGAAAACGCAATAAAAAACATCTTTCTTTTGAATCAGGAAGAGTTGGCAAAACTAAATGTTGAATGCTCATTCCCTGAGACACAACATAATGTTACAATTGACGAGGGTGAACTGGGACAAATTTTTATTAATTTGATTCAGAATGCCATTTATTGGCTTGAAACTACAGATGGACCAAGGAAGATATCTGTTGAGGTTATTGAAGAAGTTGATGGGTTAGTCATATTTTTCAATGATAATGGACCTGGTATCAAGCCTGAGATTGCCGACGATATTTTTAATCCGTATTTTAGCACTAAGCCGGATGGCGTTGGATTGGGATTAGCAATAATCGGTGAAATTATGGCTGACTACAACGGAGAATTTGTTCTCGTTGAGAGTATTCTTGGAGGGGCATCATTCAAACTTAAATTTAAATATAGGATATGAAAGTACTTAAGATATTATACATAGAAGATGACAAAGAAAACCAAAAAGACTTGCAGGACGTTTTGGATGGCATCTCAATTAAGGACATGACGATTAGTATTAATTGCCTTGAATCATTTGATGTTGAAGAGTGCCAATTCAATCAATATCATATTGTTATATTGGATTTATTCGAGGGCGTTGCTGGGAATAACGGTAAAGAATCCGGGCTAGACGTTCTTAACCATATTCGTGGGAAGCTATTTGTTCCAATTATCTTTTTTTCTGGTAATACAAAAAGTATAGTATCTCTTCGATCTCAAGTAATTGGGGTTGCAACAAAAGGAGATGGAGGTTTTGATGAACTGAAATCGGAGATACTCAGATTAACGGCTCATAATCTTCCGTTCTTGAAAGAGAGGGTGCATGACTATATCGAGAAAGAATTTCAAAAGTATTTCTGGGATGTTATACAAGTCCAAAATGATAAGTTTAATCCCGAAGATGATGATTTCTCGTTGGGATATATGCTTCTAAGAAATTTTGGTAATTCACTTTCCAGAAATAATATATCCAAACTATTGGAAGATGACTCTATAAATGCAGATAAGGTCCATCCGATGGCTTTTTATCTTTACCCATTACCCGATGATTGTGAATTTGAATGTGGTGAAATACTTAAACACAAGGAAAAAGATGGAGATGTATATGTCATCCTTACCCCAACATGTGATTTTGTAGCAAGAAGTAGAGGGGGTAGAAAAGCAAAAAGAGTTTTACTTGCAAAAGCCCAATTATTGAAAGATAGAGCAGAGTATAAAAAATACATCGAAAATGCAGACAAAAACAAGGGTGCTTTGATTGAACTAGTTAGATCAAAAAATGATAGATTCTTTTTCTTGCCAGGTACTCCTTTTATTGAAAATAGAGTCGTGGACTTTCAAGACAAAATAATGGTTGAATATGAATGCCTTAACTCTGATTTTGTCAGAATAGCAAAGTTAGACACCCCATTTGCTCAGGCTATGGCTACTAGTTTTATTCGCTATTACAACAGAATAGGTTTTCCTGATATCGATATGGAATATATACTAGCCCATTTATAAACATTATGAATATCCAATACCAATATTTCCCTAAAAGTTGTAATGTACCCCCTGAACTACAGCAACTTGTAAAAGTATTCTTTGCGAAAAAGGATGAGATTATATCTTCCAAGTTTCAACTGCCAAGCAATGAAGTACTACGTATTTTATCCGCTGATATTGCGGCATTGGGATACCAAGTTGAAACGGGCAAAAAGGCTGTTGATAATAAAAGTACCTGTTCTATTCGGACGAAATGGCTCGTTGGAAAAATATTTTGAGGCAGATTGCTACAATCCGAAAGTAAAAGTAGTAATTGAAATTGAGGCAGGCAGAGCAGTTACCAATTATCAGTTTCTCAAAGATATTTTTCAAGCAAGTGTAATGCATGATGTTGATTATTTGACAATAGCGGTAAGGAATATATATCGCAAACAAAAAGATTTTGATATTGCCACTAATTTTTTAGATACCCTATATGCCTTAAATCGACTTGAATTACCATTAAAAGGTATTCTCGTAATAGGATATTAAAATGATGAAGATTGATTTCTCAAATATCCAAACAGCATCGGCTGTACCTAGTGCCGTCGCAATGATCGAAACATTCCGAGCTATAGGATATAGCCTGGAGACTGCTGTTGCAGACATAATTGATAATTCAATTTCTGCACAAGCCAGAAATATTTGTATCAATCGGATTTGGAGTGGTGGAAATTCAATTATTACCATCAAAGATGACGGTTGCGGTATGTCAAGCGATGATATAATTCAGGCAATGCGTCCAGGATCACAAAACCCACTTGTGGAGCGCTCTGTAACGGATCTTGGACGATTTGGCCTTGGTTTGAAAACAGCATCATTTTCACAATGCCGGAATTTGACCGTAATGAGTAAAAAGTTCGGTTGTGTTTCTTGGTGGACATGGAGTTTGGACTATGTTGCCCAAAAAGATTGCTGGAATCTGATTAAGTGGATACCGGAGGGTTTTGAGGATGCATTGGATGATGTGGAGTCCGGTACAATCGTAATCTGGTCAAACTTGGACAGAGTGATTCCCTCATCAACAAAAGTCGACAAAGAGAATGCCAAAAGAAAATTCTCTGAAGCATTAGATAGGGTAAAAAGGCATTTGTCAATGACGTATCACAGGTTCATCGAGAACAAGTCAGTAAAACTGTTCTGGTGCGGACATCCGATTGAACCTCGGAATCCATTCTTTCCTGCAGAGAGTAAAATACAGTATTTACCAACAGATTGGGGAATATATTCCTGTTAAAGGATTAGTGTTGCCGCACAAAAACAATTTTTCATCCGAGTCGGCTTACAAGTCTGCAGAGGGTATGTATGGATTCTCTGCACATCAGGGCTTTTATGTTTATCTTGGTAACCGTTTGCTGTTGGCCAGAGACTGGTTGGGGCTACAGCGCAAAGAGGAATCGTACAAGCTTGTACGAATTCAGGTTGATCTGCCTAACAGTTTGGACTCTGATTGGCAAATAGATATTAAGAAGTCAAAGGCATATCCACCTATTGGATGCCGACAGCAGTTGGAGTCATATGCAAAAAAAGCATGTGGGCTGGGGTTGGAAGTCTACAAGCACAGAGATCGCATACTGAGAAAGCGTGCCGGTCATGAATTCCAACCTTTGTGGTCAGAGAAAAAGAAGGATGACAAATGGTATTTTGTTGTCAATCGGGAAGATTCAATGATTAAGAGCATAAAGCAGATGGCGCATGACAATCCGGAGGATGCCATAGAAATATTGCTCAAATTTATAGAGGAATCAATCCCCACAAAAACAATATATGCGAAAGAAGCCAAAGACGATGAAACACAAAGACAGTCGTACTCGGATGTTGACATATCCGTTGTCAAGATGATGATTGAACGGATATATCGCAACCAATTGTTGAATGGACTCACACCAGAACAGGCAAGACTATCTTTGAAACAAATGGAACCGTTCAATGATTATGAAACTTTAATAGACGAATTGATATGAATTACATTATATCCAGTGCCATAGATATCTACAGGAAAATTATAGGCGAAAAGACAACTGCAACAGATAATGAAATTGCATCGGCAATTGATAACATTACCTATATGCCGATGTACAGAGATGTGGACAGAGCAATTCTTAAAGATGAGCTGCTATCATTATATAGTGTCAAGGTTGGTGATATTCAAATTCTGGAGGTAAAGAACGAAGAACGCCATGGCTGAAAGCATTCAAAGCGGCACAGAATTCACAGTGGAAATTCTGGACAAGATATACCAAATATCTTACAGAGCAGAAACGGTTTGCCCCCAATGTAATATCTCAATTGGATGACTTGACAGACAGAGTGTTGGATAAATTGTTCAATCCTCAGCGTACTGATATATCAATCTGCAAAAAAAGGACTTGTTGTCGGTTAGGTTCAATCGGGCAAAACTGCCAACTATACCGGCCTAGTATGTAAAGCTGCTGATGCGGGGTTCAATCTTATAATTGTTCTGGCCGGTATTCATAACAATTTGCGGAGTCAGACCCAGTCTCGTCTGGATGAAGGGTTTCTTGGATTTGACACACAAAATACCAGGGCATTCATAATGAATCAGACCACGAAAATGGGTGTTGGACTTATACCTGGATTCGAAGATGTGATAGCACACTCATACACAACTAGTCTGGATACTGGGGACTTTACAAGCCGTTCCATAAATACAGCAGGATTCAACTTTAATGTGCCGCAGCCGATTGTACTTGTCGTAAAGAAAAATTCTTCCGTCCTGAAAGGTTTGCGCAATTGGTTGCAGACGCAAACAGTTAATGGCAAAATTGCCGCCAAATCAATGTTAATGATTGATGACGAGGCGGACAGCGCATCGATAAATACAAATAAGGCAGACAAAAATCCTACGGCAATAAATGGATATATCCGGGATATAATAACGTTATTCAATCGGTCTGCATATGTAGGATATACGGCAACACCATTTGCCAATATTTTTATTCCTCAGGATGACAACGATTTGTTTCCCAAAGATTTTATTGTCAATCTTCCGGCTCCTGATAATTATATTGGACCAGAGAAAGTATTTGGGATATCCACCGTTCCTGACGAAAATGGCGAATTGTTGCCGATTGTCTGTCCGGTGACAGATAGTGACAACTTTGTCCCAGCAAAAAACACCGAAAGGATGACGACAAGCCTTCCGTACAGGATATGCCAGTATCACTTAAAAATGCAATAAAATGTTTTATAGTAACCTGTGCTATAAGGATTGCACGCGGGCAAGAGAAAAAACACAATTCGATGCTGATACATATTACTAGATATCAGTATGGCAGAACCATATCAAAGATATTGTAGAACAACAATTCCGTTACTATAAAAGCGAAATTGAAGCAAATGATCCTGATATGATGGAGGAATTTCGCCGTATTTTTGAGGTTGATACTCCGAACTACAAATCATTCTGTACAGTTACCAGAGAGATTCTCGAATCGGAACGCTTTTTTAATATTGACAACAGAATCAAGCTGCATACATGGGATGAGATAAGACCTATGTTATACAAAGCAGTTCAAAAAATCGAGGTCAAATCCATCAACGGTTCTTCCGGAGATAGTCTTACATATTATGAGAATGAGAAAGATGGCATTTCTGTTATAGCTGTTGGCAGCGATAAATTGTCGCGAGGGCTGACATTGGAAGGGCTGTCAGTCAGCTATTTTTTGCGCGCATCTAAGATGTATGATTACTACTGGTGCGATAAAAATCGTGTTAGTTTAGAAATCATCAAATAAAGAGGGTTCTTTGACATTTTGGTCTGAATTGGTTGATGAGTCTTGCTTGGTTATAAGATGTCGCAATTCGATACGTTCCAACGCAGAAATTCTAATCAAGGTCGCCACCTCAGTAACTGAATAGCCGCTGTTATAATCAGCTTTTATTCTTGCTACCGTCAGATAAGATATGATGGCAGTCCAAATTTGGACTTTAACGGCATTTTCGGAGAAACCCCAAAGGTTCTTGACGACAATGTTCTGCTTAATCCACTTGAAGAAAACCTCAATATCCCAGCGGTGGCGATAGAGATTTGTGATTTCCAACGCGCTGACTTCAAAATTATTGGATATGAAATCAACAATGGCATCATTGTCCGGATCATATACCCGTACAAATCTCATATCCTCAGGATAGAGTTTGCAGGACTTGTATCCGGTGACACGGAGCCGAGAGTCCTCTATGATACTTGGGGGCGTGTCGGGGATGGTCAACTGCTTGATGGTTGTGAACTTCATGTTCTCTTTTGGGCGTGACACCCAAAATGCCTGCGACTGATGGAATCTGAACAATGCTTTGAAGTCAACATACGCCTTGTCCATTACATAAAAAGCGAATGGGTTCGGTGTGAGCATGTCGAGTTCGTTGCTATCATGCCATTTACCATCAGTGATATGGATGTTGGCAGGTATACTTCCTCGTAAATCAAGCAATGTGTGCATTTTTACTGCCCCCTTGCTGTATTTGCCCAACGCCCATGCTGCGAGTTTTTATGCTTGTGGATATTGTCGTGGAGTCCAACGCATAAATTACGTTGTCTATGGTTATCTCGGAGAGTTGAACCTTTGAGTACTTTGGTTTTACCAATCCAATAAGATAAAATCCAAGACCCTCAAAAATACGATAATCCCTACTTTCGTTGGCGCGAGACAATGATGTATGGTTCACTGTATTGCGAAAACCGAGGTGATAAAGGATTTTCGAGTGGGTGTCCAAGCATAGGCAAATATCTCGAAGTGAATCACATCCTGTCAATTGACCGAAGAGCAGATGAAGGAGGTGGTTGTAACTGGTGAGATTCTTTACATGCTAGTCACCTTTATATTGCTTTACCAGCTTATCGAACCGGTAGCGCGGTATAAACTCGATGACTTGGGAAAACACGAACTTTCCTTGATTCATAATCTTGATGCTTCTGAACAACAAGACTAATAAACCAAATTCAAATCAAAAAATCAATGTACTCTTGTATTTGACTAAATACTAATATATTAATCGCAGTGGTCGGATTTTTATCGCACCACTACTAAGACAAGATTATAGATTGCCGAGAGTGACATGCCATAACGCTCCTGTATCTCCGCAGCGGTGTACCATTCGGTAATTTCTTCTTTCGGGGCAGACTTGGCAAAGAACCGGTCAATGTGCGGCTTGCTCCACAGAGTTTTTCCTCGTTGGGTTAGCTTTGGGAAATTGTTTTCTTTCGTCGCCTTGAATAGCCACGAATTACTGATGCCGAATTTTTCCAGCACCTCTTTGGTGGTATAGAACTCAGTGATAGTCTGCTTCTCCTTTGCCGGATGTAACTGATAGAGATACGACCCGTCGAAAAGAGCATTAAGGCTGTCTCTACCGATAATAGTTTTTCCCTTGAACTGGAAACAGGGGATAGAATTAGCGGCAAGATAATTTTAGATTGAAGCCCTACATACTCCGAGAAGTCTGGCGCATTGAGCCGGAGTTATGAATAGGCGTTTGTCATCGCTCATTTGAGGCATTGATGCCTTGGCTTGTTCACGCTCGACATGCTGTTTGCGCTTCGTATCCTTGTAGGCGTGTTCGGCGCATCTTTTACAGCAATAGCGTGTCGTACATTTTCTTGCTACGAACGCGCTGCCACCCCATTCACAGGTCTTGGTGATTTCGATTGTACTGCTCATTTTACATTGTTATTTCTGTTAAAAGTGTCTAACCGCGTCTATTGGTGTCTAAGGATGTCTAAACCCTTTACTGCCTCTCTGACAGGTTAGCCCGATTGAGTAACGAGATACAACCGGGATACAAAAATGGGCGCAAAATCGAGCAGAAACGGTTAAAACCGAGAAATGCGGCAACAAAAATGGCACCCCGTAAAGAGTGCCATACTAACAGATTATGCTATTTTGTAATCGTTTCTAACTATATAGTCATTTGCCGATGCAGAAGTGGTTAATTTATTGATATACAGATAGGTGTAGATCTAATCCGTACAAGTGACGTGAATTTTCTATGGTTGTAAGTTGTTAACCGTCTGCTGCTTAAATCGTTATAAGCCGCATTTGCCAATCCGACAACAGTGACTCAATGCAAAGATAGCGATAATCTTCCGATTATCAATGGAATATAGCAACTTTAACTTTTCGCGACATACAGATGAGCGTACAAAGTCAATCAAATAGTGTTTTGTCGACTCTGTATTTGTGTTGTCCAATATTGATTATATATTGCATTTATATAAAAGTGCATTATGAACCATCGGCCTTCCCGATTATCTCTCACAAGGGGAGTCGCGTTAAATGCATCCTTTTGATAAATCATACGGCACTTAGTTGTAAATGAAATCTCCTCTTTAGACTTGTCGATGATATTTAACTTTACTTCAATCTCTGATATACAAGGGGCACAATCTTTAATAGAAACAATCTTGTAATCGATCAGAGATAAATCACCGATATAATTTTTAATTTCTTGAATATATTGTCCTTTACTTGCTTTATTGTGATGTCTTTCTATTATATCATGCAGTTTCCCATAATTATTTGTTGAGAAGAAAGTCATGAATTCAGATAATTTTTCTTCTGGTGAATTACTGATACAAGATTCCTTTTTAAGATTAACACTATTGATGTATTCTTCTGAAATTTGGCGTGGTTGCCATTTTTCAATTTCGGTTTTAAATTTTTCATGCTCCTCATATTGCTTCTGTGTGGAGGTTAATGTTTCATGAAATTCCTTTAACTGCTGAATAACACATTTGGGCTTAGATGGTTTTGGCTTGATGTGTTTCCCACTTTCGTATTGCTCAACCCAATCACCCACTGCAAATATTGTGGCCAAACATTTAGTTGCCACTAAAGCATTATCGTAGTTGATATCTTTTCCATGCAGAATACCATTGCGATAAGGTAGAGTTATGGGGTCTGTATTAACTTTCTTTCGTGTTTTGGCATAGATTTTAGCTATTCTTGACAAACCGCTTTCATGGCCAACGATTGAATTCCAAAGCTCGGGATTGAAATTTGACGCAAAGAAGCCTTTATTTGATTTTGTTACTTCATCAACGACGCCATCAATTATCATTAAAAAGACTGGTATACAACTGTGAAACCTTCCGCTTTTGTAATCATCATACGCTTTTAGAAGTAATTCGTACCTCTTCTTAAAGCCTGAACGATTCTTTAGTCGATTAATAAGATATCTTATGCGATTGTTATCTGCATAGTATTTTAATAATAACTTCTCTCCATCATCGCGTTTATTATCTTCAGCTAACCTTACCGCATTCTTCATTAAGTCAGAATTCATACTTTCATATGCAATCCAGCCTAATTCGGAGTAATATTGGTTAAATCTATCAGGTGTAAACCTTATATCGTTTATTTGTTTTTCAATGTCGGATAATTTATGTCTCAATTCGGTATTCCCAACAGGTAGAAGGTCTAGTACAAGCTTCATGCCTTTTATCTGATTTAATAGGTCTGCATATGATGGGTTATCTGAGATTCCAGCCATTTTGATTGATATTCTATGAGCATTTAATAAAGATAAGATGATTGAGGACAATAGTTATTTGTGAAGGTTAATAAGTAAGTGTTCAAATTTAAACGATAGTAAGTGGAAGGAAATCTTTTATACACTCTGCGGCTTCTTTTTTGCCGCTTCCAGCTTGTCGCTCAGTCGCATAGCCCGCTATGCTCCTTCGCTCCGCACTGGAATCGCCTAAAAAATAAGCTCGCATATTGTATAAATTAAATTCGAACACTTACTTATTGTATTAAAAATAGGTTTTGACAGCGAAAAGGAATTGGTCGATGAAAATGCGTTTGAAGGCTGCGATATTGTTCTGCTCGTAGAACATCAGCATAGCCTTTTTGTAGTCGATTGAATCTACCGTGCGGAATGAAATCGGGCAATAGCCGTTGGCGATTAGAATGCCGTTGCTCACTATTCGTGCTGTGCGTTTGTTGCCGTCGGTGAACGCCTGAATGTAGCTTAGTAAAACGAGCGCGAGCAGAGCTTTCTCAAAGATATTATTCTTGCCGTTTATTAGTCGTACTGTATCTTCAAGAGCTTCGCGGATCTGAAACTCATTGTCAAGCGGAGTGTAGTTTGTTCCGGTAATACCGACTCGGCGGTGACGGATATTTCTCTCAACGCCTAATTCTTTTGTAAGTAGCGCATGAATCTCCTCAATACGAGCGACTGTCATATCTTTAAGATAGTCCGGCACATCGAGAATAAAGTCGAGCGCATCCTTGTGATTGAGTAGCATTACGGCTTCCTCCTTGGTCTTTCCGCTTGCCGTTTGTTTCTCTTTCAGCAGCCTTTCAGTTTCAAGTAAAGAATAAGTGTTGCCCTCTATCTGCGAAGATTTCCATGACAAATCGATTCCGAGACGTTCCATCTCTTTACGATATTCCAACTCTGACATTTCCGAAAGATGCTGACGGAAGAGTTTCTGTGCGTCATCAAGACGTTGCAGTTCCTCATCGGTGAATAAATCCACCTTTGGAAGGATTTCATTTATGAGCTCAAAGTTGAACGATTCCTGCATCTGACGCTCGTCGACATCCTTGTCAAAGTATGTGTCAAGGTTCAACTCCATAGTCACATGAGCCTGTGGAGTAAGTCTATAACGAGTAGCCGGACCACGACCTACAACCTCAATATATCCTTTAGCGACGCCATCGGCAATCAATCGTTTGAGTGTTGCCGGACTTGGGGCATTGGTCAATGACGAGCCTATTTCAGCACGTGATGCCTCCGGATTGTAGTGAAGGAACTGAAGGATTTCAATTTCTTGAGTCATGTACGAATATTTTATCGGCTCAAAATTACTAAAATTCATTGGAAAATCGGCTCAATTCGAGCCGATTTTTGCAATATTTGCACGTGATTTGAGCCGATATAGTCATAGTGTCTATGAGCTATGACTTCTTTGACGCCCGTTGGCGATGTTTCAGATTTAAATCTTGCAGATTGCGTCCGAGGGTATCCTCCTTGGCAATCAAAAGAAGATCGTCATCAAGTTGCAGGGCATAAAGAACGCGGGCATAGATGCCGATTGAAACTGTAGGAGAACCTTTCTCGATGCGGAATACCCATTGAGCGAAGATACTTTATCAGAAATACCGCAGTAGTGCGAGTGTTACCCTCACGGAAAGGGTGAATTTGCCATAGGTCTGCAATAAACTGAGATAAGTGATTGATAATCTCAGTCATCGGGCGATTTGAATAATCAAATCCTTTCTCTCTTGATAGATCATATTCGATAGCTTGCGTAAGTCAACAGCCGGTTGATAACTCACCGAGGCATTTCCTCCAAGCACCCATTCCTTTTTGCTAAGTTCGACCTGTCGCAATTGTCCGGCAAACTTGAATACACCTTCAAAGATACGCCGATGAATAGATGTAAGTCCAACTAATGAGAATGCAAATGATGGTTCACTGAGAATCTTTGCGATGTTGGCAGACGCTTTATCTCCTTCTTCATCTACCTCATCATGTCTTGATTTTGTCTCATAATAAGCCTTGATGCGTTCACGAGCCTCATCAATGGAGATGTCACCCTCAATATGCTGACGTGCGGTATCAAGCAGATAAGCTGAAACCTTCAACCCATCCACATCCTGAAGACCGATAGCCGTCTGCCACGCATCAGCCTTCTCCTTCTGTCCCGGTTCCCCGTGGACTATGTACTCGTCAAATTCACTCATTTGTCAAAAATAATTTCATTCGTTGATGTAATACAAACAAGAGTCTTACAGGCTCGCGAGATTGCCACATAAAAGTTCTTTTTATCTTCAAACTTTTCCGGATATAATATGATAACAGTGTCAAACTCAAGACCTTTTGTTAGCAATGTCGTGCCGATGCATTTGCCTTCTATCTTTCTGCCCATATGTCTTATTCGGGAACGATGTCTATCCATAGACTGATATAGTGAAATATCTTCCGCAATGGCATTTTTTAGGCATCGAATAATCTCATACCAGAAGTCTGGCCTATGATTAGAGTATCCCGAAATAGATTTAACGGTATCTAAAACAGCCAATAGCGATTTTAAAGAAGGGGTTTCGATAAATAGGTTGAAACTTTTTTCAAAAATATAAGAAATCCTCTTGTCCTCCCCATCTTGCTTATCTTTAAATTTCCAACCTTTCTTTGTGCTACTAATCCATTTATTCAAAAAAGTTTTTGAAACATATAATGATTCTAATAAATCATGGAAATGTTTGATTGGATCGATTCGAGAACCTTTAATACAACGAGTAATATAAGTATCAATATTGCGTGAAACAGAATAATATGTTCTCCCATCTATTGCGTCCAATAGCAGGTAACTATTATTAAAATCGAATTGATATTTTATTTTTATTCGGTCTTTTAAGTCCCCTTTGGGAGTCTTGATTCCCTTGCTATTATTGCCATAATAGGTAGGACAAATTATAAGGGTGTTATGCGACTCATACTTGCGTATAATGAAAGATAGCCATTTGATGTATTCGAGTGAATAATAGTCATTCGAATTGCTCCATCGTTCTAAATACAAACCTATTTCGGACATCTGTTTTAATATAATGCTATTGTTACTTTCCAATAGGTTTCGAATACTTAAAATTTCTCTGCCTAATGGTTCGTTTGTATTATGCCATCTCCACGGATAATTTAAGAGATGAAATACCTTAAAACCAAATAACCATGATAAATCATTCTTGAAATCGACCAATCGTTCCTCCTCAAATTCAAAGATACCCTGTAGTGGATCTCCTAAAATGTGCAATGGCAAATTTTGAGCAAGAGACATTATCATATTGTGCTGCGATATTGTACAGTCCTGATATTCGTCCACAAAGAGACCACCAAAGGATAGGGATATAATACATTGGATAAGTGGAGAACTTAATATTTCAATACACTTAGCAACGGCGACATTAAAATAATGCTTGTCTTCAGGTTTCGGAAGGACTGAAGATCCCTGGAAAGCTAATACATAACGTTGCGCGAAACCAGTAATTGTTTCTAATTGGTACTTGTGAGCAGGGACTTTTTTCTCCTTGAACTTCTTTTTTAAGGATGCGATACCGGCATGAGTATGAGTTAATACAAGTTGACAAGAGTCGTCGGGACACAGATTTAGGCAATCAGCTATAGCTGTTGTCTTTCCATGTCCTGCAGGAGCAATGAGTAACCCTCGATCACAGGCTAAGAACTCAGCCCAATCTATTACACCTCGCTCCATGCAATTAGAGAATTAATACTTTGTTTTAACGGAGCAATATCTGACATTTGTTCCATATAAGCAGTTATAATGCCTCCGAGAAACTCACCGCCAGGAATATGTTTAAACCATTTAAACTGAATAGCCCTCTCTGCTTGCTCGGAACGTAAGCGGGATTGTGTATCGGTGGATAGATCTTGGGAAAGTAATTCATTAAGCTCTTTAGTCATAATTGAGTAAGACTTGGCAAATCCTGTCTGAGGACAATTTAAAATCTCAACGATTGCATCCCATGGTAAATCTTGGAATATTTGCCTTTCCATACAATAGCCGTTCTGGCATAAGAACATATCTATACCCTTGGATTGACAATATTCTTTTGCTGGCATATACTTTTCTTTTATGTCGTCATCTGCAAAAACACATGCATCAAAGCCTATCTCTTTAAGCCAGGAAGAATACAGATACATGTTTGCACCTCCCCCAACATTAGCAATAGAAACTCCTAAGGTAGAGAAATTGATTTTTTGAGTTTTAAAAAGCCATTTATCAATTGCTGTCAATATGCCAAATTCGGTGTCTCCCTCGCAGCATATTACTTTTGGTGTGAAGAATACCCCTGGATTATAACGCCGACAATTGTCTAAATCTGTTGTGATGTTTGATAGAGAGGCTGTGCCTTTAGAAACAATAAACAGATTATTACCTTGGCATTCTTTTATAACATTGATATTATGTGTCGTGATAAAGACTTGGCCTTTATCATTAAATTTAAGGATATTAACCAAAGTTGAAATTCTATCTGGCTCGAGACCTTGCTCAATTTCATCAACAAGCATTATACCGCCAGTCTTTGTCAGCTCTGATTGTATTGCTATAGACATCAGGCGTTTGCTCCCTTTGCCTTGAAGTCTATATGGGAGATTGTTGTGATGAAGCGCAATGCTGTTACCTGTATAAGGGTTTTCCTTAATGTCAATGTTTGCACATAGTTCTTCTATTGAAAGTCCCAAAGATTTAGCTTTTTCTTTTAAATCAGTTAAAGGTCCATTTAGCGGCTCAAAATGCTCGTTATCTATATTGGTTGACATCGAACGGAGCAATTTTACTTTAATCCGTTCGAGATCTTGTCCCTTTTCAAGAGCTGTCTTAGTAAGAGCATAGAGAGGCGATTGTCTATTGTATGCAAACTGTGTATCTGTATAATCACCAATGAAATTTAGCCCAATCAAAGCACGGTCGGATGCTGAAATCTGTTTTTCTTCAACATCTTCATTTCGCGGGACTACAGTCCATCGGGGTTCGAGATCTGAATTTACAGTAAGTTTTATGACGATATTAAGATCGTCAAGACAAAGTGGTTCATTGAGAGGATTTTCGGCATATAATCCGAATTTTTGTTCCTTCAACAATTCCGTGGGAAGCTCATTCAACCAAACTAAAATTTCAATAGGTTGCGAAGTATCCTGATTATGGAAGTCTAAATCAGAAAAGCTGATATTCCATGAAGGAGATAAGGCATATTGAATTGCAGTTAAAATAGTACTTTTCCCAGAATCTCCACGACCGATTAGCACAATGAACTTTTCGGAATTGAAGAAATGTTTCAATTCCTTAATCCCTCGGAAATTTTTTATATAGATCCCCTTTATATGACTCATAATTATTGGAATAGAGTTAGTCCTTGCATTATGGCAGCCGCAATCTGGGATAAATGAGAAGCCTGTTCTATGTGGTTGGGCGTCAGTTGTTTTGAAAGAGTATCTAACTCTAACCCCAATTTTTCGATATTACCTTTAAGTATTTCTTCTTCAGCGATAAAACCTCCATGACGATATAAATCCATGGCTTTCGCTTGGACATTGATACGTGCTCCATATCCAGTGAAATAGGTTACTTGTATTAGCCCCATTTCCCTAAATTGATTAAGGATAAGTGTTACATATTGAGGATGAAAGCCATAATCTTCTTGACTGTCTTTATATTGATACGTGAATGAAGGAAAATCAGCAGATAGTAAGTCAGTCAATACCTTATCCTTCATTTCGGGTGTTATGATTATCATACATTGAAATTTTAATGATTGTTTAGGAATGGAAGGGTGCGGAAGGCGTCGAGGACGAGGCGACGGGTGCGATATTCGCCGTATTCGCGGAGTTCTCGGTCTTTGAGGACGCGGAAGGTCTCGTTGATGCAGCCAGGGCCACAGATGTCTTCCGGGTCAAGGATGTAGCGGAGCTCGTCGGTGGTGAGACCGTAAAGGTGGGCAACTATGGCATCGAGTTCGGCTTGCAGAATGGCTCGGCGGTCGGGGTCGAAGATAAAGGGCTCTTTTTGTCCGACATTCGGCATTTCTGAGCGTTGATTGTCTGTCATTTCTTCCCATAACTCTTCAGCCCATGTATCCATGTCGTGATTGAAGTATGTAAGTTCGATCACTCGTTTAGCTATCTCCCATTTTATATCATCAGAAATCTGGTCTGGCGTAGGGAATGGCATTTGTTTCATTATAAAAAATGCCATAGATGAACCACCAACTTTTTGGCGTGCCACATAGTCAAATGGGATTGATGCCATAATGGCGACCGGGCAAAGCCCGGGGACAAGCTCCCGCTCATTGAAAATGAGCGGGAGCTTGTGCCCGGCGGCGTACACGCCGCCGGGCACAAGGCTCGCCACGCAAGTTCTTTCATTTGTTGCATTCGTCACATCTCTGAAAGCCGTATAAAAGTGATAAGGCCAGTGCCAAATAACATTTCCATCGTTATCTGTTTTTGTCATCTGACAAATAACTTCATCTTCTGGCACCCAGTACCATGGCGATAGAGCTGAATTGCTATCGGAAAGTTTGTTTAGAGAAGTTTGGGGGATTGATGAAGGCCTTTTCCCTAAAGAAGGGAATTCTCCGAACTGGTGATTATGTAGCCAAACCATTTTACCTTCGTACAGAGGAACGTAGCGTTTGCCGTTTAGAAGGAAGAAATTCCCGTCTTTTAATGCCCCTAATTCTATTAGTTGCTCATTTGTTCTGAATAAAGGCGAATCAGTCGCCATGTTAAACAAGGTGGCGAAACGAATTCCCCATTGATTAGAGCCAGTCTCGTCATTTACGAGTATTGGTGCGTTTCTATAGAATTTTCTTGTCAGCTCGGCATCACGACTTGTCCTGAATGTCGGGCAAGTCTTGGTATTTGGGTTAAGCAATATGAAATCAGAAGTCTGGAGCGTATATATTCGATTGGGGTCGAGTAAATGATCAAGACGTGTTAGATAGAAGCCTCCTTGCACTTCCCGCGCTTGCTTTGATTCCTTTCCGGCAGATAGCAGACAAAACTTTATTCTACTATCAATATCGAATAACTTTTCTCGGTTTTCAAAATCAAACAACGAAATGAGTCTGTTTTCATTTACAAGTTTTGCGAAGAAAGCTTTATTAGAATCGTTAACGGCGATTCCTGTGGGTAGCACAAGTCCCCATGCCTCTTTCGAGAATTGGAGGCAAATCTCAGCAAAAAGAGACGATAGCTCTATCTTACCATGATTCGTTAAAGTAAATCTGCCAGATTTTTTTACAAATCTGCTTTGACTTGTTATAATGTGTCGGACTTCAGTATATTCGTTATATAAAGCAGGATTTGATTCTTGTAACGATATGATTATTTTATCACGAGCATCTTGATTGGGAGCATCAACAATATCATTATCTTTGCCCAAGAACCACTTTTCATCCTCCATCTGAAGTTTATCCCATGGTGGATTGCCGCACATTACGTCGAAGCCTCCGCTATCGGCAAATACTTCAGGAAACTCCACGCACCAGTGGAAGAAACGTTGACGGGACGCTTTATCGGCTATTGATGCCTTAAACTCTTCAGTCAATGGAACATAGTTGTTGTCGGGAGTCTCAAGCTGCTTAATCTCTTCGAGTGCCTGATATACTGTGGCTGTATATGGAGAATTTGGCAGTGCGATGCCATCCTCTCCGGCATGGACGTCAGAGTAGGTGAATGTGTGATAAAAGGCGGTGGTGTATATGTCGCAAGCCCGACGCAACGACTCCACACGGGGTGACTGCATCAGGTCTTCCCAACGGCTCTGCTTGGTCAGACGTTCAAGTAGATTGTTTTCTGGAAGGGCAGAAATCTCCCGTACTTTTTCAGCGAGTGAAATCTGTTCCTCGTCAATTCGCGTGATATTGTATTCGCCACCGAAAAGAGAAGTCACAGCGTAGTTTTCACCTGTCTCTTCTCGCAACCGCTTAGCATCTGCAATGGCTTTTTTGTTGAGGGTCTTAATCGCTTTCAGCGTATCCTTGTCTACCGCATTAAATGCTTTGTCAGGTACACCTTCAAGCAGCATGTCAAGGTCGGTGACGCCGACCACAGAGTTGCCGCAACGTATGTGATGGTCAAGGAACGACAGCGGTTTCCCGGCGCAATAACCCTCAATCCATAGCACGACTTTGCAAAGCTCTACAGCATCAGGGTTATAGTCCACGGCATAGACACACCGCTCAATAACCTCATGAAGAGCTCGGCGATAGTCCATAGAGGCAGGATTGTCCTCTCCTGTGCGGATAGAGCAAACATACCACGCGATAGTGCGTGCCATAGCCAGCACAATATGTCCGGAACCGGAAGCGGCATCGCATACCTTCATCGACAGGAGTGAAGCGACATTCTCTTCAGGAGTGTTCAGTTTCGAGATTCGCTCTTTGATAACCGGTTCAAGAGTAGTGCGGATAAGACTCTGTACAAGGTCAGGACGTGTGTAGTAGCTGGATGTTGATTGACGGTCGAGACCTCCGACATAATCAAAACTCCATTGGGAAGAGTCTGTGCTTTGAGTCAGTCGAGGACGTTTTTCCAGTATACCTTCATAGACTGAGCCGAATTCCTCAACGTCAAGGGAGGAATAGTTGATACGCACCATCTGATGCTGCTCATCTTCAAAAGTATTCAGTGCGCGAAACGCATCGAACATATCCTGATTGGAGATGCGACAGTCGCGCAGATGGCAAAGGGCCTCGGAGTTGAACAAGACACCGCCTAATGGCTTAATGCCAAGGCTGGTACCAAACTTTTCATCTTCAAACAGCCGGAAAGTATCCATCAGACTCTCCCACAGGTCGAAATAGCGCGACGAGCGCACATGGACTACCTCGGATAGAGAACGGAAACGGGATGCGGCATAATAGCGGTAATATATATCTTTCCAGCGGCGTATCTGGTCCGAATCACCATCATACACAAGACCACGATCTTCAATAATAAATAGGAACAACAAGCGATAGATCAGATGCATCAACTCCTTGTTGAAGACGTCGGCTGTCAGTTCTCCGGATGCTATCTGAGAGCGCACACGGTCATTCCCATCACCGGTCCCGGTAACAGCGGCGTTGCCAATTATTGTCATAGCGTTTTGTGCTGCCTGAGATAGTCCGTCACGAATGCGGTTGCCACTCTCAATGCTCAGATTGAAATACTTTTCAATTATAGACTGCGTATCACCCTCCACAAAAAATCGTGAGGCGTGGAGAATACGGAACATCAAGCAGAACTCGGCATACTTGTCTTCTTCGAGCATCCGACGTAAATCAAACTCGATATAGGTGAGCTTGACAAGTTGACCGGAATTTCTAATGAGACGTAGAGTGGGACCGTTGGCTATAATGCCATAGATATTCTCAGTGTTGTTGAGATACTCAAGCATGGTGGCGTGGGCTGATTTCTCACGTCGATTGCCTTTGGAACGGAAGTCGAGCGAACATCGCTCCAGAGAGTCAGCCGAAGCATCACCGGTCTTATCACCCCGAACAATTACGGGAAGATTTTTTACGTCAGGGCAAAGCCAAGTTATATCGTGTGTAGTTCCGGTGTCGGATTCCACATACTGCTGTTGTCTTTGCGGATGATATCCTAAAAGAAGAAGGAAACGCTCCATAAACTCTCGTGAGCGACGTGTGCCATACGGGTCATTAGCCGAGCTACGGGTGAGATAGAAGCCCCAATCGGCACGAAGAGAGGTCCATGCATAGTCAATCGCCTCCTGAACCGGCGTGTCGAGACGGAAGTCCACATCACGGTTCCCAACGAGACTACGGTCAGTTTCAATCTGATGCAAAATATCGTCAGAGAGAAGATGTCCAAATACATGTATGCTGGTGTATTCCATTATTATCGAATTTTAGGGAGATAAACGAATGCGGCAATAATATCCATGGGGAGCACCGGCTCAACCACCTGATATTCATCAGCCGCAACGTAGGTGCGATACCGGGCAAACGACTCTACAAGCCGATTGGCGCGATCCAGCGCGATTTCATCAGTGTGGGAGCGCAGCAATGTGTCATCGTTTATCCACTCGGTGCGGGTGCGGAATGTCAGAGCCTGGGTGTCCGCATCGATATTGCCGGTGGCTTTAGCCTCGAAGAACAGATGTCGGCATTCCTCCTGTGTAAGGAAGTCATGGTTGTCGATACGTCCGCGATAACCAATGAAAATCATTTCCTCGCCAACAAGCTGACGGTCTTTTGCTTTCTTGTCTTTTATGACAGATCGCACACGCATAAGCATTACTGTTGTAGGCTTGTCCACCATATTGGTCTCTATTACAAGAGCACGGGCAGCGGCGAGTTCTCCACCATTGATGGTGTCATTAACCACGGCGCGTGAAAGATCTTCGACCAATATGTGGTTACGCCCTATATACATGTGTCCTTTCGGTGTCGGCGAAGCAAAAGAGATACGTATGTGCCCCTTGGAATCCGGACGGAAATATCCTCGATTGCGAAGAGATGGTGGCAATTCACCATCAACGAAATGGTAACACTTGTCGCCATCTGCCACGACATCCACACCTGCATGGCGCAACTCTTCCACCACAAAGCGCTCTGTGTCATCGATACTTCCGATTACCTCACGAGCTTGACGGAGAGATTCAACAAGCCGCTCAGGACTCATAGCCTTGTTATTATGGGCATAATAAGTGCGACTTACTCGCTGATCTTCCTCAATGCGCCTAATTTGCAGCTCACGTTCCTGACGCTCCTGCTTCTGAAATTCCTCATCGTCATCAAAGAGAGAGCTTTGCATGAAATCAGTTTGGCTTTCGGTTTTGAGAACAATAATCTCTTCCATAATTCTCTCCATCAACGAGGCATCGTTTTCAGCTATGGGGAGATAGACACCGAGACGTTTCTTGATTTCATTCTGCTTCTTATACAGCACGTTGAGCACAATCTTGTCAACCGGATTGTTATCTGCATACATTGTGGAAATCAGTACCTCAGGTGCAGTCTGCCCGAAGCGGTCTATTCGACCGTTTCGTTGTTCAACACGATTTGGATTCCACGGCAGGTCATAGTGAATGACAGTGTCAAACGCCTGTTGAAGGTTGACACCTTCCGAAAGACAATCAGTGCAGACGAGTATATGGCGGTCAGAGAGTGCAAGCTCATCGATTTTTATCTTGCGCTCCTCATCAGCCAAGCGTGAAGTGATAACGCCAACGCATACATTCTTTAGTTTCTTGTTGCCCCGTAGTTTCTCAGTGAGATATTTGCCGACATATTCAGCTGTCTGTATATATTGGCAGAATATGATGGGGTTCTTACCGGATTCAATTGCAAACGAGGCGAGTTTGACAGCCTGCTTTACCTTGTTATCGGCATCGCGCTGCTGAATATCACGCAGCATGTCAACGAATCGGTTGAGTCGGCTCTTTTCAGAGCGAGAAGCTTTCCTATAAGCACCCGGTACAGTGTCATCCGCGTTGATAAGATCTTTGAGCGTATCGTTAAATTTATACACAGCATCGTCAGCTACGGATTCATCTGTTTCGGACTCCTGTTCATTTCTGATTTTATTTTCGAGCATGGATATACCGGCAGCCGGGCTTGACATAACTCCACGCATAAGGGCAAGAAGATCCCAATAAATATAACGACGTTTGCGATTGTCTTCCTTCTTAGCCTCTCGCAAACCACCTTTGATAAAGTCAATCAATTCATTAAGAAGTTTCTTGTACGCGTTTCCTATAACATATTGCTCGTTATCATCAATTCGTACTTGTTCGGGAAATACAGTCTCATCTCCCAGATAAGGCTTGATATCGACACGTCTGCGCTGGATGAAGTGGTGCGATAGTTCCTCACGCTCCTTTGCTGTTTTAAGCTCACAATTCTCGAATTTAGAATCAAGCAAACCTATGAGCGATTGAAATTCCTCTGTCTGCCCACTGTGTGGGGTCGCGGTCAGGAGAACCATCTGTTGGTTCGGTTTATCAGCCAACAACCTTAGAAGACGATGACGTTGTTGCTGACCTTTGTTTGCACCTCGAGGACGAGCACAGGTATGTGCCTCGTCGACAATTACAAATTCAGGGCAATGTTCGGCAAACAAACGGTATCGGTTGTCGGTCTTAACAAAATCTATCGAGATTACCTGAAACGGGATATCTCGGAATACGTTCTGGTTACCCTGCAACTTCTTTTCAAGACGGCTGATGGTGCTTGAGCGGATAATCTCGGCGTCAAGACCGAATTTATCCTTTATCTCATTCTGCCATTGCTCGCAGAGGTGAGGCAGACATACAACAGCAAAGCGGTTGATTTCCTTACGATCAAGTAATTCCTTGGCAATCAAGAGTGATTCGAGTGTCTTACCAATGCCGACATCGTCGGAAATAAGTAGTCTTATTGTATGTTGCCTGAGAGCAAGTATCAGCGGTACCATTTGGTACGGACGGGGTTCAAAAGAAAGTCTTCCGAGACATTGGAATGGTCCTGCCACGTCGCGAAACGACAGGCGACAGGCATCGTATAATATTTGGGCCGCATCCTGCCATCCATGGCTTAAGTCTGAGGCCGACGGAGTCGAGAAATGATAGCTGTTCAGCATAAAGTTTGAACCGTAAAGTGGCAAATAAAGGCCAATGGATTCGGCGTCTGTTCCTCCAAGAGGTTTCAGTGAAAGCACATCGGGGTCGGGAGACTGCTGCACCACCCAAGGACGGTTACGAAAATCAACTAATGTTCCGGTTTTGAATTCCATATCTATATCAGTTTACCGGTTTGAAAATTTCAGGATGAGCGGCTACAAATTCAGCCAACGGAGTGGCATAGTGCCATGACAGGACTATGTATCCTGCATCTTCAAGCACCTCTCGCTTATTGAGGTCATCTGCTTTCACTTCCGGGAGATCATGTGGCGTACCGTCGCAGAAAACCACGACACGGTCGCCATACATGAAATCAGGGCGAACGAAATATTCATTGTAGAATGTAGGTTGAGCCTTATCAGGCAGTCGCAGACGATGGTCATGGAGATATTTCAGGAAATCTCTCTCTGTGCTGCTGTTTTGGTCACGGGCCGATTCAAGGGCTTCATATTGTTGGTCGTATCCCAATTGTTGACCTGCAACGTGAGTTTCAGGAGTAACTGTCTTCAGCAATTGCAGGGTGTCGTAAATTTTACGGATATCTATTACCGGATGATAGGGTTGATTGTAGTAATTGAGCAGATTGGTATAGTCAGCTGGAACAAGAGCATTCAGTTCTCCTGGTGTGTAAGACTCCTTTTCACCAAAACATATTTCATAGGATCTTTTCACAACCTGACGGTACGATTCTGGATCTTCGACAATACGCGAAAGTACGCCGAGCGAACCCTCCGCATTTTCGTAAATGAAAATGTTGGGGCGTGATCCTTCTCCCATCACTTCACCGCCAATCTCGCTCCCTTCGACTTGAAACACATCCTCTATAGCCTGTTTAAAGGCATAAAGGAATGTGCGCACCGAATCTTTGTCAATCAATCCGAGGGATTCTGACGGCTGGATATATATGGCATTTGCAGTCATTTCAGTGAAAAGTTTCACAAACAGCAATCTGCCGGCATCTTCGGGATGTTCCTGTTCATGTTGACGAAGGGTAGAAGTACGATCTTGGCTTATCCATTCGCCTGTGCGAGAATCAAATGCAAAACCATTGCTATTGTCCTCATTCTTTGAAGAGAGAATATATGTAATGCGGCAAGATGGTATGTAGCGGATATTGGCCAAATGGGTATCTCCCAATTTAAGTTCGCTTTCGGAGATTGACCTTGCATCGTCGCAGGCAAAGAAGGTCTCGGTCTTATATGATTTGCGCGAACGCTCCTCTTCCTGACATGTAATCTGCTCGGTTTCCTCTGCTACCATCTCTTCAGCCTGTGTGCAAAATCCCGGCACAAGTTTGGTCGTGCCATGCAGTGCCTCTCCGGTGATGATGTCGGTGTGGGTATCGGCATTTTCTTTGTCCTTTAAAAGGAAACCGGTCTTGGGGTTGTAGTAAAACATGTGCCGTTCAGCACCGTTACCAGCCAAGCGCATACGTTTGACACGGAACTTACGACCATTATTATATATAATGTTCTGAGGCCCAAATTCACGTATGGCGAGGCTTCGGGCTCGACTGATGGTCTCAATAGTATCTTCTTTATCACGATATTGAAGAATTGCCCGCTGTGGAAGTTTGGTGAAATTGTAACCGGGAAGGAATCCCTCACTGGCAAAATAGCGATAGGGATAGAATTCATTCTCCTCGCGGTTGCGTCCACGTGAAGTGCCAAGCAATTGGTCGCGCATATTTTCTGCACGGTTCATCTTTCGGTGAGCATCCTTCTTCTCATTGGAGTTTTCACCGTAAGCGCGGTTTTCAATGATTTTTGTAGCTTCGATAATCTGAGTTTGTGTCTCTTTATAGAGAGATCGCCACCGGTCGAGAGCTTTGTCAAAATCGTATGTGTAACTGTCAAGTACACGGTCAATCCAATCAGGAGTAAACCATCTTGGCTTGGCCTGACCATAACGTTGCCTGAAAAAGTCGTCAGAAGTCAGTGCACTGAATATGCGTTTGATTTCATCACGCCTCTCTGAGGAAAGATTGAGACGATGACGTACCTCATCTTTTAGTACTATATTATTTATATTCGTCTCATAGTCCACTAATTCCGAAATGCCATTAGAAAGCTGTTCAATGGGCTGCATGGAAAGAACAATGGAATGAAGATGAGTTTTAAGCAACTCTTCATTGACAAGTTCCATACGAGGTGCCTTCACTTCACCGCTCACCATTTTATGAGGATTGCGGAGGTAATAGTTCTCGTGAGTATTACGCGGGCGACAATAAGTGTATATTAACGCAGCCTGTCCGCTACGCCCGGCGCGCCCAGCGCGTTGGGTATAGTTGGCTGGCGTCGGCGGTACATTACGCATGCCGACAACGCTCAAGTCACTGATATCGATGCCAAGCTCCATAGTTGGCGAGCAATATAAAATGGGGAACTCTCCATGGCGGAATTGATCCTCTCGTTTTTCCCGCTCCTCTTTTGGTACTTGACCAGTGTGGTCTTTAGCTTCAAGTCGCGCGGTGGAACCGCATATATCCTGATAGAATTTCTGGAAATATGTGTTTGGTGTTTTAGACGGCGTTGAAGAATCAATGATACGATATCGTGTCAGATCCGGACGAACATGCTTCTTGTCACCCTTAGCCCAAAGTATCATATCATATTCAAGCTGGTACAGCCCGTCGGTATTCCGAACATAATTGCTTAATTGAGACAATAGACTTTGCATATATTCAAGATATGCCTCGTCATTTGGAGAAATAATCGGCCCATTGTTGTTCTTCAGAAAATCTACAACAAAAGTACGGAGTTTGGAGCGCGGCCCTCCACTCTCAGAAAGATGATTCAGTCTACGTGGTACGTCACAGCGGTTGAGGAATATGTACTTAGACGGCTCGATTTTGCTGCCTTCGGGTACAGTCCAAGGAGCTCTAAACTGATTTTGAGCCTCTTTTATAAGATCGTCGACTGCTCCTTGGGTCCGATTTCTGGTATACATCGCGCCGCGATGACGTAAATAGTCAAATATCTGAGTTATAAATTTTTCTTTGGCTTCATCACTGAGTCCGACGAGTTCGGGGATGTCGTATAAGCGTTCACTATCGTTTTCACCGGTAATCTCGTCGTGAAGATATTTATATTCGACATTCAAGAGGGCACAATCTTCAAGATTGGGCATAATTACGGTCCAGTTGCCCAAAAGGTCATCAAAAATCAGAGAATCTATATACTCTATAAATTTTCTTTTCTGGTCATCGAGTGCACGACCTTTCTTGGGCGCCTTTAAATATTCTTCCGGTTTCAGATTGAGAGCTTCGAATGCAAGTCGCCCGATTCGTACACTGTCAATTGGTCCGGCAGAATCAGACAAAGCTTTATTGATGGCGCCACGTAGTCTGCCAACCTTGATAAAGTCGTTGAAGTGTCCGGCCTGTAGTGCCGCGTCCTGTCTGGCATCAACGAAGGTCATGACTTTACGACTCTCCGGTGCTACATTATCCTCTGTAAGATTTACAATATTCTCGTATGAGAGAATCGTTGTAGCTGTGCTTCGACCTTCACCGCCAATCTTTGACAACTTAGACCATTCTTTGGTGCTACCGCCATAAACGGTCTTGGCAGTGGGGTCATAGCGAAGCGGAGCCTCGACATAAATCCCTTGAATATAGTTCTCGCCGGGAGAATCCTTAGCCTCAGAGTAGTGGCCGTATTTGTCAAACCATAGCTTTTGAGGAAATCTCGATGCGTAGGTTCTTTTCAGCCTTCGCTCTCCCTTTTTGTTGTATGTAAACCAGTCATCGGGCACATCGTCAGAATCAGGGTCAAGCATAAATTTCTCAATATCTTCACTTTCATGAGGCACAATGATGTGTCCATATCCAGTATGAACTGATTCATTTTCATCTGTATAGGTGTTTGACTCGAATGGCCGAGGCATTATTTTTGAGCCGGATTTATCCACAACATAAAATTCATGACCGCTCAAACGGCTGAACACAATGGGAAAGAACATGGCTTTCTCATCGCCAGCCCCGCTTTTATCGTCATACAATTTCTCTTCAACTGTAAGATGTCGAAGTTCAGGAAGACCGAGTGTAGAATATACATTTCCAGTCTGTGGAATGAACTGGTGAATCTTATAAGGTAGTACCTTTTTGTTTTCGGGATTCTGATTCAGTCTATTACACCAGTTGAGAAGATTTATAATATGTTTTTCACATGTGTCTTTCCCTATGTTGTCAAGATACGAATTGAGTCTATCTGCAATCGTTTCAATAGACAGAGGTTTGCCACGACGATATTTGCCGGATTCCTTACTCAAAGTCATAGCGATATTCTGCTCAATCCATATTGCCGTCGGGTAATCAATTAGTTGGTTGTAATCACCATCTGTTGGAATTGCATTGCGAACAGCACGTGCCAATTCTTGTCGGGTCACTTCACGAGTCGCAAGTCCTCGGGTAAGTGTCTCATCTATAATTTGGGCGGCATTATACCGACTACCAAAAATACAGGAAGCAACCTCGGCAACTTTCTCCTTTTGCTGCTGCTCTGTCATTTCTTCGTCAGACACCATTGTGGCAGACGTGCCAAAGCACATTACTTTATTTTTTGCCTGAGCACGTATGCGTCGAATAAGCATGGATACATCACTGCCCTGCATTCCGCGATACGTGTGTAACTCATCAAACACGAGGAATCGCAAGTTGTCAAGGAAGCATCTGCGCAGGGACTCTTCCTTCCCGGCCCGCGTCATGAGCAGTTCGAGCATCATATAGTTGGTCAGAATAATGTTAGGTGGATTATTCTGCATCCGCTCTCTTGCCTCTTCACTCTCCTGACCGGTATATTTGCCAAATGTAAACGGATTTCCTTTGCCTGTACGCTGGTGATATATCTCGTTATAGCGTTCCAACTCCTTTTCCTGGGAGTTGATAAGTGCATTCATAGGATATACGATTATAGCCACAGTCTTATTCTCGCATTCCTCCTTATGATGTAGAATATAATTGAAGATTGTAGCCATAAAGGTTCGTGACTTACCTGAACCCGTGCCGGAAGTTACAATAAACTCCTTATTCTGACACCCTAATTCGATAGCCTGTTGCTGATGAAGATAGAATTTGTCTCTGAAGAACTGAGATAGTTCAGGGTGAATTGGAAGTCCATTGGCAATCATCTCATCAACTCCAATTCCTTGCTGGAAATTAGGATTAAACTGTATCAAAGCATCAGGCCACATCTTTTCGTTTGCTATCGCCTCGGTGACAACATCTTTGATGCGAGAATCTTTTATGGAAATAAAACTGGAAAGATAGTCTTTGTAACTCTCTTTTAGTTTGTCATATATATTGATTATATTCATGGATAGACTATTAAGATTTAGTTGACCAAAGCAAGTCTTTAATATCTACATCAAGGAGTTCCGCTACCTTAGTAAGTGTTTGTAAATCGGGTTGGGTAGTGTTAGTGCACCATTTAGAAACAGTAGCAGGATCCTTGCCCAATTCTTGAGCAAGCCATTTGTTTGTACGCTTTTTTTCTACTAAAACTAACTTAATGCGATTTATATCTTGGTCTATATTCATGGTTTTAATAATTGAATCAAACGCAAAGATAATAATTTTAATTGACATGCAGATAATTCTACATTGCATTTTTTTTGTCCTATATAGAAGGTTGGTAGCTTGTAGAGTCCAACAGCAAATGCAAATTTATGCAACCTTATCGAAAAAACGCTTCTTTGGAGTGTCGAAGTCAATTTTCTCCCGTGGACGACGGTTGAGTTTCTTTTGTATCTCCATAATTCGTTTGTCTGAAAAGTCATCAAAATTGGACTTTTTAGAGATATACTTTCGTATGAGTTTATTGGCGTTTTCAATGGCCCCTTTCTGCCATGAGCAATAAGAGTCAGCGAAATATACGATAACCTTTTCCCGATTTTTCAAGCTGAGCAAACGTGTTATCTCAAGATGCGCAGCAAACTCGCAGCCGTTATCAGTGGTGATCGTCCTCAATGTATTACGATATGGGAAAAGTAGTTTAGCCACAGTCCGTGCTGTCGGGATGGCTTTACGTCCATGAGGGAGCTTCTGCATCAGAATGAAGTTGGTGGATCGTTCGGTCAGAGTGAGTATCGCATGTCCGAAAGAATCGACAATGGTGTCCATCTCCCAATCTACGAAACGGGTTCCGTCAGCCTCTTTCGGACGTTCATGTATGCTTGTCTTGTTGGCTATGTTGGTTGCCTTTGTAGGACGTAAATTTTTGGTTCTCCGTGTGTATTTCAGCTCATGAGGCATGTGTGCAATCAGTTTGCCGGATGTGTCGGCATGAACGTGGTTGTATATGGTCTGCTTCACGATATGTATTCCCTCTTTGCGTAGGACACCGGCAATCTGAGCAGGCGACCAGTCCTCCTCTAAGATCAGTTGCTCTATACGCCACCAAAGTTCAGGCGGTTTGTGATGATTCCCCTGAAGCCCATGTTTACGCGCCTCCGACTTAGTCTGGGCATTGAGCCATACATACTCGCCGTTTGAGTTGCAGTTACGTTGCAGCTCGCGGCCTACTGTCGTGGGATGGACACCGATTTCTCTGGCTATGCGGCTTTTGCTCCATCCTCTTTTCCGTCCAAGGTAAATTTCGTACCTTTGTTCCGAGGTTAAGTGTTTCATAATTAGCAATACAAAATTACTTAATCTTAGGGAGATTTCGGTCTCCCTTTTTTTGTATTGCTGTCGTTCCCTTTTGAATATCCTTCTGTCACAGTTCGCTCTTGGGGGCGGACTCGACCACCCCCACCGCTCGGGCAGCCCCCTCCGAGGAGAGAGGATTGCTTTTATTCAGCGGTTTGTTGGCAAAACCGTGCGTTTCTATTTGGATTCTTCAGAAGGTTGGTAGCTTATCTGGGGGGCAACAATTGTCCATATGTATTTAAAGATACAGAAAAGAATGCTGCATAAATTAATGAAAACGCCCCGGCAAGAGGGTGAGTCTTGTTGGGGCGTTGGGTGGGGTTGTCTCTTAGTAGAGGCGGAGGCAGGTGACATCGGCATCTTTGACGATGTGGGGGCATCACTCTCGGTCTTGTCGAATGCAAAGGCGAGGTGCTGGATGCGGTGCTTGGGGCAGAGTTGCATGAGGAAGTTGGTAAACTTTCTCAGTTCGGCGGCGAGCCATTTTACATCGTTGGTTGATGAGACTCCGCCGAGCAGCAGCACGTTGTCGGGGAGATGGGCGGCTCCGTCCGGCGTTGTGAGTATTACGAGCGATACGGCAAAGGTCGCATCTTTTGAGGTAAGATTGGTGCCGTTGGCGTAGTCCTTATATTGCAGCTTCACGGTCGGAGTGCCGAAGTTGTCGGCGAGATATTTCTCGATGTCGGCGAGTGCGGCATTCAGTCGAGGGCCGCTTACGACCGATAGGTCGGTGGGCGGTTCTGCGCTTGTTGCAGCGTTGGTAGCGGGTGTAGCCTTGCGGCCGAAGATAGTTTTCACGCGGGAGAGGAGTTGGTTGAGGTTGTTGGATACTTTCATTTTCTGTTGGATTTGGTGGTTGTTTCTTTCTGCGAAAGCGGCAAGCCGATAAGTGAATTGAGTTCGTTGATTTTTTCTTCGAGGCGATGCTTCTGGTCGAGGGCGCGAGCGGTTTCTTGAACACGTTCTTCGTAGGCTCGCACTTCCGACTCGATGATTTTCACTTTGCCGGGGTCGCGAAACCAACTTTCGATGCTGTCCAGACCGGCGGAATTGACACCGTTGTGCATCAGGATGTAGTGATACTTGATGTCTGAGATTCGGCACTGTTCGATGCGTGCTTCCTGCCATACGACGGACGCTACAAAGAACATCAGCGTGAACACTGAAATGAACATTGCGAGATAAACCTGCCATGATTCCTTAGCGATTCGGATGGTTTTCTCAACTCGTTGCACCGGTGGATTGGCAGTAAAGTTGTCAATCTTTTCAGTGACAGCAGTAGTTAATGAATTTACCGAAGTAGTTAAATTGTCACCGATTTCACTGACGGTCTGACTCTGAGAATCAATTGCGGATTGCAGTGAATTGACTTTATCGGCGACGGCTGACGCTATGGATGTTCCCATATTGTTGAGGTCGTCGGTGGTGGCAGCGGCGAGCTGCGCCTGCTTGATTTCGGTACATTCGCTGGAGATGGTTGTAAGTTCCTCCGCAATGTTTCTGAGGAAGTCCTCAGGAGAGTTGTCGAGTTCTTGCTTCATTCAAAAAAAATTTTGAGGTTATAAACTTCTGCCTTTTTTCTTTTTTCGGCGTTTCATTTGGCGGATGAAAGCCTCTTCTTCGGGGTCATAGCCGGGGCCAATCTCGAACAGTCCACCGAGTGCATTGCCGATGTTTTCGGCAACTTCGGCACCAACTTGAACTACCTTTTCGATAGGCGACGGCGTGGGCTTCTGTGCCTGAGACTGCGGCTTCGCCTGACGGTTTTTGTTTCGGTCAAGAGCCTTACAGATTACATCGTAGGAGCATCTTCCGTCGCGATCCACTTGCGAAGCCTTGAATTTCTGACCGTCTTTGATGTAGGACAAGCCTTCAACATCAGTGGAGCCTCGGTGTAATTTCTTCCTGACTGTGATACCTTTCTGGGCGAGTTCGCGCTGAAAAGAAATCCAATCTTTGGCGGTGCGCTTCGCTGCTTGCACGGCAAGATAAATCTCCTGTCGGGTCTTCGAGCGGCCTTTCAGACGATGCGTTTTTACATTGTCTTTATTCTCGCCATAGGTCAAACCATACTTCTTTTTCAGCTCATCGCATATCGCATTATTGCGGAGATACTCGAAACTATCGCTAACACATTTGCCGTTATTATCCACGCGGTTATAGACGATATGGCAGTGCGGATGCTCGTTCTTTGCAGAGCAAAGCGACTTCGTCGATGAGTCAAGATGCCGGACAATGATAAACTGAGTGTTTTTTATCCCATTTTATCCATGTATTCCAGAGCGAGTTTCACCATAAATTCATCAGTCATACGGTCTGCATCTTTCGGAGAATACGACAACGAGATGTGTCCGCACCAATGTCTGACCCTGCTGTTGAGATGCCTTTGACACTCAAAACCGTCAATAATATCCTGCGGAGTATCGGTCAAAACGCCTTCGGAATGCAAGAGCCGTGCTTCCTTTCCGGCCTCTTCCAGCGCAAGGGCATACCTTACGCATCCGGCAAAATCGCTCCCTTTAGTGATGCCTCCAATCATGGGATAGTCTTTGATAAAGAGATTTCATATCCTTGCCGAGTGAATCGAGCGACCATTTAACGAGCTTGAATCCAGCCTCATTCGCTTTCTTTGCAAGCTGATTCAGGTTGTTGGACATGCTTCCGGGCTGACGTAGAATCGCCATATCTTCGGGTGTGGCAAGGGCCGTAACTTTGGCATTGAGCAATGACCGTCGCCAGTAATCTGACAACTTTCTGCCGGAAGTCCGACAATTCTCAACGACGGTCTGATACTGTTCATCGGTAAGCCTGACGCTGACGACGTGCATCTTGACCTCTGGTTTTGCTGCTCCTTCAGGAGCTTTCTTTCTACGGGTAAAAGTCATAGTTTTGTGAATTTTGAAGTTTGACATTGTGACCATCGGGAACGGACTCCAGCCTTCCGGTCGCGGAGGATGCAAGGTCGGGAATGTTTACATTGCCACTACCTTGCTATCCTCCAAACCTTATCAGGTTCTGCGGATACCGGCGTTGCCGATGGCTTCGCCTTTCCTCACTGCACGAAGGGCAGTGATTAGAAAGGCTTGCTGATTACAGAGAACCAGCTTTCATAGTTTGCGACGTTCGCGTCAAGGTGCTCATTGATGATGTGTTCGACGAAACTGCTGACACTGTAGTCGGCGTTGCCGAAGTATCGGGCGATTCGTTCAACGCGGTCAAACGTATCATTGCTGATTGCCACCTGATGCTTGTTGTCCCTACCGAGTTTAATCGGCGAAAAGAAAGCCTTGCGGTAATCGTCAAGGTCGCTCTTGCGCTGCTTGGCGGTTGAACGTGTTGACTTGCTCTGGACCGCTTCGCTATGTTCAGCTAAGGGCTGAGCGTCGGAGAAAATGGAGTTTTCCATAGGGTTAGACATGCCAGTCATCTCGGATGACAGAGAGGTTGGGGTGGTTGCTGTTGGCATATTTATAAAGATTTGTGAGCTTACGCTCGATTTGACATTTGGAGTTGTTTGTAAGGGAGAGGCTGAGTCTATCTGGCAATGCACGGATGTAAGGAATGATGAACTTACGGCGCATTACGGTTGGCGAATAGTTTCTTTTCATGGTGTATCAGAAATTATATCCTCCGCGCGGACGTCGTTTCATTCCTGCTGTTATGGCATTCGTATGATCCGCGAGACTTGGGGCGGTGGCATGTTTGCGTCCGCCCTCAATCCATGCGTAAAGTTCATCTTCATAGAAATAGAGCAGCTTGCCACGCTTATAGCTCGGTATGGGATCATACGGAGCTTTAATGCCGCGATAGAGTGATGAAAGTGACTTGCCTATTATAGTGCAAGCCTCTTTCGCGTACACTATCCTGCGTTTGGGCTTGAGTTTTTCAGACAGACCACCCACCACATGTGGCAGTTGGTCAAATGTAATTGCGGTTGATTCCATATAATTTCGATTTTGTGTTTCGTTTGAAATTTCAACGCAAAGGAAATTAGTGAGTTGTCGGTGACCAACAGCAACATCAAAATAACCGAAAATAACCACACTATGGCTTGTAAAAGATTGAGTATCAGTTAGGCTTACTCGAATGAATTTTGCATGGTGATTGAATGGAATTTGAAGTGATTTTGCGGTTAAGATTACTAATCACTCCCATTGAGCAATAATCTCAAATGAACAGTCGTCAGAAATGAGTAAATTTGCGGTATGAGAAAGAACAACAATAAAAGAGAACCTAAGAACTGGTTAGTTTGTGTCAATGCTTCACGATGTGACCATTATAAATCACTGAAGGAGGCAGGTTTTATCAGCTGGGTACGAGAACGGAATAATTTTGCGATTGGAGACATTGTATATATCTTCAGTTCTAAGGAGGGTAAGATTATTTATAAGGCAGAAGTTGTAGCTGAGGAAATGCGTGCCGATGGTAAGTATTGGATTGAACGACCACCAATGCAAATGACTTGGAGATTAAAAGCGGTAGAAGAATACGTTGGAGATGCTCTTGATAAAGCTACTCTAAAATTGTATGGGTTAAAAAGTCTTCAACGTCCAATGTGGAATAAGCCTGAGTTGTTTGCTTATATCGAATCTCAGTTTGAGAAATAATGAACCTTATCGAAACAGACCGACTGATTCTTCGTGCATGGAAGGCGGAGGATATGCCTTTGTTTGCCATGATGAACAAAGATGCTCGTGTAATGCGTTATTTTCCTTCAACTCTGAGTGATGAACAAACGGAATCATTCTACAATAGGATTCAATCGGAGTTTGAGCGGAATGGATGGGGATTGTATGCCGTGGAATTAAAATCAAATGGAACATTTATCGGTTATGTTGGTCTGCATGAGATCGGATTCGATGCTGACTTTACGCCCGGTGTTGAAATCGGATGGCGGTTGGATGCTGATTATCACAATCAGGGATTAGCAACTGAAGCTGCTAAGGTGGTGTTGAAACTGGCTAAAAAGAAAGGGCTACAAAGATTATATTCTTTTACCGCAAAACAGAATTCTCCTTCCGAAAGAGTGATGCAGAAGATTGGCATGAAAAAAGTCGGGAAATTTGAACATCCAAACTTTTCGTCGGATTCACCTTTGCGGACGCACGTGTTATATCAAATTGATCTATAATCCGTAATGAAGAGGGTTATTGTAATTGGTTGTCCCGGTGCGGGCAAGAGTACATTTGCCCGCAAGTTTGCTGCGAAGACCGGATTGCCGCTGCATTATCTTGACATGATTTGGCATCAGGCTGACCGAACGGTAATAGGACGTGAAGAGTTTGACAGGCAGTTAGACAAACTCCTAATCGAAGATGAATGGATTATTGACGGTAATTATGCACGCACACTTCCCAAGCGTCTCGTTCATTGCGACACGGTATTCTTTTTCGACATACCGTTGGAGGTGTGCATCGAAGGAGCTAAGTCACGGCTTGGCAAGGAGCGTGTCGATATGCCGTGGGTGGACGATGAACTTGATCCCGAATTCCTGCAATGGATTATAGATTTTCCTCGTGACGTCGTTCCTGAAATTGAGCATCATCTGAAAAACTTAGATAAAACCATAGTTCGTTTCCATTCAAGAACGGAGGCCGATAATTTCATTGAGTCGTTGAAATGAAAAAGCGGATAACACCGATATGGAAGTCATGGTTATCCGCTAAATGAGATTATTATATTGATTATTTCTTGTTTAGAATACCGGGATTGATATTTCCATAGCGTTGGAAGTGAGCAAACAGTTTATCCATCTGGTCTGCCGTGTGTACCGGTATTCTTTCCTTTGTCAATTTACTTTCACGCAGTTTCTGTTCGATGGTGCGAACATGGGTGCTTTCAAATGGTTTCTCAAACACCTTCTTAACAAATCGGGCGATAACTCCACCCTGCAAGCGTAGAAATTTGCCAACGTTATATCCAAGGTGCTTTAAGTCTTCCTTAGTGAGATGATTACTCCTCAGATTTACCGGCGTGAACGGTGGAGCGGCATTAACTGTCCATATCTTTGCATTGTGGTGGAGTTTGTGTAACTCATCAACTTCCAGATAGGGCTGCATCATATGAGTTATGTAAGCACACAGAAATTCTATCTGAGCGAGGCTGAATTTCATATCTTCTTCTTGAAGTTCCTTATGTGCTGTTTCACATTGCTTCTTCTGAACGAGAATTTCATCGGGAATCTCACCATGCTCCTTACGGATTTCGTATGCCTTTAAAGCCTCTTCAAGTTCATTGAGAAAGTATGGCTGACCGTCAGCTGATACATATACATCATGCTCCTCATGCTCTATAAGGAATTTTCCATTATCCTGAGGAATACGATTTTCAAAACCTATTGATGAAAAGCAGCCGACGGGAGTGCCATAATGAGGCTGCACTCTGACGTGAGTATTTCCGCGTTTAATATCCTCTTGAATATCGGCAGGTTGCAACGATAACCATTCTTGACATGCTGCCTCAATCTCCTCAAATGTCTTACCATTCATATACTCCTCAAAAGACGGGCAGTTGTCGCCATGAGGAATAAAGTTATGACGACCTACCGAGTTTTCTTCGGGGTAATCATCATCACGATTGTCAAAGTAGGCTTTCTCTGCTAGTATTTCATCATCAGCCAATCCGTCGCCAACATAAGCCTCCGAACCCTCCGCAAAACGGATATGAGAGAATCCGTCGTCATGACAATCAACAACCTCAAATTTGTCATTTGCAGGTTTTTCGTCAAACTCCACATCATCCTCACTAACTTCATATTCCAAAGTAGGAGCGTCGGAGGTGCATTGCATCATTTCGACAGATTCATCATTTGCCGGAATAGCGACCTGTTCACCATTCGGCATCTCTGCAACCATAATTGCAGGTGTGCGCTTAGGAAACAATCTTTTGAAGATTGCTTCAAATACGGGTTGAATACTAATGTATAAACCAATGAGAAGAATAAAGAACACGGCAAAAAGAATGTTGCCGGTAAATTGGTCGGTGCCGAAACGGTGAATGGCGGCGTGACGACCAAGTAAAGCCATGATGCCGCATCCGGCAACAACGGCACTCCAGATAAAATTTTGTCCCGGGTAGGGGAAGCATAGCTCCTCATGCGCTGGGGCGTCTCTGTCATTTTTAGATGTATAAAAAGTGGAATTAAAATATTTTATCACCAATATAGACAATTTAACCCCTCGATTTGTTCGCAATGAAACTTAATAATACCCACTTACAAAGATGCGTATCTGACAACTGAATGTTTTTTTCATTCATCGGTATGCTTCTCAAAGCTATATTCACATCGCATTCCGCGAGTCATCTTTCCAAAATTATCCATTAGAGCCCCTCTGCCGTTCTCTTGATAAAATGGGCTTACGCATACTAAAATATGATTTCGACTCATATCTTGATTAAGTATTTTTGCGATATGTTCTCGTTCGAATTCTGGCATATCAAGTACATTAGAAAAGATATGTATTACAGTTTGTGCATTCGTGCGTAAGTTGTCGATATAACTTTTCCTGCGGTATCGTTGAACGTAGTAATATCACAATCATCGAAAAATGCTTGCAAATACTTTATTCCTTGACTAATGTATGCTCTGCTTGGTTCAATCATGATGAACTCGCCAATTATATCATTGTCAATATAATGTCGCTTCATAAAATCTGATAAGACCATCTCTGCTACGCACTGACCACAACCGTAATCAATGACGGCAAGTTTTCCTTCGTGCCATACTTTATTAGGGATTTTATCATATGCCATCATTAGCTTTTGCCTATGAATATCTCCATATGCACTTAGATACATATACAATTGATCATTAGACGTAAGATTCGCAAGACCATTTTCAAGATCTTCTTTTAGTAATTGTTGCTTTGTTTCAGGAAGTGATTTGATATGGTTTGATGCAGCTTCAAGAACCTCGTCAAAGTCCATTCTTGACGCGTTGAAATTGGGGGTAAAATGGAGTGTATTCATAGTATTAGATGATTAAATCAGATTATTGAATCGTTATGGGGAAATTGTTTGTGGCGGAGATAATTTTGTCGGGCAGAGTAGGAGGTCGTGTTAGCGTAGCAATATGCGCAGCCGTGAGGACATGTATTATATGCTCCGATGTCTTTTGAAGTTATGCAACCGCATAGGGTTCGTTGACCTTGGTCTGTCTTTAGCGAACCGATTGCATCTTGTAAGTCCGGAGCAAGTCGGCATATTAAATCGGGGGCTATGCAGCGGTTATGATTTATATCAAATTGGGACAAGTCAATTTTTTCAGCGCATGTGGCTAATTCTAAGCCAAGGTTTAAAGCTGATAATCTTTGAGCAAAATCGAACATTTCGCTTTCCGTCCATTCCCGATAATTTATACCTGCTGCCGAAAGATTTCGACCGACCTTTTTATAGGTTGATATATCAGCAAAACTGAACACAAGTTTTTCAACATATCCGGTCAGTTGATTTGCAATATTTTCAATTTTGTGCAGTAAATCATCCACCGAGATTCTGTCTGTCAAAATGAGAGGGTCAAATCGCCAAACGACAGAGCCTTTGCCGAGAATATCAACAATCTGCTTGAATGTTGATATTCTGGTTGTTAACGGTGGTACATTCGGCTCCAGCCCTTCAGCATCATAATCATTCAGAGTGAATTGAAAATAACAACTGATATTACGCTGCTTCAAGAGAGGCAAGAATGGAATAATCGGTGCTGGATTCTTCGACCAGAAAACAATAAAACGAGTTTTATCAAACGACACATAAGAATCCTTGCCACTGTAAGGATTTCGCCACTGCACGTAACCCTCTCGCAACCGTTCAAAGAACCACTGACTATAAAACGCCGGAATATCCGTAGCGCGGCTCGCCGATACAATCATCGGAGCCTGAGCCTCAACGATATTTCCGTCTTTTAATGTCAATTTAATTTTGCCTGTTTTCATGGCGCAAAGTTAAGCTCAAGCATGGGCGAAAACAGAATACACTTGAGTTAATATATCTTAATATTATAATTCAACATTTCTTTGATGCGCGTAGGCGATGTTTTAGGCTTAAATCCTGTAAAGTGCGGCCAAGGGTATCCTCTTTTGCTAACAGTAGAATATCATCGCCAAGTTGCGATGCAATTTATTCACATCTATAATAATCAGCACTTCAGCAATTTAATCGGTATGAGAGGCATTTTGAAAGTGGGAGAGAAATTTCGGCAAATTCAACACTCTATCCCTCAAACGTCTAACGTCTTTTTCGTACCGCAGCTTCTTTTTGCCACTATTTGCTTGAATTCTCAGGTACAAATATACTCAAAATCAATCAAAAACAAGCACAATAATTCCAGTTTTTTCTATAGTGAAAATGCTTAGCTACTCGTAAAGTGTGATCCTATAACGACAAAGACGCTCTTTGGCTAGCCTTCTTGCAATTTACGGTATCACACTCTTTCCTTGTCCTCAATACAACTGTTATTCTCTGCCTTTGTAACCCCGACAAATCCAACCTTTCCACCTTCCAATTCTGAATGAGAGATAGCCCAACACGCAATCAATACCAAGTTGAAGAATCCAAATAGAAACGCAAAGTTTTTTAGGCTGCAGCTCGCTGAATAAAGGTATTTCTCTCTCCTCGGAGGGGGATG
>OLWA01000211.1_pt1 | contig 77348 bp, 55 predicted proteins | sample 1673251 | NCBI WGS metagenome assembly OLWA01 (sample SAMEA3178937, study PRJEB25190) | human gut metagenome | biome: human gut; feature: human-associated habitat; material: faeces | place: Austria | collected 2013 | reverse complement strand
CTGTATATGGTAGTGAAACTAAATGGTACGTTGATGAAAATGGTAAGTTAATTTTACAAACTGGTAGTAGAATCTACGGTGCTGATGAAGTACCTAAACCTAAGATAAACGCTGCTACTATTTCTAAAGATCCACAAAAATATTACGGTGCTTATGTTAACTATACTACAACTAATACCTTATCTGAAAACTATAAATGGAGAATTTTTTATGCTACAAATAGTAATATATATTTAATTGCATCAGATTATGTTAGTGTCGCTGATTTACCTACTACTGCTAAAGGTAATAAACCTGCTAATAAAAGTACTTCTTATCCTAAGACAGCCCCTTTTGACAAGGTAATAGGTGATTATACAGGAAGTGCTAGTATTACAGAGGACATGAAATGGTTTAATAAAGATTATTTTGATAAAGGATATACTAGTACAAATAGCAATATGAAAGCTGTATCATATTTACTTGATAAAGCTATTTGGACTGATAAATTTAAAGGCAATGGTGCTGAGTATGTTGTTGGTGGTCCTTCTCTTGATATGGTTCTTAGCTCATATAACCAGTTTACTAATCAAAGTAATTTGTATCAATCTAGAGCTGAAAATTCAATTGGATATAAAATGAGTGATGATAGCGGTACAAGTTGGAATTACTCTTCAAGCACAAGTTCTAAATATTTAACGCAAGGAGACACTCTATATAGAATTAGTAGTACAAATAATGCTTACGCTTATTGGGTTAGTAGCCCGTCTGCTAGTTACACGAGTGGTGTTATGAATGTAAGCTGCAACGGCTATGTGGGCTATAATGACTGGAACGATGCACGCTATGGCTTTCTTCCCGTAGTTTGTCTAAAATCTGGTATCTCTTTAAAGGAAGTTGAATCTGGTAAATCTTACCAAATTTAGAAAAATGAAGAAATTAAAATTACTTACGGATATCGAGGAGTCTTACACCGAGCTACGGTATAAGACTTCGTGGCCTACAAAAACACAGCTGATCAAAAGTGCGATTATCGTAATGATTGCTTCCATTATTATCGCTTTGGTAATCCTCTGCATGGATCAGGTTGTAGAAAGGCTTATGCGTTTCATATATAGCCTGGGTCAGTAATCACTCTTTTCCCATCAAAGTAAAAGTCTGCATCAATGGCTGAAGAAAAAGAAGAAGTAAAGAAGGCATGGTACGTTCTGCGTGCCATTTCCGGTAAGGAAGCCAAGGTAAAGGAGCTTCTGGACGCCCAGATTCGCAACACCGACCTCGGCAAATACGTCTTCCAGGTCCTGATACCGACGGAAAAAGTGCTTACGGTACGTGGCGGTAAGAAGGTTGTGAAAGAAAAGAACCTTTACAGTGGCTACGTATTTATTGAGGCTATTCTCTGCGGCGAAGTTATCTATGAGCTCCGCAATACCACCAATGTGATTGATTTTCTGCGCGGACGCGGCAAGGATGCCCGTCCCGAGGCACTGCGTGAAAGCGAAGTGCAGCGCATGCTCGGCATGGCCGACGAACTCGTCGACATCACTGAGGATGCAGGCAACACTTATCTGGTGGGCGACACCGTGAAGGTCACCTTCGGTGCTTTCAACGGATTTACCGGAGAAATAGAGGAAGTAGACCGCGAGAAGAAGAAACTCAAAGTCATGGTCAAGATTTTCGGGCGCAAGACTCCGCTCGAACTCGAGAACACGCAAGTAGAGCGAGTGTGATTCACCCCTCGGCTTCTTACAGCCGGGAGTGCGCGCGCCGTAAACGGGGGTTACGACCCGCCAAGGCGAAAGCGGCTTTCCGAATGGAAGAGGAACGGGAAGTGGACCATAACGCGCACATTCAACACCAATATCTAAAATTAAGATTAAAATGGCTAAAGAAATTGCTGGACAAATCAAATTGCAGATTAAGGGTGGAGCAGCAAACCCCTCGCCCCCAGTAGGCCCCGCGCTGGGCTCCAAGGGCATCAACATCATGGAGTTTTGCAAGCAGTTCAATGCCCGTACCCAGGACAAAGCCGGCAAAGTTCTTCCTGTAGTTATCACATACTACACCGACAAGAGCTTTGACTTCGTTGTCAAGACGCCTCCCGTAGCCATCCAGCTGCTTGAAGCAACCAAGCTCAAGAGCGGCTCGGCACAGCCCAACCGTACAAAGGTAGGCGAGGTGACCTGGGACCAGGTAAAGACCATAGCAGAGGACAAAATGCCCGATCTGAACTGCTTCACCGTAGAATCAGCAATGCGTATGGTTGCCGGAACAGCCAGAAGTATGGGTATCACCGTCAAAGGTACATTCCCCGAATCCACAAAATAACTTCAATTGAGACATTATGAGTAAACTTACAAAAAATGCGAAGTTGGCTTTATCGAAGATTGAAGCAGGGAAGGCCTACTCTCTCGCTGAAGCGGCTGAAAAGGTAAAGGAAATCACCTATACCAAATTCGATGCTTCGCTTGATATCGACGTTCGCCTAGGCGTAGATCCCCGTAAAGCTAACCAGATGGTGCGTGGCGTTGTGACGCTGCCCCACGGAACCGGCAAGACTGTAAAAGTACTTGTGCTCTGCAACCCCGATGCCGAAGCAGCCGCAAAGGCCGCCGGAGCCGACTATGTAGGTCTCGACGAATACATCGACAAGATCAAAGGCGGCTGGACCGACGTCGACATCATCATCACCCAGCCCGCAATCATGGGTAAGATCGGTGCTCTGGGCCGTATCCTCGGTCCCCGTGGCCTGATGCCTAACCCCAAGAGCGGCACAGTGACCAACGACGTTGCAAAAGCCGTAGAGGAAGTTAAGAAGGGCAAGATTGACTTCAAGGTTGACAAGAACGGTATCGTTCACTCTTCTATAGGCAAGGTGAGCTTCACTCCCGAGCAGATGAAGGAGAACGCACGCGAGTTCATCAACACTCTCATCAAGCTCAAACCCGCTACAGCCAAGGGCACCTACATCAAGAGCATTTATCTTTCGAGCACGATGAGCCCCGGCGTAAAAGTCGACTCTAAGACCATCGATGACTAACAGCATTAAAAACTAACAGCATCATGAGAAAGGAAGATAAATCCGTTATTATAGAGAAAATCACCGAGATCCTCAAGGAGTATCCCAACTTTTACCTTGTGGAGACCGCAGGCCTCAACGCCGAGAAGACAAGCGATCTTCGCCGCGCCTGCGCCAAAGCCGACGTGAAGCTGATTGTTGTAAAGAACACTCTTCTTCACAAAGCTCTTGAAAACCTCGAAGGTGATTTCAGCGAACTCTATCCCGCCCTTGCCGGTCCCACATCCCTGATGTGCACACAGGTTGCCAATGCTCCTGCAAAGCTTATCAAGGACTTTGTGAAAAAGGACGATACGCTCCCCGCGCTCAAGGCAGCATATGTAGAAGAAACCGTTTACGTCGGCGCCGACCAGCTCGACACCCTTGCTACCATCAAGAGCAAGAACGAACTCATCGCCGATGTTGTGGCTCTCCTTCAGTCGCCCGCCAAGAATGTTGTTTCCGCTCTCACCAGCGGCGGCACCAAGCTCCATGGCATCCTTGAGACCCTCTCCAAGAAAGAAGCATAAACATCATCTCTATCACATCTCCTCAAATAAATCATTCAAGTAAAATAATCAATAAACAAATACTAAAATGGCAGATTTAAAAGCTTTTGCAGAACAATTAGTTAACCTCTCGGTAAAGGAAGTAAACGAACTTGCTCAGATCCTCAAGGACGAATATGGCATCGAACCCGCCGCTGCCGCTGTAGCAGTAGCTGCCGGTCCCGCCGCAGGCGCTCCCGCCGCTGAAGAAAAAACTTCGTTCGACGTAGTTCTCAAGTCAGCTGGCGCAAGCAAGCTCAACGTCGTTAAGGTTGTTAAGGCTCAGACCGGTCTTGGTCTTAAGGAAGCTAAAGAACTCGTTGACGGCGCACCCAGCGTAGTCAAGGAAGGTCTTGCTAAGGCTGAAGCCGAAGGCCTCAAGAAAGAGCTCGAGGAAGCTGGCGCAGAAGTTGAACTTAAATAATAACGCCTGTTAATCAGGTATATAGGTTAAGTGTGGCCTAATGGCACGCACTTAACCTTTTTGTGTTATCATTTAATTTCAATTCCTTTTCTCCCACATAATCAGTCTTTTTAGATGTCAGTCAACACAGTTAAACCCCGTGTCAATTTTACGTCGGTAAAGAATCCTCTCCCCCATCCCGACTTTCTCGAGGTCCAGCTGAAATCGTTCCGCGATTTTCTGCAGCTTGACACCCCTCCCGAAAAAAGAAATAATGAGGGCCTCTATAAGGTATTTGCCGAGAACTTCCCTATAGCCGATACCCGCAATAACTTCGTGCTTGAGTTTCTCGACTATTACATCGACCCGCCCCGCTACACTATCGAAGAGTGTCTGGAGCGCGGTCTCACCTACAGCGTGCCCCTCAAGGCCAAACTCAAACTCTATTGCACCGACCCTGACCACGAGGACTTTGCAACAGTAATCCAGGATGTTTATCTCGGCCCGATTCCTTATATGACCGAGAAAGGCACCTTCGTCATAAACGGCGCCGAGCGCGTAGTCGTATCGCAGCTTCACCGTTCGCCCGGTGTGTTCTTCGGACAGAGCACCCACGCCAACGGCACCAAGCTCTATTCGGCCCGAATCATCCCCTTCCGTGGTTCATGGATAGAATTCGCCACTGACATCAACAATGTCATGTATGCTTACATCGACCGCAAGAAGAAATTGCCCGTGACCACGCTGTTGCGAGCCATCGGTCTGGAAAGCGACAAGGACATTATCGAAATCTTCGGTCTGGCTGAGGAAATCAAGGTCACAAAGGAAAACCTCAAGAAGGCAGTGGGCCGCAAGCTCGCCGCCCGTCTCATCAAGACGTGGGTGGAGGACTTCGTGGACGAGGATACCGGCGAGGTGATGAGCCTCGACCGTACCGAGGTAATCATCGACCGCGAGACAGAGCTTACCGAGGACCATATCCAGGAGATACTCGACTCGGGCGCGCAGACCATCCTTCTCCACAAGGAAGACGCCAACTCGAGCGACTACTCCATCATATTCAAGACACTCGAAAAGGATACCTCCAACACCGAGAAGGAGGCAATCCAATACATATACAGGCAGCTGCGCAACGCCGAGCCGCCGGATGACGCCTCGGCACGCGAGGTGATCACCAACCTCTTCTTCTCCGAGAAGCGCTACGACCTCGGAGAGGTGGGCCGCTACCGTATAAACAAGAAACTCGGCCTGACCACATCTATGGACGTGAAAGTGCTCACCCGCGAGGACATCATAGCCATTATCAAATATCTGATAGAGCTTATCAACTCCAACACCGACGTCGACGACATCGACCACCTGAGCAACCGTCGCGTGCGCACCGTAGGTGAGCAGCTCTACAACCAGTTCACCGTGGGCCTGGCACGTATGTCGAGAACCATCCGCGAGCGCATGAACGTGCGCGACAACGAGGTGTTCACTCCCATCGACCTCATCAATGCCAAGACCATCTCGTCGGTAATCAACACATTCTTCGGCACCAACGCGCTGTCGCAGTTCATGGACCAGACCAACCCTCTGGCCGAGATGACCCACAAGCGCCGTATGAGCGCCCTGGGCCCCGGCGGTCTTACCCGCGAGCGCGCAGGCTTCGAGGTGCGCGACGTACACTATACCCACTACGGCCGTCTCTGCCCGATCGAGACTCCTGAAGGCCCCAACATCGGTCTTATCTCCAGCCTCTGTATCTATGCCAAGATCAACGATCTCGGCTTCATAGAGACTCCCTACCGCAAGGTGGAGAACAGCAAGGTGAACCTCAACAACGACGAGGTGGTATATCTCACCGCCGAAGTTGAGGAAGGCAAGATGATAGCCCAGGGCAACGCGCCCCTCAACGACGACGGCACCTTCTGCCGCGACCGTGTTAAGGCACGTCTGGACGCCGACTTCCCTATCGTTCCGCCGGATCAGGTGGAACTCATGGACGTGGCTCCCTCGCAGATTGCCTCCATAGCAGCATCGCTCATCCCCTTCCTGGAGCACGACGACGCAAACCGCGCCCTCATGGGATCGAACATGATGCGCCAGGCCGTGCCTCTGATGCGCAGCGAGTCGCCTATCGTGGGCACCGGTCTCGAAGGCCAGCTCATCCGCGACTCCCGCACCCAGATCACTGCCGAAGGCGACGGTGTGATAGAATTCGTTGACGCCACCGTGATCCGTATCCGCTACGACCGCACCGAAGAGGAAGAATTCGTGGCATTCGACGACGCCGTGAAGGAATACAACATTCCCAAGTGGCGCAAGACCAACCAGAGCACCACAATCGATCTACGTCCCATCTGCGAGAAGGGACAGCGCGTGACCCGCGGCACCATCCTTACCGAAGGCTACTCGACCGAAAACGGCGAGCTCGCGCTCGGACGCAACCTCAAGGTGGCATTCATGCCCTGGAAGGGTTACAACTATGAGGACGCCATCGTGCTCAACGAACGCATGGTGCGTGAGGATATCCTCACCTCGGTACACGTGGACGAGTATTCACTCGAGGTGCGCGAGACCAAGCGCGGCATGGAGGAACTCACCAGCGATATCCCCAACGTGAGCGAGGACGCCACCAAGGACCTCGACGAACGCGGAATCATCCGTGTGGGAGCGCATGTGATTCCCGGCGACATAATGATAGGCAAAATCACCCCGAAAGGTGAAAGCGATCCCACTCCCGAGGAGAAGCTGCTCCGCGCCATCTTCGGCGACAAGGCCGGTGATGTGAAGGATGCATCGCTCAAGGCATCTCCATCGCTCAAGGGCGTGGTGATCGGCACCAACCTCTTCTCGCGTGCAGCCAAGAAAAAGAAATCCAAGAGCGCCAACGCCGTTCTTCCCAAGCTCGACGAGGAATATGAAGAAAAGCAGGACGCTCTGAAAGCCGTGCTCGTGGACAAGCTCATGACCATTACCTCCGGCAAGGAGAGCGAGGGCGTGAAGGACTTCCTGGGCAACGACGTGGTTTCCAAGGGAGCACAGTTCACCGCCGGAACCCTCACCTCAATTGAATACGACACCATCAACCTGAGCAAGTGGACCGCCGATGACCATACCAATGAGCTCATCCGCGCCACCATCATCAACTATCTGCGCAAGAGCAAAGGCATCGAGGCCGAACTCCGCCGCAAGAAGTTCGATATCTCAATAGGCGACGAGCTCCCCTCTGGAATCATGCAGATAGCCAAGGTCTACGTGGCTAAGAAGCGTAAGATCTCCGTGGGCGACAAGATGGCAGGACGCCACGGTAACAAGGGTATCGTATCGCGCATCGTGCGCCAGGAAGATATGCCCTTCCTCGCCGACGGTACTCCCGTTGATATCGTGCTCAACCCGCTGGGTGTGCCCTCGCGAATGAACCTGGGCCAGATTTTCGAGACCGTACTCGGATGGGCAGGCCGCGAACTGGGCGAGAAATTCGCAACCCCCATCTTCGACGGCGCAACCCTCGACGACCTCAACAACTGGACCGACAAGGCCGGCATTCCCCGCTATGGCAAGACCTACCTCTACGACGGCGGTACCGGCGAGCGTTTCGACCAGCCTGCAACCGTGGGCGTGATCTACATGCTTAAGCTCGGCCACATGGTTGAGGACAAGATGCACGCACGTTCCATCGGCCCGTACTCGCTCATCACCCAGCAGCCTCTGGGCGGTAAGGCACAGTTCGGCGGCCAGCGCTTCGGTGAGATGGAGGTTTGGGCGCTCGAGGCATTCGGCGCATCCCATATCCTCCAGGAGATCCTCACCATAAAGAGTGACGATGTTACCGGCCGTTCCAAAGCCTACGAAGCTATCGTCAAAGGCGACCCGATGCCCGTTCCCGGCATTCCCGAATCGCTCAACGTGCTTCTGCACGAGCTTCGCGGTCTCGGCCTGAGCATTAATCTCGAACAGTAATCTCTCTTTCAATTTTTTCAAAAACCCTACATAATGGCTTTTAGAAAAGAAAACACCATAAAATCCGGCTTCTCCAAAATCACCATCGGCCTTGCATCGCCCGAGGAAATCCTCGAGATGTCGAGCGGCGAGGTGCTGAAGCCCGAAACCATCAACTACCGCACCTACAAGCCCGAGCGCGACGGCCTGTTCTGCGAGCGCATTTTCGGTCCCGTGAAGGACTATGAGTGCCATTGCGGAAAGTACAAGCGCATCCGCTACAAGGGCATCACCTGCGACCGTTGCGGCGTTGACGTAACCGAGAAGAAGGTGCGTCGCGAGCGCATGGGACATATCAATCTCGTGGTGCCTGTGGCCCACATCTGGTATTTCCGTTCGCTCCCCAACAAGATAGGCTATCTGCTGGGTCTTCCCTCGAAGAAACTCGATGCCGTGATATATTACGAGAAATATATCGTGATACAGCCGGGAGCAGCCGAAAATGTTCAGCGCATGGACCTGCTTACCGAAGAGGAATACTTCGAGGTAGTGGACAAGCTCCCCAAGGAAAACCAGCTCCTGCCCGATGACGATCCCAACAAGTTCATAGCCAAGATGGGCGCAGAGGCCATCTATGACCTTCTCAAGGATCTGGACCTCGACTCTCTGTCGTATCAGCTCCGCGACCAGGCAGACAAGGACGGTTCACAGCAGCGCAAGACCGAGGCTCTGAAGCGCCTTCAGGTTGTTGAGTCGTTCCGCGCATCGCGCGAGCGCAACAAACCCGAATGGATGATACTCAAGGCCGTTCCCGTGATTCCGCCGGAACTGCGCCCGCTCGTTCCGCTGGACGGCGGCCGTTTCGCCACCAGCGACCTCAACGATCTATACCGCCGCGTGATTATCCGTAACAACCGTCTGAAACGTCTTATCGAGATCAAGGCTCCCGAAGTGATTCTCCGCAACGAGAAGCGCATGCTCCAGGAAGCCGTTGACTCGTTGCTCGACAACTCCCGCAAGTCGTCGGCCGTGAAGTCAGACGCCAACCGTCCGCTCAAATCGCTCTCCGACTCGCTCAAGGGCAAGCAGGGCCGTTTCCGTCAGAACCTTCTCGGTAAGCGTGTGGACTACTCCGCACGTTCGGTAATCGTTGTAGGTCCCGAACTGAAAATGCATGAATGCGGCCTCCCCAAAAACATGGCGGCCGAACTTTATAAGCCTTTCGTAATCCGCAAGCTCCTGGAGCGCGGCATCGTCAAGACCGTGAAATCGGCCAAAAAGATTGTTGACCGCAAGGAACCCGTGGTATGGGACATCCTGGAGTACGTGATGAAAGGACATCCCGTGCTTCTTAACCGAGCCCCGACACTTCACCGTCTCGGTATCCAGGCATTCCAGCCCAAGATGATAGAAGGAAAGGCAATCCAGCTGCACCCGCTCGCATGTACGGCATTCAACGCCGACTTCGACGGTGACCAGATGGCTGTTCACCTTCCCCTGGGCAACGAGGCCGTGCTCGAGGCGCAGATGCTCATGCTCGGCGCACACAACATCCTCAACCCCGCCAACGGATCGCCTATCACCGTTCCCTCGCAGGACATGGTACTCGGTCTGTACTATATCACCAAGCTCCGCAAGGGCGACAAGGGCGAGGGCCTGAAATTCTACGGTCCCGAAGAAGCCCAGATTGCCTACAACGAGGGCCGCGTGACACTCCACGCTCCCGTGTCGGTGATGGTCAAGGATGTTGACGAGAACGGCAACCCCATCGAGCACCTCGTGGAGAACACCTCCGTGGGCCGCGTGCTCGTCAATCAGTATGTGCCCGAGGAGATAGGCTACGTCAACGAGATTCTTTCAAAGAAATCGCTGCGCAACATCATCTCCAAGGTTATCAAGAAATGCGGTATTCCGCGTTCGGCACAGTTCCTCGACGACATCAAGAACCTCGGTTACTACATGGCATTCAAGGGCGGCCTTTCCTTCAACCTGGGCGATGTGATTATCCCCAAGGAAAAAGAGGAATATGTTCGCGAAGGCTACGAGCAGGTGCAGGAAGTGCTCAACAACTACGCCATGGGCTTCATCACCAACAACGAGCGCTACAACCAGATCATCGATATCTGGACGCACGTGAACGCCCGTCTGGCCGATACGCTCATGAAGCAGATCTCGGCCGACCAGCAGGGCTTCAACCCCGTGTACATGATGCTTGATTCGGGAGCCCGTGGTTCAAAGGATCAGATCCGTCAGCTTTCCGGTATGCGCGGTCTTATGGCCAAGCCCCAGAAGAGCGGCGCAGAAGGCGGTCAGATCATCGAGAACCCGATTCTCGCCAACTTCAAGGAAGGTCTGAGCGTGCTCGAATACTTCATCTCGACCCACGGTGCCCGCAAGGGTCTTGCCGACACCGCGCTCAAGACCGCTGACGCCGGTTATCTTACCCGCCGTCTGGTCGACGTGGCCCACGACGTAATCATCAACGAAGAGGACTGCGGAACCCTGCGCGGACTCGTATGCACCGAAATCAAGAACAACGACGAGGTTGTGGCATCGCTCGGAGAGCGCATACTCGGCCGCGTGTCGGTTCACGATATCGTTGACCCGGTGAGCGGCGAGCTCATAGTTGCCGCCGGCGAGGAAATCAACGACGCAGCCGCCGACCGCATCGACAAGTCGCCCATCGAATCGGTTGAAATCCGTTCGGTACTAACCTGCGAGAGCAAGAAAGGCGTATGCGCCAAGTGCTACGGCCGCAACCTTGCCAACAACCGCCTGGTTCAGAAAGGCGAGGCTGTGGGCGTGATTGCAGCGCAGTCCATTGGCGAGCCCGGTACACAGCTTACCCTCCGTACATTCCACGTGGGTGGTGTGGCCTCCAACATCGCCGCCGTCAACTCCATCGTGTCGCGCTACGACGGTATCCTCGAAATCGACGAGCTCCGCACCGTGACCACCGACGAAGTCGACGCCAAGGGACGCAAGGTAGAGGTTGTCATCGGCCGTCTTGCCGAAATGCGCATCCTCGACCCCAACACCCGCATGATGCTTACAAACGCCAACATCGTATACGGTTCGAAGCTCTACTTCAGCAGCGGCGACACCGTGAAGAAAGGCGACCTCATCTGCGACTGGGACCCCTTCAACGCCGTAATCGTCAGCGAAGCCGGCGGTAAGGTTAAATATGTGAACCTGATTGAAAACGTCACCTACCGTGTGGATTCCGACGAACAGACCGGTCTGCGCGAGAAGATCATAATCGAGAGCAAGGACAAGACAAAAGCTCCCGAAGCCCAGATTGTCAACGAGGCAGGCGAGGTTGTAAAGACCTACGCACTCCCTGTGGGAGCCCACCTCATGGTTGACGAAGGTGCTGCCCTCAACCCTGGCGATATCTTCGTGAAAATACCGCGTGCAGCCGGCAACGCCGGTGACATCACCGGTGGTCTGCCCCGCGTTACCGAGCTCTTCGAGGCCCGCAACCCGAGCAACCCCGCCATCGTTGCCGAAATTGACGGCGAGGTCAACCTGGGCAAGGTGAAACGAGGCAACCGCGAGATTACCGTGACTTCGCGTCTTGGCGAGGTGAAGAAATATCTCGTGCCCCTGTCGAAGCAGATTCTCGTTCAGGAAAATGACTACGTGCGTGCCGGCACTCCCTTGAGCGACGGTGCCATCACTCCCGCTGACATCCTCAACATCATGGGTCCGACGGCTGTGCAGGAATACATTGTCAACGAGGTTCAGGACGTTTACCGTATGCAGGGCGTTAAGATCAACGACAAGCACTTCGAGGTAATCGTGCGCCAGATGATGCGTAAAGTCAACATCATCGATCCGGGCGACACCATATTCCTCGAGCAGCAGATCGTGGACAAACGCGCCTTCATGGACGAGAACGACCGCATCTGGGGCAAGAAAGTGGTTACCGATGCCGGCGACAGCGAGAACGTGCAGCCAGGCCAGATAATCACCGCCCGTAAGCTCCGCGACGAGAACTCGGCTCTGAAACGCCGCGACCTCCGTCCCATCCAGGTGCGCGACGCAATGCCCGCCACTTCCGAGCAGATACTTCAGGGTATCACCCGCGCCGCTCTCCAGACCACCAGCTTCATGTCGGCCGCTTCGTTCCAGGAGACCACCAAGGTGCTCAACGAAGCCGCTATCAACGGCAAGACAGACACGCTCGAGGGCATGAAGGAGAACGTAATCTGCGGACACCTGATACCTGCCGGTACCGGTCTGCGCGAATACGACCGTCTGGTTGTAGGATCGAAGGACGATATCGAGGGCCTGTTTGAGGAAGCTGCCGTAATCGACTCGCATTCCGACAACGACTGATACCCCGTTCCTCCGCTGCCGCCCGGAATGACTCCACAGGACGGCACAGGACAAATCTGATACACAGAGAGGACGCCCCAACGTCATAACCGACCGGCGCGTCCTCTCTTTTATTTTATCATGACACAACCGACCGACTGGATACAGATGCGCGACACCGGGTGTCAGATAAAGGCTGGTATCGACAATCTTCATTCCGGCTATCAGGTGCAGTATGAGGATGTTCTCGCGCTTGTCGAGAACGGGGAGCCTCGGGTGACCGACCCGGGGCTGAGCCGGCAGGCCATTGACCTGCAGCCGGGGACCTGCAGCCGGGGAAAGCCAGCGTATGGTAATCCCGCGTCCCAATTTCTACGACGGGGTGCTGTGGATGCTCCACATAGGCAATGGCGCCTGCTGCGTCATGACCATGTCGGGGCTGCTGCTGACGATGCTTGGCGCGAGGTATGCCGACATGCCTGAACGCAAACGGATGGCGTGGGCCATGGGCATTGCCGCGGTTTTCGCCGCGCTGGGCGCGGTGAGCCTGCATTTCTGGATTGTGTCCGAAATCGGTGCCACGCCCCCATGGGTGTTCTTTGTCATAGCTCTGTCTACGGCCATGTATGCGATATTTTCGTTCATGGCTTCGCACCGGCTTGACGGATGGTTCGCGCTGATTCGTCCTGCCGGAACGGCGACGCTTACGGCTTATATCGTGCCATATGTTTTCTATGGCTTTTCCGATGTGACAGGAATAGTGCTCCCCGACGCGCTCACCCACGGGCTGCCGGGGCTACTGAATTGTATGTGCTTTTCACTTCTGGCGATAGCCGTGACGGGCCTTCTCGAACGCATACATATAAAACTTAAAATTTGACGAATTTAGGTTTTTACAGTTTGCTGAATGCAGGGAAATGTGTAAATTTGCGCTCTATAATTCCGGGCTGCCCCGGAATCTGATAGTGGACAAATTTGGCTGCTTGCAACCACTCCAAAAAATGCTAAAACCGCAAAGCCCCGTTTACTTGCGATAACATCGTCCATAAGCGACGCGCTGCCGTTTTCCGGTTTTGGCATCATGTCCTCCCCAGCAGGGAGTGCACAGAGTCGAAGCCGGTTCATTTTTTGTACGCTTTCAGACAATAGAGGCAAACTACAAAAAACTTCAAGAAATGGACAAGACAAAAAACTATCTCTTTACATCGGAATCGGTGTCCGAAGGACATCCCGATAAGGTGGCCGACCAGATTTCCGATGCCATACTCGATGAATTCCTGGCGCAGGACCCTGATTCAAAGGTGGCATGCGAGACGCTCGTGACCACAGGCCATGTGACAGTGGCCGGCGAGGTGAAAAGCTCGGCCTATGTGGATCTGATGGAAACCGTGCGCCGTGTGATTTCAGATATAGGCTACAACCGCAGCGAACTGAAATTCGAGGCGGAATCGTGTGGAGTGCTGTCGGCCCTGCACGAACAGAGCGCCGACATAAACCGCGGTGTGGAGCGCGCCACGAAAGAGGAGCAGGGAGCAGGCGACCAGGGCATGATGTTCGGCTACGCATGCAACGAGACCGAAAACTACATGCCTCTCCCCATAGAGCTTAGCCATCTTCTCCTTACCGAGCTCGCCGCGCTGCGCCGCTCGGAGGATGCCATGACCTATATTGACATCCACGGAAAGAAAAGAACCTATCTGCGTCCCGACGCCAAAAGCCAGGTGACGGTGGAATATACTCCCGACGGACAGCCCGTGAGAGTGCACACCATAGTGATCTCGACACAGCACGATGAATTCGTGAAACCCATCGCCGGCATGAAATCACAGCGCCAGGCCGACGAGGAGATGCTCCGTCGCATAAAGGATGATGTGGTCAATGAACTCATACCGCGTGTGAAGGCCAAGCTTCCCGGAAGCGTGGCCGCCATGATTGACCATAAGACCATAATCCATGTTAATCCCACCGGAAAATTCGTGATAGGCGGTCCCCACGGCGACACCGGACTTACCGGCCGTAAGATAATAGTGGACACCTACGGCGGCCGCGGAGCGCACGGTGGCGGCGCTTTCTCGGGCAAAGACCCCTCGAAGGTTGACCGCTCGGCAGCCTACGCCGCCCGCCACATAGCCAAGAATCTCGTGGCAGCCGGCGTGACCGACGAGGCCCTGGTGCAGGTGGCCTACGCCATAGGCATCGCACGTCCCGTGAGCCTTTACGTCAATACTTTCGGCAAAGCGCATGTGGACATGACCGATGCTGAGATTTCCGATAAAGTGTCGGAGATAGTGGATATGACCCCTCACGCCATAGAGGAGCGTCTGAAACTCCGCACCCCGATGTATCGTGAGACGGCATCGTACGGCCACATGGGCCGCAAGCCCGTCACCGTAAGGAAGAGCTTCGCTTCCAAGGACTGCCCGGTGCGCGATATGGAAGTACGTCTCTTCACATGGGAGGAGCTCGACCTCGTAGACAAGTTCCGCAAAGCCTTCGGCCTCAAATAAGCCGTTTTATGCCAAAATAAGGCTGCGCCGGCGGTAAAATTTTGTATGAACGGGAAAAAGCCTTATCTTTGTGCGATGTTCGCGCCTGAGTGTTCCGGCGCGAACAATCGTAACCCATGATTCCACAGAAAATACAAAAATCATAGTAATTATAAATGGCAACATTACAGAAAATCAGAAGCAAATCAGTGCTTGTGCTCATCATTATCGGAGCCGGCCTCCTGGCTTTCGTGATTGGTGACTTCTTCACATCGGGCCGCACTCTGTTCGGCACCGGTTCCACAATTGCGAAAGTGGACGGAACCTCAATAGACGTTCAGGAGTTCCAGCGCAACGTAGAGCAGGCCGCTCAGCAGGCCCAGTCTTCGGGCCGCAAGGTCGACTATCCCTCGCTCCAGCAGCAGGTGCTCAGCAACATGGTGGGTCAGGTTCTTTTCAAGAACGAATTCGATAAACTCGGTCTTACCGTTACCGACAGCGAGCTCAGCAACGCCATGCTCGGCACCGGAGCTCCCGTGCTCGACCGTATGGTACAGCAGCAGGTAGGCGTTCCTTCGGCCTCGCAACTCCACGAGATGGCCTTCAACCCCGCAAAATACGGCGTTGACGAACAGATGGCCGTTCAGCTGCGCAGCTACTGGATGTCGCTCGAGCAGCAGACCGAGCAGATGCTCCTCAACCAGAAATTCCAGACACTTTTCCTCGGCACTCTCGTGGCAAACGAACTCGATGCCAAGCAGCTCTACGACGAGAATCTTGCAACGAGCCACGTGGCATTCGCCCGCAAGTCGTTCAGCTCTCTTCCCGATAACGACGAGCGTTTCGCCGTGACTCCCCAGGAGCTTGAGCAGCAGTGGCAGAAAAACAAGCAGGACTACGCTCTTTCAGAGCCCGTGCGCATGGTAAGCTACATAAGCGTGGAGATCACTCCCTCGCAGGAAGATGTAACCGCCGCCGAGAAGCGCGTGGAGAACGCCATTGCCGCCCTCAACGAGAAGGCCGACCTTGAAGGCATAGCCGACTACACCGATTTTGTGGCCGACCGCCGCACAATCGCCTCGCAGAACCTTGCCGACGAACGCATCAAGCAGTTTGCCGACAGCGCAGCCGCCGGCCGTGCAGCGCTTGTGAGCCGTGTAGGCAACGACTTCACTCTCGCAAAAGTGTTCGGACGCTCCAACCAGACAGACTCCGTGCTCGTAGACATCGTGAACGTTCAGGGCAGCAAAGAAGCTATGGACTCGGTGCTGACCGCTATGAACAACGGCACCAAGCTCGACGATATGGGCACTCTTACCGCAGTGGCCAACGGCAACGACAGCATCTGGCTTTCGCTTCTCGATCCTCAGGTGGCCCAGTTCAAGGACCGTCTCGCATCGGTGGGCCTGGGCACTGTTGTAGTGGCCGACACCGCATCGACCGCCACTCAGAACACCCTGATACGTGTGCGCAACCGCCGCGCGCCGGTTTCGGTTGTTGACCTTGCAGTGGTTTCGTTCACAGTAGAGCCTTCTGTTACCACCGTAAACGCTCTTCAGGACAAACTTCAGAAATACGTTGCCGAGCATAAGACAGCTGCTGCTTTCGCCGACAGCGCCGCTGCCGCAGGTTATCAGGCCATCCCCGCACGAGTGTCAGACTCGACTCCGCTTCTCAACGGCATTCCCGATACCCGCAATGTGGTTGCCTGGGCGCTTGACGCCAAGAAGGGTGCTGTGAGCGGTATCTTCGGCAACGAGCAGACCGGTCGCTTTGTGGCTGCCTCTCTCGACGACATCTACAAAGACTTTACTCCCGTGAGCGATCCTCAGGTAAAGGCTATCCTCACCGCCGAGGTGCGCAACAACAAGAAAGCCGAGTTCCTCATCAGCGAATATGCAGGCAAAGGCAAGACTGTTGCTGAATATGCCAAGGCTATGGGCGTGGATGTTGATTCCGCAACCGTGAACTTCGGTCAGATTAATGTATTCAACCCCGGTTTCGCAGGTGCAGAAGTGGCAGGGGTGGTTTCCGTAACACCCAAAGGCAAGACCGTTGGCCCGATGAAGGGCAACACCGGTGTGCTGGTGGTAGAGGTTACCGACATTGACACCGAGGGCCGTCCCTACGAATTCCGTGAGGCTTCCATGCAGTATGCCCGCACACTCGGTCCGCAGAGCCTCGCCCAGAATATCACCGCTGTGCTCCTCGGCAACAAGAAGATCCAGAACAATATCTACAAGTTCTTCCGCGAGTGATATGCCGCGGCCTTGAGCTTACAGATACTATACAGTAAAATATCACGGTTCCCGGCGCTGGACTCTCTGAAGGTTCGTGCGACGGGAACCGCGGTTTTTCCGGGGATACCCGAATTTCGGTTATCTAAAGAGTCCGGTTCTCCCTAACGTAATACAGTTAACATGTAAAATCCTTAAATCAGAATATATTATGCAATCCATCAGGGAACTCTACCGAATCGGCACCGGCCCTTCGAGCTCACACACCATGGGTCCGCGCAAGGCGGCCGGCATTTTTCTTGAACGCAATCCCGGAGCCGCCCGTTTCGAGGTGACGCTTTACGGCAGTCTGGCCGCAACAGGCCGCGGCCACCTTACAGATGTGGCCATCGAGGACACTCTTAAGCCTTCGGCTCCCGTAGAGATTATATGGGAACCACAGACGTTCCTTCCGTTCCACCCCAACGGAATGCGTTTCCGTGCTTTTGATGCCGCGGGCAATGCGGTTGATGACTGGACGGTGTTCAGCGTAGGCGGTGGCGCGCTTGCCGAGGAAGGCAAAAAGAATGCTGTGACGGTGGAAGAGGTCTATCCCCTCAACACTCTCAACGAAATCATGGCGTGGTGTCAGGAAAACGGCCGCAGCTTCTGGGAGTATGTGGAGATTTGTGAGGGCCCCGAGATATGGGATTACCTGTCGAAGGTATGGAAAACGATGCGTGCCGCAGTTGAACGCGGTATAGACCGCGAGGGCGTACTGCCCGGTCCGCTCAAGCTGCCGCGCCGCGCCGTCACCTATCTGGTGCGTGCGCAGGGCTATAAGAGCAATCTTCAGTCGCGCGGCCTCGTGTTTGCCTATGCACTAGCCGTGAGTGAGGAAAACGCGTCGGGTGGCGAGATTGTAACTGCTCCTACCTGCGGCTCTTGCGGAGTGCTTCCGGCTGTTCTCTACCATCTGCAGAAGAGCCGCGATTTCTCAGAGGCACGCATACTCCGCGCACTCGCTACCGCCGGACTTATAGGCAACGTGGTGAAACAGAATGCATCGATATCAGGCGCCGAGGTAGGCTGTCAGGGCGAGGTAGGTGTGGCGTGTGCCATGGCTGCTGCCGCTGCCAATCAGCTTTTCGGCGGCTCCACGGCCCAGATAGAATATGCCGCGGAGATGGGTCTGGAGCACCATCTCGGCATGACATGCGATCCGGTTTGCGGCCTGGTACAGATTCCCTGTATAGAGCGTAATGCCTACGCTGCCGCGCGCGCCCTCGACGCCAACCTATATTCGGCCTTTACCGACGGCGCTCACCGCGTGTCGTTCGACCGCGTGGTCGAGGCCATGAAACAGACCGGTCACGACCTTCCCTCCATTTACAAAGAGACCGGCGAAGGCGGTCTGGCCCGTGACTGGACCACTTCCGAAACGCGCAAATAACACTTCCGGGACGGCGGGACGCTGGGCTTGGTGTGCTGTGCCAATAGGGTATCGGCACTCCGCGCGAGGTCTCTGGGATCGTCGGCCTCTGGCCGTCGGTCGTTGAAATGCAATGATTTTTTTGATAAGGGGAAGGACGGCGAGGACGCCGACCCTCCCAGGCCGTGGAGAGTTGCTATCCTTATCCGCGAGGCGCCTCTGGGGACGCTGACCCTCCCGGATTTTGGTCGTCAATTGTTCTGTGATAAAAAACCACCCCGGAAGTCTTCGGCAGATTCCCGGGGTGTGAAGTTAAAAATGGAAAAAAGTATTTTTTGATAAGTGGCCTTCGCAGGCCATTACATTCTTATTGCTAATTTATTTGTTGAGTGGATTGATTATTCGCCTGCCTGGGCTTTTGCGCGGGCAAGGAATTTCTCGATGTCAATCTGGGTGGCAGCCTGATACTCGGGATAATCGGAGAGTATCTGCTGGTAGAGTTCGGCCTCGGCAGTGTAGTTTTTAAGTTCACGCTGCACGGTAGCCTCCTTCATGAGGAAGAGGGGAGTGTAGAGGGGATTCTTGTCGGAAATCTTCACGGCCTGTTTGTAGCAGTCGATAGCAGCATCGTAGTTCTTGAGGTTTACCTGACAGTCGCCTTCGAGAGCTTTGGCTGAAGCGCCGATTATGTCCTCGGAGTGTTTGTACTGGCTGGCGTAATCGAGAGCTTTCTGCCATTCGCCTTTCTGATAAAGAAGAATTGCGGCGTTAAGCTTGGCGCGGTTGCCGGCGTCGTAGCCATATTCGTCGGCTATCTGCTCATACTGCATCAGGGCTATGGAGTCGTTGCCCATGGCAAGTTCGATGTCGGCCTGACCGATGGCGTCGTTGGCAGCCTGGATGCCGGGACGGCGTATTGCGTAGACATATACCAGTATAGCGCAGGCTACAACTGCCAGAGCTATGGTCGCCCACATTATGACTTTCTGATTGTTTTGCACTTTCTGCTCGACAGACGACAGCGAGTCGTTTATATCGTCGATTTTAGTGTGGATCTCTTCGGGTTTGTTCTTTGCCATTTTAGTATGTGCGGTTCGTTATATATTTCTGATTGGTAATCATGTAGTTTTTATGAAATGCAAAATTAATAGTAATTCCCCGATTTTGAAAATTTTCCGCCTAAAATTCCCCTCAATAAGCATAATCAGGATTGAGTAAATGGAAATGTGGATGTTAGAATGCCGGATATAAGGGGGCTGTTCACTTTGTGGCCGCTATGGCAGACCGTTTATCAAACAAGGTAGTATTCGTGCTCAATATGAAAGGTGAATCATGCCGCGAGAGGGAAGGTATGGATATGATGAACCAACAAATTTGATTATATTTGCACGCCCTTGTGGGGCGGTCCTCTTTTTATATTATCCGGGTCTCTTCTCAAATGTCAGAAATATCATTTGTCATCTCCCGTTGTTCTATTACTTACCCTTAACAAGGAAACGCGAATGTATTACGTCTCAAAACGGATAGAGGTGTCGGGGTCTCATCGCCTTAACCTCTCCTACGAAAGCAAGTGCTGCAATACTCACGGCCACAACTGGATTATTACCGTCTATTGCAAAGCCCGCGAACTCAATGCCGACGGCATGGTATGCGATTTCAAACATATCAAAGATAGAATCCATTCGGTTCTCGACCACAAGCATCTCAATGATGTGTTGCCATTCAATCCCACCGCAGAGAATATCGCAAGATGGGTCACCGAACAGATTCCTGAGTGCTATAAAGCGATGGTTCAGGAATCAGAGGGCAACATCGCCGTCTATGTCGATGACAACGCCGGGGAGGGAGACTTATGAAGGTAAACGAAATCTTCTATTCCTTGCAGGGTGAGGGACGGTTCACAGGCACTCCCGCTGTTTTCCTGCGCTTTTCGGGCTGCAATCTCAAATGCTCGTTCTGCGATACCAGTCATGATGAAGGAGTGGAGATGCAGGCCGCCGAGATAATCGGGGAGATTCTGAAATATCCGTCGAGGCATATCGTAATCACCGGCGGCGAGCCGTCTCTTCAACTCGACCGGGATTTTGTGGACAGGCTGCATCAGCATGGCTATTTCGTGCAGGTAGAGACAAACGGCGTGAAGAAGCTACCTGATAATGTTGACTGGATTACCTGCTCACCGAAGTATAAGCCGATATGCTACGACGAGGTGCAGGAGATAAAGTATGTCTATGAAGGCAAGGAATCCGAGGATAAGATTCTCAGCCTCTTCCGTTCAGTCAGGGCCGAGACTTTCTATCTCCAGCCTTGCGATGTGAATAATCCGGAACGTAACGCCGAAATCCTCGCCGGGTGTATCGATTTCATCAAGGCCCACCCCGAATGGAAGCTTTCGCTCCAGACCCACAAAATGCTCAATATAAGATAATCACCGTTTCTACGGCCGGCAGAGGGGCAGAGGTGGTGATGGATGTGGCCGCATGCGTAAAGGCGTCAATAAATGGATTCGTGAATTTCCCCATGGACAGTTTCGGCGTGATGCATGAGCCTCTGCGCTCCATAGCCGCCGGGCCTCAGCTTCCGGAATATCATCAGCCGGGACAGTCAGCCGGTGTGGACGACGGACAGCCGTTTCTGTGGAATGGCGTGAGATTCAAGAGCATCACCACCGAAGGAGAGCGCTCTGCAACCGGAATAGCATCGGTGAGCGGCGTGCTTGTGACCGCCAACAGCAATCATTATATCGATCTTCGTCCCAACGATGTGATTCTTGAATTTGACAACGCCGTTGTCAAAAATACAGCCGATCTGCGCAAGCTTATCGACGAGGCGAGCTCCGACCGGGTGCCCGTTGTGCGCTTCCGCAATCAGAAAGCCGAAACCATCACCGTCGATTGCCCGAAAAACTGACGGCGCGAATTGAATAATAGTTAAACTCCCGCGGCTCTGTTTTGATTTTGTAGAGCCGCGGGAGTTTTGTAACTTTGCGGAGCTATATTGTAATACAAGCTCAAAGAGTTATGAATATATCATATAATTGGCTCAGACAGTATATTGACTGCAAGCTTACCCCCTCTGAACTCGCCGGGGCGCTGACCTCGATAGGTCTCGAGACCGGTACGGTGGAGGAAGTAGAGAGCATAAAAGGAGGCCTTAAGGGACTCGTTATAGGTAAGGTGCTTACGTGTGTGGAGCATCCCGACAGTGACCACCTTCATGTGACAACCGTTGACCTCGGCCAGGGCGAACCGGTGCAGATAGTGTGCGGCGCTCCCAATGTGGCCGCCGGCCAGACCGTTGTTGTGGCAACGATAGGCACCACCCTGTATGACGGCGACAAGGAATTCAAGATAAAGAAATCGAAGATGCGCGGTGTAGAGTCACTGGGTATGATCTGCGCCGAGGACGAAATAGGCGTGGGCACTTCCCACGACGGCATTATCGTGATAGAGGAGGACATAAAGCCCGGAACACCCGCGGCCGATTATTACGGTCTGACTTCCGACTATGTGCTGGAAGTCGACCTTACTCCCAACCGCATTGACGCAGCCTCCCACTTCGGTGTGGCGCGCGACCTCAGTGCCTGGATGGCATGCCATGCCGAGCCCGCGCAGCTGAAGCGCCCCGATGTGGAGTCTTTCCATGTTGACAATCCCGCCGGCGACGCCATAAAGGTGCAGGTAGACAACTACGAGGCCGCTCCTCGTTACTGCGGAATCACAATCCGCGGCGTGAAGGTGGCCGAAAGCCCCGAATGGCTCAAAAAGAATCTTACAGCCATCGGTCTGCATCCCATCAACAATATCGTGGACATAACCAACTATATACTCCACGGTATAGGTCAGCCTCTCCACTGCTTCGACCTCAACACCATCGACGGAGGGCAGATAGTGGTCCGCAATTGCCCGGAAGGCACTCCGTTCGTGACTCTTGACGGAGTGGAGCGCAAGCTTTCCGCGGCCGATCTCATGATATGCTCGGCCACCAAGCCTCTTTGCATAGCCGGTGTGTTCGGCGGCCTTGATTCGGGAGTGACCGAGCAGACCACCGACGTGTTCATAGAGAGCGCCTACTTCAACCCCACGAGTGTGCGCCGCACCGCACGCCGCCACGGCCTGAACACCGATGCCTCGTTCCGCTACGAGCGCGGCACCGACCCCAATCTGCCGCTATATGCCCTCAAGCTCGCTACTATCCTGATAAAGGAACTGGCCGGCGGCGAGGTGTGCGGCGAGCCGGTTGACATCTACCCGCATTCTGTGGAGCCGTTCAAGGTCGAGCTGAGCTACAGCTATATGAACGGACTCATCGGTAAAGAAATACCCCGCGAGACTGTGGATTCCATTCTGCGCTCGCTCGAGATAGAGATTGCCGCCCGTCCGTCTGACGACGTGATGGACCTGCGCGTGCCTACCTACCGCGTGGACGTGACCCGTCCCTGCGATGTGGTGGAAGATGTGCTCCGCATTTACGGCTACAACAACGTGGAGATTTCCACCACCGTACACTCATCGCTCTCCTATGAGAGCCGTGCCGATGCCGACAACGCCCTGCGCAATCTCATTTCCGAACAGCTCACCGCCATCGGATTCAATGAGATAATGAACAACTCGCTCACAGCCGAAAGCTACTATGCCGACAATGCACGCTGGAGCGCCGACCGCTGTGTGCGCCTGCTCAATCCGCTCAGCTCCGACCTGAGCGTGATGCGCCAGACGCTTCTCTATGGCGGTCTGGAATCGATAGCCTACAATATCAACCGCCGTTCGGCCAATCTCAAGTTCTACGAGTTCGGCAACGTCTACAGCCGCAAGCCCGGTGTGGAATCCATCGCCGAGGCGCCGCTCGCTCCCTTTGTGGAGGGTTCGCGTCTGGCCCTGTGGCTTACGGGCGACATGCGTCAGGCCGGTTGGGCTCATCCCGCCGAGGAAGCGACCGTGTTCGACCTCAAGGCAATCGTGGCCAATATTTTCCTGCGCATGGGCATCAATCCCGCCGAGATAAAATTGACTGCCGCAACCGCCGACGCTCCTTTCAGCGCGTCGCTCAAAGTCACCGGCCGTTCGGGCAATGCCATCGGCGAGATGGGTATAGTTGACAAGGCTACCCTTACCGCTTTCGACATAAAGCAGCCCGTATGTTACGGTGAGTTCGACTGGCAGACACTTGTGCAGATGTCCTCGCGCCACAAGACGAGCTACCGTCAGCTGCCGCGCACCATGGCCGTGAAACGCGACCTGGCGCTGCTTGTGGACACCTCAGTGACCATGCAGCAGATTGAGAATGCGGTGCGCGAGGCCGACCGCAAGCTTCTGCGCTCCGTAAGTCTCTTCGACGTCTACGAGGGCGACAAGCTCCCGGCAGGCAAGAAGTCCTACGCAATCACCATGACTCTGCAGGACGACGAGCGCACGCTCAACGACAAGCAGATCGACTCCGTGATGAAGAAAATAGTAAGCTCGCTCACCGCCAAGACCGGCGCGACGCTCCGTTAAAGAAATCAATAACAATAAATCAATAAACAACACACTACTTCACAATGGGAAGAGCATTTGAATACCGCAAAGCCCGCAAGCTCAAACGCTGGGGCAACATGTCGCGTACATTTACGCGTATAGGCAAGGAAATAACCATAGCCGCCAAAGCAGGCGGTCCCGATCCCGATTCCAATCCCCGTCTGCGCGCGCTGATGCAGAACGCCAAGGCAGCCAATATGCCCAAAGACACCGTGGAACGCGCCATAAAGAAGGCTACCGACAAGGATGCCGGCGATTACAAGGAGATCACATACGAAGGATACGGTCCGCACGGCATCGCGATTTTCGTTGAGGCTGCTACCGACAACAACACCCGCACCGTGGCCAACGTGCGCTCCTATTTCACCAAATTCGGCGGTTCGCTGGGTACCCAGGGTTCGCTTTCGTTCCTTTTCGACCACAAGTCAGTGTTCAAAATCAAACCCAAGGCCGACGTGAGCCTGGAGGATCTCGAACTTGAGCTGATTGACTACGGCGTTGACGAACTCGTGGACGACGTGGACGATGACGACAACGAAATCATCGTGCTCTACGGTGGCTTCGAGGATTATTCGTCAATCCAGAACTATCTTGAGAGCAACGGCTTCGAAATCGTGTCGTCGGAATTCGTCCGCATCCCCAACGACCTCAAGGAGGTTTCGGCCGAGCAGCGCGACGCCATCAACCGTCTCCTGGAGAAAATCGAGGAGGACGAGGATGTGCAGAACGTGTTCCACAACATGAAGGAGTCTGACGAAGACGAGGAATAAAATTCCTTCTCACAGAATCAATAATACAACAAAGGCTGCCCGAGTGATTCGGAGCAGCCTTTATTATATTGTTGCGCAGCCGTCGTGGGGCTGCGTTGTATTATTTGAATACGTATTGCTGGGAGATGGATTCGTTGTTGTGCACGCGGCGGATGGTGTCGGCTATGAGCTTGGCAACGGAAATCACGGTAGCTTTCTTGCACTCGTGGCGCAGAGGAATGCTGTTGGTGAAAATCATCTCTGTCATGGCGCAGTTGTCGACACGCTCGCTTGCGGGATCGCTCATAATGGCGTGGGATGCGAGGCCGCGAACAGATTTGGCGCCATTTGCCATCATGAGGTCGGCAGCCTTGGTGATGGTGCCTGCGGTGTCAACCATATCGTCGATGAGCACCACGTTCTTGTCCTTGACATCGCCTATCACGGTCATGGATTCAACCACGTTGGCTTTGGCGCGCTGTTTGTGGCAGAGCACCAGAGGCACGTTGAGGTACTTGGCGTAGGAATTGGCACGCTTTGCACCGCCCACGTCGGGAGTGGCTATCACCATATCCTCGAGGTTGAGCGACTTGATGTAGGGGATGAATACCGACGAAGCGTAGAGGTGGTCGACGGGAACGTCGAAGAATCCCTGTATCTGGTCGGCGTGCAGGTCCATGGTGATCACGCGGTTTACACCGGCGGCGCTCAGAAGGTCGGCCACGAGTTTGGCGGCAATTGACACGCGGGGTTTGTCCTTGCGGTCCTGACGGGCCCAGCCGAAGTAGGGGATAACGGCTATCACGGAGTAGGCCGAGGCACGCTTGGCTGCGTCGATCATCAGCAGAAGCTCCATTAGATTGTCGCTGTTGGGGAAGGTAGACTGCACGAGATAGACCTCGCAGCCGCGGACGGTTTCTTCAAACGACACCTCGAATTCGCCGTCGGCGAAATGCTGGATGTTCATCTTACCAAGTTCAAGGCCAAGGTCTTTGCAGATTTCTTCGCCCATATAGTGGGATGCTGTACCGGCGAAAATCTTGATGGGATGGATTACGGATTGCATATAGAAGATTGGAAAAGGATTATCGCTGCAAAATTACAAAGAAATATTCAGCCCACCGCAATCAATCGTTTTTTTTACGGGTGGATTTTCGGGGCTTTGATTTTGGCGCTGTGTCGGCCTTTGTTTTTGCCGGGGCCTTTGGCGTGGCGGGAGAGAGTACCCAGACGGCTGCTCCGCCGGCGGGAACGCTGATGCTTACGGGTGCATCGGGGTCGAGCATAAGAGTGGAATCGGCTCCGCTGAGCACTTCGCGTCCCGCATAGTTGCCGGGCTCGATGCCCATGTAGTCGAACGCATGGGCGGGGATGTTGACCGATACTGTGAGATCCTCGTGATCAAAGTTCGCCACCACAATCACGGTGTTGCCGCCCGGCTGATGGCGCAGGAAGGCATACTGACGGTCGGGGTTGAAATGCTCCGAGCGTGAATTCACCCACATGAGGTCATAGAACATGCCTTCGGCGATTGCGGCCTCTGTGTTGCACAGCGAGAGAATCGCAGCATAGTCGCGGCGCAGGGCGCGTTCGGCGGCAGTGAGCCGTGTCAGCGCCGGCTTGCCTGAGGCGAGCCAGCGGCGCATGGTGTCGAGGCTCCAGTAGTCGAAGATGGTGGTGCGTCCGTCGCGTCCCGAGAATCCCTCGCTGTCCATGCCTTTTTCGCCCAGCTCCTGACCGAAATATACCATATACGGGCCGCGGCTCATAAGAGCGCCTACAGCCAGCGGCGCTATGCCGCGTGCGGCGTCGCCGGTGAAGAATTCGGAGGCGAGGCGCTGTTCGTCGTGGTTCTCGAGGAAGTTGAGCAGATGGTCCTGCAGGCCTTCCACACGCTGCCAGCAGCCGGTGATGGCCGTGGCCGAGAGGCCGCATGCGGTTACAGCGCGGAGAGTGTCGTAGAGGTTTACCTTGTCGTAGAGATAGTCGAAGCCTCCGCGCTGTATGTAGTCGTGGTATATGCCGGTATCATATAGCTCGGCTATGAATATCAGGCCGGGACGTCCTGCGGCTTTCACCTGCGGAATCACCCACTGCCAGAATTCCACGGGCACCATGTGGGCCATGTCGCAGCGGAAGCCGTCCACGCCCTTTCCGGCCCAGAATTTGAGGATGTGGGCCATCTTGTGCCAGGTGGAGGGTATAGGGTCAAAGTGGCGTGAGCCGCCCCACGAGGGATCGATGCCGTAGTTGAGTTTCACGGTCTCGTACCAGTCGTTGACGCCGGGCGAGGCGTTGAAGCAGTCGTTGCCCGAGGCCTTTGCAGGGAATTCCACGTATGCTTCGTCGCCTTCGCCTAATGGGATTGTGGGGGCAAAGCCGTAGCCGGGCAGATAATAATAGTTGTTGTCGCGGGCGAAGAAGAAGCCGGTATTGTCGTCGGCGCCGAAATCGGCGGGAGCGTCGGCGGGGCGCGCGTCGCTGTGGTAGCGGCGTGCGGTGTGGTTGGGCACGAAGTCTATTATCACCTTCATGCCGGCGGCGTGGATGCGCTCTACCAGCGCTTCGAATTCGGCCATGCGGTTCTCCACATCCACAGCCAGGTCAGGGTCTACGTCGTAGTAGTCCTTGATGGCGTATGGCGAGCCGGCTTTGCCTTTCACTATATAGTGGTTGTCGGCGGGAGTGATGCCGCGGCCGGTATAGTCGGTGGCTTCGGCATGTTCTATGATGCCTGTGAGCCACAGATGGGTGGCGCCGAGGTCTTTCAGCGAATTTATTATTTCGGGGGTATAGTCGTTGAATTTGCCGCTGCCGTTTTCGGCCAGGGTTCCGCCCTGACGGCATGTGGCGTTGCGGTTTGTCATCAGACGTGTGAAAATCTGATAGATGACGGGTTTCTGTGTCATATATGGATAGTTATTTGGAGGGACGGATGTGAATGTAAGCCTGGATGCAGCCCACAAATACCGCTCCGCCTATTATGTTGCCTATAGTGGCGGGGAGTAGGTTGTCAATGAGAAATGAACCGACGCTCACGCCGGCTCCCTGCATTATTCCGGCGGGGATGAAAAACATGTTGGCTATACAGTGTTCGTAGCCCAGAGCCACGAATGCCATGACGGGGAAAAAGCATCCTGCCATTTTCTCGATAAGCGTATGGCCTGCCAAAGCGAGCCACACTGCCAGACACACGCACCAGTTGGCGCCTATGCCTTTGAGAAGCACCTGCCAGAAGGTCATCGACACTTTGGCGCGGGCTATGCGGCAGATAGCCTCGTCGTAGGGAGCAGAGGCCGTTAGGCCCGAGAGATACACGAGGAAGTAGGCGAAAAGCAACGCGCCTATGAAGTTGCCGAAGTAGACTATGGTCCAGTTGCGCGCGATTTCTTTCCAGCCGAAGCGGCGCTGCATGCATCCGGGAATGAGCAGGGCGTTGTTGCCGGTGAACAGTTCGGCGCCGAGCACAACCACAAGTATGAGGCCTATGGGGAACATCATTCCGCTCAGAAGGCGCTGCAGCGAAGGGTTGGCAGCGGTAGCCTCGGGGAATCCGAAGCCCACTATGACCGAAAGTATGCCGCCGAAGGCTATGAAGCTTCCGGCCATTATGGATTGAGTCCAGAGTCTCCATGCCGGGGCTGCGGCTTTGGCACAGCCTATCTCGAGGGTGGCCTTGGTGATTTCGGCCGGTGACAGTATTTTCATATATCTCTCTGATTTTGGCGCAAATTTACCCAAAATCCCGCGTTCCGGCAAATCCGGGGCGCCCATCGGCCGCTACGAAAATGAAAGCGCTGTGCCGGAGCATTTGCCGACACAGCGCCATTTCATATTTTATAAGACCGTGTTATCAGTCGTTCCAGGTGCAGGATACGAATGTGAACGTAGCGGGTGCGGTCACTTCGTAAACCACGGTTGCGGGAAGAGTCTTGCGGTCGGCGGTATAATAATAGAAGTTGATTGTAACTGTCACGTCTATTCCGTCAATGGGCTTCATGTCGGGGTGAAGAATTGCAAGGGCTCCCGGCATGACTTCGGTCTCGAAGCGTTTTTTCATAAGAGCCATGACTTCGTCGTCGCTCATTGACGCATATCCGGCGTAGGCTTCTTTTGCCGATCCGGGACGCATGTCCACATTGCCCTGGTAGGCCGACGTGCCGCAGTAATATTCGTTGTTGCCGTAGCTTGAGATATAAGCTGCTCCGTCGGTAACATTGTTGCGTACCCAATCTACACATGTCTGGAAGTATAGTGTGGAGATGGCCACGCCTCTACCGGAAGGCAAAGTGATGACCATGGAAGGATCGTAATTCCATTTGCCGTTGGATTTCACAAACTGAGCCGTTTCTGTCACTACACCATCGTTAAGAGTCCATTCAGAGCCATTGTAAAGATACTGGTCGCATCGGGTTGTTGTGGCTTTTGAGTTTGAGTCATAATAGTAGTAAGCCACAAACATGGTATCGTCAGTATCGGCGTAGGGGAAGCGGTTTTTCAGCATTATAGGCATGTAGTTGCTGGGAACGTCACCGGAGAAGTTGTCATGGCTCTGACCCATCGCCTGATAGTCGGCGTGGGAGAGAATCACGGTGGAGGGAGCTGCGGCCCATTCCGAACCGTCGAACTTGTAGATGGCGTTCTCATTGACCGAAGGCACGGTTACCACGGCGCGTGAAGCGGCAGCGGCTGCCAGGGTGTTGAAGCCTGTGTCGCCTACTTTAGTCACTATTATATTCAGGAACTTGCCTTTACTTGCAATTGCCACAACATAGCCTTCGAGTGTCACGGTAGCACCGTCGGTGAGGGCGGCCTTCACGGCGTCGGATGCTCCGTAGGGGCTGAGCTGTACGGTGGTGCCGTCAAGGTTGATGTTGATGTAGTTTCCATCTACTTTTACCTTTCCGGTGAATTTGGAGTAAACGGGTGATATGGGTGCTGCGCCTGATGCCATTGCATCGGCTACAAACTGGTCTACTTCGGTTCCGGTCCAGGTTTTGGCCGCGGGATAAGTTACGGTCTGGGTGCCTTTCACGGTTACCTCAGTGTTTCTCTTCACCTGAAATCCATAGTTGTAGGAATCGATGGTGGCGTCCATTGTCACCTGGTCGCCGACCTTGAGGGCGGAGTTGCCGGTAGGCTGGTAAGCGAATACGGAGCCGGAGGCGTCCACCACCACCGGGCCCTGAGTGGAAACAGCGGTCACATAGCCGTTGATTTCAACGTTGTCGCCTTTGGAAATAGAGCCGAGAACGTTGGAGAGTTCGAAGGCGGGTTCGTCGGGGGTGTTGAACACAGGGTCGGTGTCGGATGTGTTGTAGTTCACAATCACATAGTCGTCGGCCACGGCATCCGGGAATTTAGCTTTGAGAATGCCGGGAATGGATCTTGCAGCTGTGTGGGAGGGAGCGAAAGAGAGGGTGTAGTCCTCGTCGCTTTTCCATACGCTCTGGTAGTCGGCCTCGTCTACGGCGTATTTCTCGGCTGCGGCTATGGCTTTGATTTCCTCGGGGAGCGCTGTTGCGGTTCTGTAGGTGATATTCATTGCCGAACCGTTTTCAAGCGTGAAATACTGGAACTTATAGTCGTTGAGTAATCCGGGAATGTAATCGGCAGCAGGAATCTCCTCGGAGAAATAACCCTGGGTGCCTACGGCTGCGAGAGCCTTGGCTTTGTCACTGCCTGCTAAAGCCTTATTTGCGGAGTTGGCGGCTACAAGTTTGTAGTCGTTGGCGGTGAGGGTATAATCGATGCTTTCTACCTGGGAGGGTTCGGGTTCCTCGAATCCTGGGAGCTTGTCGTTCCACGAGTTGTCGTCGCACGATGAGAGCGCGAGCGCGAAGCCTCCGAGAAGCAGCAGCTTGTTTATATGTCTTTTCATTGTTATGGGGTTGGATGTCGGTTAGAAGTTAACTTTGAGCTTGAGGCTGTAGGTGCGTCCGGATGAGTAGAACAGACGGTTGGCGTTGCGCCATGTGCCTATGTCGCCTGTAGGGGTCTGGCACTGGGTGACGTAGTTGTAGTTGCAGAGGTTGTTTACGTTGCCGTAGATTGTGGCGTCGAGACCGCCGAGTTTGAAGCTATAGCTTGCACTTACATCAAGTGTGTTGCCCCATGGAATTCTCCAGGGTGTACCGGCTTTGATTACTTCGCCGTTAGTTGTGCCTTTGAAGCTGCTGGATGAGATATAGATGTCGGAGTAAGTACGGAAGTAGGCAGTCCAGTCGGCGCTGATGCGCATTCCCTTAAAGGGACGGAATGTGGCGCCGAATGAGGTCGTGGTCTGGGCCGAACCGCCAACTTTCACGCCTTTCTGGTCGAGGGTGGCGTGGAGGTGGTTCTCACCCATGATGCCGTCGGAGGCAATCGTACCGTTGAGGCTCGACAGAGGCTGTCCGTTCTGGTTGTAGAAATAACCGAGAGCGTTGGAGTCCCACTGCCAGTCGCCGAGTGAGAGCATGGCGTCGAATTCAAACCAGCGTACTGGCTTCACTTTTGCGGAAACCTCGATGCCCATGTGGCGTGCGTCGACACCCGCCATGGAGAAATAGTAGTAATTCGATCCGTCTTTGGCTGTGGCCGGGTCAATCTGGTCGCCTTTCGACATGGTCTTGTCCATCCATTTGGTATAATAGGCGTTGACATCCACTGCAAGTATCGGCGAATGGTATCCGTAACCGAGTTCGAATGAGAATGTCTTCTCGTTGCGCGAGTCGGGGTTAGTGATATTGGATGTCTGGGCGGAAAGGAACACACCGTTGCTGAAGAACGGAGCGCGGCTTATGAATCCGGTGTTGAAGAACACGTTGTTGTGGCGGTCGATGTTGTAGTTGGCTCCGCCTTTGATTGTTCCTCCCATGAAGTTCTTTGTTGCCGAACGTGCGTGGGCTGCGTCGTAATAATAGAAGTCCTTACGCCAGTAGGTGTTGTTGTTCAAGGCTCCGGCAATCACAAGGTTGAGTTTTTTGTCGAGGAGGGTGTACTCGCCCTGAGCATATATGCCTTCCTGTGCGGTGAATCCGTCATAATTGCGGTTTACGATATCGCCTACCTGAAGTTTTGCGTAAACCCAGTCGGTCATCGTGTTATTGTGGGTCGCGTTGTTGTAGGGTTGTACTTTCTTGCGGTTGGTGTCGTCAATATAATATTCACCGCCGAAGAGATCCTGGATTTCGGTCTTGTGATGGCCGATATAGTAGCGGAAGTCGATACCGGCTGTGAGCTTGATTTTGTCGCCGTTGCGCATGTCGAAATCTCGTTTGTACGACGATATGAGGCCGTAAGTCTCATGGCTGTTTTCTTTGAATACAAGTGCCATGTTGGAGCCTGTAGTGGATTTGGCGTTCATTTCCTCGATTGCGTCGTAGTCGAAGTAGCCTTCGGGGGTGCGCCAATCGGTGGTGAGGGTTCCTTCGTTGGAGTTTGTGCCATACCACGAGTAGGTCTGCTGCTTTCCGTCGGGGCCGTAGGTGGTGCGTGTTATGCCGTCGCGTCCGCCTCCGGATGTGATGGATGCGTAGATTGAGGAAGAGAGCGACGATTTGTCGTCAATCTGCCAGATGTGGTTGATTGCCAGCTGCGGTTTGTGGTATTTGTTGCGCTGATAGTTATAGGGCTGTCCGTTATAGTAGCCAAAGGTGGGATTGTAACGGTAGGGCGATTCACCTTTCATATAGTTGCGTACACCCTGCCATCCGAGAATGGACAAACCGTTGTTGTAATTGCGGTTGTAGTGCCACTGTGGGGAACCGAAGCCTGTGAAGCCTACCTGATGGCGGTCGTTGATGCGCTTAGTTACATTGACAAACCAGTTGTAAGCATCGCGGTCAGTTCCCTGGATATAGCCCTCGCCGTATTTGCGGCTTCCGAGCACTGTCACTGCCCAGCCGTTTTTCATCATGCCGGTAGACAGTTTGATGCCATACTGGGTAAGGCCGTCGTTACCCATTCCGTACCATACGGATCCGCCTTTCTCAACGTCGATGGTGCGGGTGGTGATATTGATAGTACCGCCGATTGAAGGGGTGGAAAGCATGGTTGCGCCGAGACCGCGCTGGGTCTGGATTGAGGAGGTGACCTCGGAGAGGCCGGCCCAGTTGCTCATGTAGACGCCGCCCCATTCCTGGTCGTTGACGGGTATACCGTTTACTAACATTGCCACATTTTCGCTCTCGAAGCCACGAACGCGGGTCTTTGCGTCGCCCCAGCCGCCGCCTTCACTGCGGGTGTAGACGCCGGGAGTGGTCTTGAGCACTTCAAGAAGCTCCTGGTTGCCGAGTTTGAATTCGAGTTCCTGTGCGTTGATGGTGGAGAGGGCCACCGGGGTCTCGCGGGTCTTGCCTACCGACTGTGTGATCACCACGTCATTGAGCATGAGGGCCTCGGTCTCCATGGCGATGGTGCCGAGGTTGGCTGCGGGAGTAAGGTCCACGGGCTTGTAGCCCACGAATGTAATCTGAATGGTCTTGGTGCCGGCGGGGACGGTGAGCTTGAACACTCCGTCGATGTTGGTGGCTGTGGAGGCTTTGGTGCCTACGGCCTTAACTGTGGCGCCGATGAGCGGTTCGTTCTGCTCGTCGACAACCGTGCCGGTGCAGGTGATGTCGGGCGCTGCGAAAGCTGCCGAGCAAATCAACCAGACAGCTGTTGTTAAGAGAATGAGTCTCTTCATAATTGAATTGCAGGTTATTAATTGATATGATTGGTTAAATTTTTTATCTAAATCGTTCCCTGGGGGAGAGATTGGGGTGGTGCTCACGCACAGACACACGCAAAATTAGTAATTATTTTTAACACTAATGGCCTGCAATTGTTAAATATTGATTAAGAATAAAGTTAAAAAGAGAGCTGTGGAGGGCCGATGCGGGGCTGCGGAGTTCAGTCCAGACGCAGTTTCATGAGCGGTGTGGCATCGAAGCGGGGAAGGGCCATGAGCTGCACCCGGCAGCCACGGGCCTGCAGCGAGCCGGAGGCATCGCCCACGGCTCCTATTCCGGCCTGGAGCAGGGCGGTGCGCACGCACTGCGTGGCTATGGCGGGAAGATTGTTGTCGTGGCTTAGATGGCACAGAAACACGTTGCGCAGCGGGCCGGAGGCAAGCGAGGCCACGAAGGAGGCGGTCACGGTGTTGTCGAGATGGCCGGTGTCGGCGGCAATGCGTGCTTTGAGATACATGGGATATGGGCCTGTGCGCAGCATCTGGGCATCGTAGTTGCTTTCTATCATTATGTGCTGGGCCTGGCGCATGTAATGCTCCACACGGTCGGTGATGCATCCCAGGTCGGTGGCCACGGCGAAGCGGTGATCGCCGCAGGTGATGAAGAAGCCGGCGTTGTCGCTGCCGTCGTGGCTCACTTCGAAGGGGGTTATCTCGAAGTTGCCTACTTTGAAGGGGAATTCCTTGTATATGGGACGGTGATAGTCCTTGATTCGGCGCGATATGCTGTGACGGCGCAGGAGGCCCTGGAGCACTCGGGGGGTGCAATAGACACCTATATGTTTGTATTTGCGCACCAGCGAGTAGACGTAGCGCACGTGGTCGCTGTGGTCGTGCGTGAGGCATATTCCGTTCACCTGGTCCATTGAGAGGCCGTTCTGCCTGAGGGCCGTCTTCACTTTGTCGGGATCTACTCCGGCATCAATCAGAATGCCGCCCTCGGAGTCGCCTATGTAAGCGCAGTTGCCGCTGCTGCCGCTTCCGAAGCTTATGAACGAAAGGGCGGCCGCTGGACGCAGAGAGGCGGTGTCGATCTCCATGTCGGAAGCGGTGCCGCTGCTGGTCTGCTGACGTTTCTTCACCTCCACCACAAAATCGCGTATGGACGGATGGGCCTCGGGCGTCTCAGGTTCCAGTCCCGGAATGCGGAACGGCGACGTCTGAGAGTCAAAGAGACTCGGCTGGTGGATATTCGGGCGGTATTTTATTTTTTTTGACATGTGGAGTTAGCTGAAAAGAAGGAATACGGTGGGACGGCGGTCGTAATCATAACGTGCGGTGGCCCAGCGGCGCAGCGGCATGGTTATGATTTTTTCATCCGGTCCCGTGAGGTCGGAGGCCACACAGAGCAGCATTTCCGCGGGCATGCGGCGGCAGAGCTCGGCTATGAGTTTGTTGTTGCGGTAGGGGGTCTCGATGAAAATCTGGGTCTGACGGCGATGGGCTATGTCGCGCTGCATATCGCTGAACGCGCGGGAGCGTTTGGAGGATTCAAACGGCAGATAGCCCAGAAAGGCGAACGACTGTCCGTTGAACCCTGATCCCATCAGGGCCAGCAGCAGGCTTGACGGCCCAACCAGAGGCACCACGCGCATGCCCCGCCTCTGGGCCTCGGCCACAGCGAGGGCGCCGGGATCGGCCACAGCCGGGCATCCGGCTTCCGACATCACCCCCACGGCCTCTCCGGCCTCTATCGGGGCAAGCATCGCGGGTACCTCGCTCTCGGGAGTGTGTTCGCTCAGTTCGGTGAAAGTGATGGAGTCGATGTCTATGCCCGCGTCGACCGCCTTGAGGAAACGGCGCGCCGTGCGCACGTTTTCCACAATGAAATGCTTTATCCGGCGCGCAGTCTCTATGTTTTCCTGCGGCATGACGGCCGCGGGAGCTGCTGAGCTGATATTGACTGGAATCAGATAGAGAGCTGGCTGGAGTGTGGTGGTGAACATAGCTTTGTGGTTGGTTTATGCAAATTTACACAAAATTTCGGGACTGTAGGAAAAAAGTCACCGCGACCTGTTGCCTGAGGCGGAAGGTCGCGGTGAACGATAATGAAAAAGAGCGATTCTTCTCGGGGGGATGCGGGCGGTTATTCGAGGTCACGCGACACTCCCACCAGCTTCATCTTGCATCCGCGCACGAAATCGAGAATGCAGGTGCGCTCCTCGCCCGGCTCAACGTCGGTTTCTATACGCTTGAGTGCGTTGAACACGGAGGTGCCTGACTGATAGATGTGGCGGTAGGCTTTGGCGATATTGTCGACCTTGTCCTCGCTTATTCCGCTTTTGCGCATCACCACGGCGTTGACGCCATAGTAGACAGCGGGGTTGTGGGCCATGATTACGTAGGGAGGCACGTTGCCGCTTATACGGCAGCCGCCCTTGATGAGTACCCAGGGACCCACCACGGAGTTCTCGTGGAGAATCACGCCTGAGGAGAGGATGGTGCATTCGCCCACTTCGGCGTCGCCTGCTATAGTGGCTCCGTTGCCTATCACGCAGCGTCCCATAATGTGGGTGTCGTGACCGATATGGCTTTCGGCCATTATGAAGCAGTCGTTGCCTATGCGTGTGCCGCCTTCCGATTTTATACCGCGGTTTATGATCACGTTTTCACGGATCATGTTGTTGTCGCCGATATAGCAGTAAGTTTTCTCGCCTTTCCAGCGGAAATCCTGGGGGTCGGCGCCTATCACCGAGTTCTGGTAAATCTTGTTGTTTTTGCCTATACGTGTTCCCGACATGATGCTGACATAGGGCATGATGGTGCAGCCGTCGCCGATTTCAACGTCGGCGTCGATATAGACAAAGGGGTGGATGGTGACGTTCTCGCCGATTTTGGCGGAGGGGTCAACGTAGGCTAATGGGCTAATCATGGCTTTTTGGAATTAGGATGAAAGATTGTGTTCATATCCGGGCGCTTATCTGCCTCCTCCGAGTGACTGGTAGAGGTTGATGAGCGCGCGGGCCTGGTTGTTGCGTGCGGTTATCTCCGAGGTCTGAGCTCCGAGCAGATTGGTCTGCGCGGTGAGCACGTCGAGGTAGGTTGTGGAGGTGTTGCCTACTTTCAGGAGATCCTGGGTGTAGTCTACGGCCTTGGAGAGGTCGGCCACCTGCACGTTGACAAGCTGCTGCTTCTCGACGCTCTTCTGGTAGAGGGTCATGGCGTTGGACACCTCTGCGCTGGCGCTCATGAGCGTGTACTCGAAGGTGTTGAGCTGCTGTTGCTGCTGGGCTTTGGCAGCTTCGAGACGCGCAATGTTGGCGCCGCGGGAGAAGAGCGGTGCCGTGAGCTGCCCGGCAATATTCAGGAAGAATTTGCCGGGGTTCACAATCATGGAGCCGAGCATATTGGTGAAACCGCCGTTGGCAGTTATGTTGAGGCTGGGATAGAAGGCAGAGCGCGCGCCGGCCGTGGTGTAGTAGGCTGCGGCCAGGGCATGCTCGGCGGCCTTCACGTCGGGGCGTGCGGCGAGTTCGCGCATGGGGATGGCGTCGCGGTGAATCTGGGGCATCGGAAGCATGGAGAGGGGTTCGATGGCCCAGGTCTGCGGCATCACGTTGAGAAGCAGCGACATGGTGTTGTTGAGCTCATTGAGCGATACCTCGAGGTCGGTGATCGTGGCCTGGATGCCATAGTACTGGGCCTCGCTCTGCACCACAGCCACTTCGGTGCCGCGGCCGGCTTCCTTGAGGTCGCGCATCACCTGCACGGTCTCTTTCCAGTTCTCGGCTGTGGAGCGGCTCAGCTCGAGCTGCTGCTCGAGGGTGGCGATGCCGTAGTAGGTGTTGGCTACGGCACTGATTATCTGGGAGCGCACGGCCTGTGCGTAGGCCTGGCTCTGGAGCATGGTCTCCTTGGCGGCACGCTTGGTGTTGAGCAGGCGTCCGAAGATGTCCACCTCCCAGCTCACCGAGAGGGGAATCTGATAGGAGCGGGTCCAGGGACCGTTCTCGAAGTGTGACACCGAGGCGTTGGGGGCCAGGGCCACGGAGGGGAGGAAGCTCAGGCGGGCGCCTTTGAGCTGGGCGTGGGCTATGTCAACGTTGAGTTTGGCGTTCTGCAGGTTGGTGTTGTTCTGCAGGGCCTGGTTTATCAGGTCGGCGAGCACCGGATCGGTGAACACCTGCTGCCATGTCATGTTGCCGAATGCCATGGGATCGGGCTCCTGCTGGAGCGCCTGGGCGTATTCGGCGGTAAGCTCGCTCTGCTTCGACATTTTGAATTTGCCGTACATGTTGCAGCCCGGCAGAGCGAGGGCCGCGGAGGCACCGACGGCCGATATTATTATGATGTTGGTCAGTTTCATTTTAATGAATGGTGAAAGAGGTTAGGCTTTGCCGATATTGGGGTCGTACTGCTCGATTTCGTTCTCGATGCCCTGGTTGTCGGTGTCTTCCCACTTGAGCGGGCTTATCTTTTCCTGGATCTTCTGGAAGATCACGAACAGGGCCGGTACTATGATTACCTGGAGAAGCATGCCGATGAGCATACCGCCGATGGAGCCTGTGCCGAGGGCGCGGTTGCCGTTGGCGCCTGCACCGGTGGCAAACATCATCGGGAGCAGACCGATGATCATGGCGAGCGATGTCATGAGAATCGGGCGCAGACGGGCGGAAGCTCCGTCGATGGCGGCCTTGACTATCGACATGCCCATGCGGCGGCGTTCGATAGCGAATTCCACGATAAGGATGGCATTCTTTGCCAGAAGACCGATAAGCATGATGAGGGCGATCTGCAGGTAGATGTTGTTGGTGATGCCGAATATCTGGGCGAAGATGAATGTGCCCATGAGTCCGAACGGAATGGAGAGTATCACCGACCAGGGAAGTATGTAGCTCTCATACTGTGCCGAAAGCAGCAGGTAGACGAAGAGCAGACACAGACCGAAGATGATGGCGGTGGTGGAACCGGCACCTGAGCTGGCTTCCTCGCGGGTCATACCCGAGTATTCGTAGCCGTAGCCCGGGGGAAGAGTCTCGGCCGCAACGCGTTCGATGGCTGCAAGGCAATCGCCCGATGAGAATCCGGGAGCCGGGTTACCGGTCACGGAGATGGACTGGAACATGTTGAAGCGGTTAAGAAGGTCGGGGCCGTACACTTTGGTGATGTTCACGAAGTTGCTTACCGATGCCATTTCGTTCCCGTTGCGAAGCTTGATGGCGGCGAGGGTCTCGGGGCTTACACGTGCCTCGGGATTGGCCTGCATCATCACTCGGTATATCTTGCCGAAACGGTTGAAGTTGCTGACATACATACCGCCGTAGTAGCCCTGGAGAGTGGTGAGGATATCACGGGGCGATATACCGGCTTGTTTTGCCTTGGCTGCGTCGATGTCAATCATATACTGCGGGAAGGTGGGGTTGAAGGTGGTGTAGGCCACCTGTACTTCAGGCTGCTGGTTGAGCTTGCCGAGGAATCCCTGCACTACGGCGAAGAAGTCGTTCACGTCGCCGCCTGTGCGGTCCTGCATTTTGATTTCGAAGCCGTTGGTGAGCGAATAACCCGAAATCATAGGGGGTGCGAATAGAACCACGCGGCCGTCCTTGATGGCGTTGCCGGTCATGGCGTAGAGTTTGCCCAGAATGGCGTCGGAGGTCTGTGTGGCTTCCTTACGGTCTTCCCAGTTCTTTAGTTTGAGAATGAATGTGCCGTAAGTGGCTCCCTGGCCTGCCATGAAGCTGTAGCCGGAAATCTTCTGTCGATATTCGATTTCGGGCACGGTGGCCAGAATCTTGTCAATCTGGTCAAGAACCTCGTCGGTGCGTTCCTGTGAGGTGCCCGGAGGCATGTCGACCATGCAGAAGAGTGTGCCGGTGTCCTCGTTGGGCACAAGGGTGGATGTGGTGATGCTCATGAGCCATACCAGAATGGCCACGGCCACTCCCACTATGCTGAAGGATGTTATTTTGTGGTTGATGAAGAAGGTGGTGATTCGGTTGTAAGTGTTGAGAATACGTCCGAACCCAATCTCGAAACCTTTGTGGAAGCGCTTGCCGAATATGCCAAGGATTGTGATGATGGCACATACGGACGCTATTGCAAGCTGGAGGGGTTTGTGGATGTTATACCATCCGAGAACCATGAAGGTGATTGTTGCCACGAGGAAAGCGAATGTCACAAGCGGCGGAAGATCAAGGGTGAAGCGGCGTTTCACGTTGGCGGCCACGGCCTGTCCGGCGGCGCTGTAGGCGTCGGCCATGCGTTTGCCAAGGGAGTCGTGATTGTCGTGGGCCTTCAGGAAAACGGCGCAGAGCGCGGGCGAAAGCGTCAGCGCGTTAAGAGCCGAGATTCCGATGGCTATGGCCATGGTGAGACCGAACTGGCGGTAGAACACGCCGGTGGTACCCGACATGAACGACACGGGGATGAACACAAGCATCATTACCAGGGTAATGGAGATGATGGCACCGCCGATCTCGCTCATGGCGTCGATGGAGGCCTTGCGCGCGTTCTTGTAGCCTACGTCGAGTTTGGCATGTACCGCCTCCACCACCACTATCGCGTCGTCCACCACAATGGCTATCGCAAGCACAAGAGCTGAGAGGGTGATGAGGTTGATCGAGAATCCTATCAGGTTCATGAAGAAGAAGGTGCCTATGAGGGCCACGGGGATGGCGATGGCGGGGATGATGGTGGAGCGTATGTCCTGCAGGAATACATAAACCACGAAGAACACCAGGATGAATGCCTCGATGAGGGTCTTGATAACCTCATGGATTGAGGCATCGAGGAAGTCGTTGTTGTTCATGGGTACCGCAATCTCGAGACCGGCGGGAAGCTCCTTTTTCATGTTTTCGATCACGCTAAGACAGTCATTGATGATCTGAGTGGCATTGGAGCCGGCTGTCTGGAACACGATACAGCTCGTGGATAAGTAGCCGTTGAGGGAGTTGGAGAAGCCGTAGGTAACGCGGCCCAGTTCAACTTTGGCCACATCGCCGAGGCGAAGCACCTCGCCGGTGGGTTTGGCTGAGATCACTATGTCCTCGAACTCTTCGGGGGTGGAGAGGCGTCCCTTGTATTTAAGGGTGTACTGGAATGATTGATCGCCCTGCTCGCCGAACGCACCCGGGGCAGCCTCTATATTCTGCTCTGAAAGGGCATAAGAAATATCGGAAGGCATGAGCCCGTACTGGGCCATTACATCAGGCTTGAGCCAGATGCGCATCGAGTAGTCGGCGCCGAACGACATTACGTCGCCCACGCCCGACACGCGCTGCAACTGGGGGATTATGTTGATTTTGGCATAGTTGTCGATGAATTCCATGGTGTATCGTCCAGAGGGGTCGTAAAGAGCCACCATAAGAAGCATGGACGACTGGCGTTTCTGTGTGAGCACGCCCACCTGCGTCACCTCGGCGGGAAGGAGGTTCTGGGCCTTAGCCACACGGTTCTGCACGTCAACGGCAGCCATATCGGGGTTGAAGCCCTGCTCGAAATATACTGTGATGTCGGCCGAACCGGTGTTGGTGGCGGTCGATTCCATATAGGTCATGCCTTCGGCGCCGTTGATTGACTCCTCAAGAGGAGCTATCACGGAGTTGAGCACGGCCTGGGCATTGGCTCCGGTATATGTGGTGGATACACGGATGGTAGGAGGTGCTATGTCGGGGAACTGGGTCACAGGCAGCGAGAAGAGGCCTATGAGACCCAGCAGGACGATGAAGATCGAAATCACCGTCGACAGCACCGGCCTGTTTATAAACGTATCGAGTTTCATTCTGTAAAATCTGTGTTAAGGACTGGTTGAATTACTTCCGGGCGGTAGAATCGGCGGCTGCGGCGGGAGCAGCTGCTGCGGCGGCTGCGTCGATGGGGGTGATGGTCATGCCGTCGCTAAGCTTTGTGCCAACGCCTTCCACGGCTATGCGCTGGCCGGGCTGGAGGCCTGAAGTCACCACGAAGTTCTTGCCGTCGGTGTTGGGATTGACGGTGATGGGGGTCGAGACAACTTTGTTGGAGTCGTTGACCACGTAGACAAAGCGGCGGTCCTGAAGCTCGAAAGTGGCTTTCTGGGGGATTACTATCACGCCGTTCTGCTCGCGGGGAATGATCACGGAGCCGGTGCTGCCCGAGCGGAGCATTCCGCTGGGGTTGTCGAAGAGCGCGCGTACGGATGCGGAGCCGGTGGAATTGTCGATCACGCCGGATACGGTGGCTACCTTACCGGTCAGAGGATATTCGGTGCCGTCGGCCAGACGCAGGTGAACGGCCGGAATCGAGTCGATGGCCTGTGCTATGGAACGTGAGCCGTTGGCGGTCATGCTCAGGAGGTCCTTCTCGGTGAGTGAGAAGTAGGCGTAGACGTCGGAGTTGTCGGAAATAGTGGTGAGAGGCTGGGCCGACGAGGGTGAAGCCAGTGAGCCTTCACGGTTGGGGATGGTGCCCACCACGCCGTCGCTGGGTGCGGTCACCACGGTGTAGGCAAGGTTCTTGCGGGCGGTGGTGAGAGCGGCGTTGGCCTGCGCCAGGGCTGCGTTGGCTGTCTGGAGATCGTTGTCGGCGAGCTGGAACTCATAGTCGGAGATGATGTTCTTTGCAAGAAGCTGACGCTTGGTGTCGACAGTCATCTGGGCTGTCTTCACGCGGGTCTTTGCTGAGTTTACGGCGGCTATCGCGTTGTCTACGGCAGCCTGATATTGTACATGGTCAAGGGTGAAGAGTGTCTGGCCTTTTCTTACGTGCTGGCCTTCGTCAACATGCACTTTGGTTATGAAGCCGGTTACCTGGGGACGGATGTCGATATCGGTCTTGCCTTTGATGGTTGCCGGGTAGACGGATTCTTCCGTGGCATCTGAGGGAGATAGCGTAAGAGTGGCGATCTGGGGTGCATGGGCTTGCTGCTGTTGCTTTTCGCCTCCACACGAGGCCATTGACAACGTCACTGCCACACCCGCTGCGATAGCGGAAACGCATTGAAACACTTTTACATTCATAATTCTTCTGGATGTTTTATTTATCTTGTTTTACCTTGGTTTATTAACGTGTATTGAACGGGTTACGGTTTGAAAATTTGAGAATAAAGTACATTTACCGTAATTTCTCCGCAAAATTACTTAAGAAAAAGCTGCCCGAATATGATAAATATCATAAAATGTCCATCGGTTAACTTTTTTTACGGGTTTAGTTGCCTTACAGCGTCACAGTTGTACCGGGGACCTCGTGGAGTGTCGATATCCCTATCGACCCCTGGGAGCGTCGGCCTCTGGCCGTCGAAAGGTATCGAGGGCGTTTTCGGGACGGCGGGGACGCCGACCTTCCCAGGGCGAGGGCGCCGACCCTTCCAGGGCCGGGGAACGTAAAAAATAGCCGCCCGCAAAAACGGGCGGCTATTTTTTGAGGTTACCGGTAAGAAGCGCGGATTATTTCTGAACGATCTCGAACATCTCTATGTTGCCGGTGAGGGCCATGCGCGATGTGCGGCGGTTGAGGTCAACCGTGGTATAGGGGTTGGCTATGGTTGTGCGGGCGGTCTCCTTGCCTGCGTGGTCATATTCCACAAGCTGTACGGGCGAGGTGATTTCGCCGAGCATGAGCACTGCCTGGGTGGCGCCTTTGGCTTTGTCGAATGAGGTCTCGCCAGTGGAGCGGTAGCTTGTCATGGGGTTGCCGTCGAAGGCAAGAAGCGAGGCTTCGGGATCGGTGGAGTTGACGTTCAGACCAACGCGCTTGGCGGTGACGGGATTCACGCGGAAGGAGCGCACGCTTGTCCAGTTGGATTTCTTGGAGTCGCGGCGTGCGATGCGCACGAAACGTGCGTCAACCGGGTCGCCCTGCCAGTTTAAGATATAGGTGCTGGGAAGGGCGTCGGTGAGGGCTGTCCAGTTGCGACCATCGACCGATACCTCCAGGGCCACGTTGTCGAAGTAGTCAACATCGTCGGTTGAGTTGCGGCCCTGATGTATGAGCACTTCATCCACGGGCACCACTTTGCCCAGGTCTACGCCAACCCAGTCGCCGGCGCTCTGGCTTGCAGAGGATGTCCAGTAGGTGGTGGTGTCGTTGTCGAGCATGAGCTTGGAAAGGGTCGTGCGCAGGTTGGGGTAGGAGCCGATGGCGCGGGGCACGTTGGGCACCTGGCCCGAGATGCGGTTGAAGAATGCCAGCACCATGTCATCCATTGCTTTCTCGTAGAAGGGCTGGAGCTTCATCGTTCCCACTTTGTGGGCCTCGAAGTCCTTCCGGTCCTGCTCGGTCATGAGGTTGGCCAGGTAGGCTTTCCAGAACTTGGCGTTGTCGCCGCCCTCATAGATCTTGATGAGGTCCAGGGCGCCGAGGCCGCGGTTGGCCACCTTAGTGAGCTGTGCCACCCAGGGTTTGATTTCGCCGACCAGGGCCGGGTTGGAGGTGCTGGCGAGAATCTGCTTCTCGGCATTGGCAGCGGCGGTGAGTTCTTTTTTCAGGGCGTCGTACTGCTCGGGAGTGTATTTGTTGAAGGGGAATGTGGTGGTTTCCCACGATTCGTCGCGGCGGTAGCCGGTCTCGGTGTCGGCTGAGTTGATAGCGAATGTGCGGTAGGCGGCAGCGGCGTCGGGCAAACGGTCTACAAGGGCGCGCTCCCAGTTGTCGATGGCGTTGTAGGCAGCGGGGTTCCAGGCCCAGTCGCCCACGCCGTAGAATGCAAGCATCGAGGCCTCGCCGTGTTCCATGGGATTGCTCTCTATGCCGGCCACCTGGGCGTTTGTCAGGCTGGTGTCAAGGCCGTACACGGGGCCCTGGAGCAGATAGTTGCGGGCATAGTCGGTCACGGGGTAGTTCCACCAGTAGAGTGCCGGACGCTTGATGCGAGTGTCGATGAATTCGAGTGTCTCCGGGGTGAGGTCGCTGCACACGGCGGCTCCGGTCCAGAACACCTCGGCCTTGGGGTTGAGCTCGCGGCCATAGACGGCCAGCTGATGGTTCTCGCCCGGGCCGGCCCAGAGCTGGGAGTAGTCGGTGGGGCAGATGAAGAGGTTGTTCACTTCGCCTTTGGCGTCAACGAAGTCGCGGGTCAGGTCGTTGAGCAGCTTGGTCTGCATGTGGGAGTCGGTGCCTTTGCCCGAAATGTCGTCGAAAAAGAGGGCAAACGAGCGCACGCCCAGGTCGTACATCATGTTGAATTTGCTCACGAGGCTGTCGTAGTCCTCCTTGTTCCAGCGGATGTCTTTTCCGGGATGGATGGCCCAGTAGAAGTCAAGACGGTTTTCATTGGCGGTCTTCACCAGGTCGGCGATGTTGGCTGCTTCCTCGGGGGGATAAGGCAGGCGCCAGTTGGGCGACGAGTGGTAGGGGTCGTCCTTCGGGCCATAGATGTAGTTGTTCATCTTATTGCGGCCCAGGTAATTGATGATGTCCTTGCGCACCTGATGGCTCCAGGGCGTGCCGTAGAAACCTTCCACCACTCCGCGGTAGGGAAGGGCGGGATAGTCGTTGATTTCCATCATGGGCAGACCGCCTTCGGCTTTGGCCATGGGGCTTTCCAGCACCTGGCGCAGCGTCTGGAGAGCGTAGAATGCTCCGCGCTCGTCGAAGGCGTTGATTTTCACCTTTTTGGTGCCGATGCTCAGGGCGTAGGCGCCCGACACGGGTTTCACCTTGTTCTTGGCGGCTATTTTCGGGCCGAAATCAATCTCGACCTCCAGTCCCGCGGGGCTCTGGGCCATAAATCCCAGATCCTTGGCGGAGAAAGCCTTCTGTTTGTCCTTCACCTTGAATCCGCCCGAGGTGTTGAGCACTCCTGTGTTTGGCCGCTCAAGGCTCTGCGGTGTGGGGTTTATCACTAATCCCTTGTGGTCCACTTTATGACCGGGGACTTTGTTGAACTCCTGTTTTTCGCCTCGCTGGGTGTCGAAGTCGAAAGTGTCCTGAGCGGAAAGCGACGCGGGCATAGCCATCGCAGCCGCGATGCCCAGACACAGTAATGCTGTTTTTTTCATTGGCGGATAGATATGTTTTTTGCAAAGATAGCAAAAAATTAGGTTCAGTAAAACTGCCCAACAGACGGCGCTAAAAAGCGCGGGCGGATGCGCCGGCTGTCAGTGCCGGCCCAGCCGCCCGCGAGGTGTCGGGGGTATGATACACGTTTTTACTCTACCGGATGCAGTTTTGCGGTAGCTCCTACTTCTAATGAGCCTGCTTTTTCAAGACGGGTTATGAAGCCGAAATTTCCGTCAAGAGGATTGCTCGAATCGGAAATTTCAGTCCAGTTCTCAAGGAAAACGCACTCACTGGTGCTCACCGGGAAGAAATAAGCCACGTCCCAGCCATCCTGATATCGGTAATTTACCATTGTTACGCACCATTCCTTTTTCGAGAACAGATCATAAGCAAGTTTCTGCTGGGCGAAACACATGGTCGAACAGCTGTAGTTGAGTCCTGCCGACTTCAGATTAAAGTATTCTGCCTGTTTTTCCTTGAACTCCGGCTCGTCGAACAGATATAGGCTGTTTGACATCGTCATATATCTGTGTTCCGATTCATCTTTTACCAATTCATCGGAATCTGCGTCCTTGAACGATACTTCATAATGATCATTGTCAACAAACGAAATCCTTGCTGCGGTGAATCCTGAGTTTTTCACGAATGCCTCGGGTATTTTTGCGAAAAGAGTCTTTGTCATCTCCTCTACGTCCACTTCCAGAGGATTGCCACGGTATTGCGGCTGAGGATAGATGTCGCTGCTGGTGAACTCTATCTCAAACGTTTTTCCCGTCAGTTTACATGGACTGGACGTAGGATACTTGTGTTCGAAGAACAGTCGCCAGTCGTTTTCACCGGCATAGTTAACTGTCACATCTCCGGTAACCGTTATGGTCCCTCCATTAGCTTCGCCGGTCAGGGTTGTCTTGCCGTTAAGTGTCTTTACAGTTATGTCGAATGTCGGTACGTTTTTTACAAGGGGTGGAATGTTATTGCCGGTGTTCGCAAGTACAAACATCGAAGGGCATTTCAACTGCAGGTGCTGTTCGGTGGCCGCGGGGTCGACGGTGCCTGTGATTTCTGTGACGCCGTCGGCCGTCACTACATAAGTTCCGTCGATTGTCACGAACACGTTCTTTGAGGGAATCTGCCCCGTGGTGATATTCACCGTAGGTGTCTTGTCATCATCATCACTGCATGCTGTAAGCACTACCGGCATCGCCAGCAGGGCGAGCAAAGGAAATAAAAATTTTTTCATTTCTGATTGGTATTAAAAGGTAAATATTAAAAGGTAAATAGATAAGTAGTTTCGTAGAAATTGGCTTCCTTGCGGTCTCCTTTTTTCCTTAAGAGTCAGAAATAGCCAAAAGACTGCATGAGGCTCTTTGATTTTAACTTTGTTTAACTCTTTCGTATACTCTGGGATCGTCGGCCTCCGGCCGTCGGAAAGCATCGATGGCTTTTTTCCCGGAGGACGGCGGGGACGCCGACCCTCCCAGACCTGTGGAACGTCGATATCCTTATCGACGTTAAAGCTTCATCGTGTGCCGATAAGGAAATCGGCATTCCACGGGGCCTCCCCACTGGGATCGTCGGCCTCCGGCCGTCGGTGGTTGAGATGCGATGCTGGCGTTTCGGACGGCGGGGACGCCGACCCTCCCAGACCCGTGGACCGTCGATATCCTTATCGACGTGAAATAATCCCGTGAAATAATCCAAGGCGTGAAGCGCAGGATGCGCGATTTCTGTATAACCGGCTGCGTAAGCTGCCGGACAGAGGCCCGGCCATCCTGAGCGAGGCAAGCTGCGGAGCATGCGCCCCTCGCCGGTTGCGTAAGCATGGGGTCTAATCAAGTCTGTCCTATACATGCTCACAAATCCTGACACTTGCTTTGCCGCATCGGACGCTTACTGCGTTATTGTTTCCTCTCGGTGGCTGAAACTTCCTTTCACGGCTTTACAGGGGAAATACTTGGAGTATGCGTAGCGCTCGTTGGAGTCTGTTTTTGACACGAGTTCGAAATATACGTGACACTTTATTGTGGAACCGGTTACAGGGGCATCATAATTATACCAGTATCTGGAATAAGAAGATTCCGGATTGGATGGATCCCAACGTCCTCCCATAAAATCCATCGCATCGTCTTTGATTTTAACTGTATTGCCGCTTGATGGCCTATAGAATTCAGTTGAGCCGTTTAAAGAGTATGCACTTCCGGCCTCGATTGTTCCGAGCGAGCCTCCGACGTAACGAGTGTAGACAAGCTGTTGCGACATATTCTCAACCTTATAGTTTGTGAGAAGCTCTGGATTGACCACCAGAGTAGCATTGGTCAGACGATAACTGTAGGTTGGATAGGCTGCGCGTGGTCTGTCGGGATTCGGTACGAGTTCTTTAGGATAAAACATTGAGGTCATAAGCAGGTCAACCGTCACTGTGGGATAGTCCTGAAGATTCCATACACCGAGTTTTCCGGTGTACAGTTTGTTGTTTGAGGCGAACTGCGGCAGATCAAAAGCCGATATTTTCCCAAATCCCACCACAGCAGTTTCCTCAGAGCCGGTGAGTGTCAGTTGCGACGTCAGTCCAAGATCCACCTTGCTTGTAGAGGTCATGGGAGCCGATGTTTTTCGTCCGGAGAGTCCAAGAAGTTTCGATAAACCCTTTGTTATTAGCGAAGTGCCACCGGAAAATAAGGCTTCTAAGCCCTCCTTTGCGGCTTTCCCTGCAAGTTGTGGTATCTGTCCCTTGAGATTGTTCCAAAGGCTATTGAAGAAATTGCCGCCTTGGTCTGCCTTTTTCTGGAGTTCTTCTTTTGCTGCACTTTCGCCGTTATTAATGGTTGTGTTGCCGACATTGGCCGAAAGAGAGACATTCATTGAACTTGACGAATTGGAATATACAGTCTGGACATTTCCTGTAATGGATCCATTGGCCGTCCCAGTCATGCTTATACTTGTCAGATACTGGCCCCAGAGTCGTGCTGAAAGTTTGTTGGAAGAAACCGCATTGGCATCGTAGGCGAGTTCAACTTCCAGTCCATACCAATTATTGGCCTTATAGCCAACTTTTTGCAGAGTACTATTTGAAATCTCACATTCCGGTGACGAAAACACCATCGGATTAGTCATGCGGTCGCTCATTGCTGCCGGATATCTACCGGTGAAATTAAGTAGAGAAGTGGAACCGGAGACACGCAGTCCCGTCCAGCAGTTCGTTGTGCCGACCCCTGACGAAGCGCTTATCTCGTAAAAAAATAGTCGAAGCACTCCGGTATACTTGTTGTAAAGACCAAAATATTTGGCCGGTTGTGTGGCGTCCGAAAGATTGTGGCATACCATATTCCAACCGTTCTGGCGTGAATAAGCACGCATTTTTGGATCCGGATTACGTCTTTCACTGTCAAGCCAATCTTCGGGAATTCCGTTATTTCCTGACTGTCCGCTATCCCAAGGGAGAGATAGTTCGGTGGTCGAGGGCTGTAGATTGCAAGCAACAGCAATCTTATCTACATTATCCCACTCCACAGCAGGATAATCATAGGCTCCGCGAGAAAGCAGTTCGCCGCCGGATGATTGAGACTGAGGCTGAACGACTTCGTCATTGCAGCCAGTCAAGGCAGTTGTAGCAAGCAAAGTTACAGCAACGCCAGCTAATAAATTGATTTTCTTCATGGTAATGAAAGGTTAAAAATGGAATATGGTTAATGTGAAGAATTAAAAAGTAAGGAAGATGCTGCCTGCGGGAAAGTTCCCGCAGGTAACGTGATATATATTTGGTAGTTTAAAGCGTGATTGTACCCTCATAAACCGTTCCGCCATCGGTAGTGCAGCGGAGGGTGTAGGTTCCCGGAAGGGTGGGGGCCTCTATGAAAGGTTGTGTCGGAGTGAGCATATCAGAAAGTGATTCTGGCCCGGAGATCTCCACTTCCATATACGCATACTCGAAATTGGCATCGAATACCAGCATATTGTTTATAATCTCACAATCGATATGTCTCTTTGAGGGTAATCTCTTTTTGCCTGAAAGGGATGTAATCTCATTCAATGTAGTAGATGACGGAGTAGGAGGAGTGTCGGCAAAAGCAAAATTAATGGACAGAAGTGCAATCGAGATTAATGTTAAATAATGTTGGAAACGTCTTTTCATGATGGTTGAATGTGGGTTAATGATACGCTGCAAATTTATCTAATCTCCAATTCTAAATCATCATATTTTTCATATTATTTATCTATCTTACGTGTTGTATATGTCTGATTATGCGGTTGTTATGGTTGGATGAAAAGTTAAAAATCTATCTGGGCATTAAATATCCTATCTGGTATGAAGTAATACGCTGTAAATAAGCATTTTACTGCTATCGAAACAAGTTAAAACTGTATTGGTATTCTATTACTTTTCAGTGTGTCAATGATTTAAGTGAGAATGGAAAGAAATCTGTCTTTGTGAGGCGCGTTGGAACTTTTAATTTTTGCTTTTAAACGTGATTTCCTATTGTAGAGTACTTCTTTTTTCTCGTTCGTCAGAAGAGCTATTGAATTTGTTGAGAATTGTAGTGTGGAATATGTGAACAGCACATATTCGTAATCATTAAGCTCTGGTAATTCTTCACGGAAAAGCGAAATCAGATTCTCAGAATGTAAATCAATAATTTTTTCAATTTCCTTTAGATTAGAGGGAGAATCTGTCAAATCATTGATTATCTTCTTTACTTCCTCTACAGTCCGATTATTGTTGGTTTGGTAATATGCGGTGCACAGGCGATCAATTGTGCTGCATTTATCTTTGAATAGTTCTTTAATCTCATCTGAGAGGTTATCGTATTTTTCAATCTGTAGATTCAGATTCTCAGACAGAAATTGAGCTCTTTCTACAAGTTTTTCATTCTCAAGTTTCTGTTTTATATATTCGTGTTTTTGCTTCGTTAATCTATTCTTAACCCATGCATAAGCAGCTATTGCAATAAGCAGCAGTATGATACCGGAATATATTCTGTTGCGTTGGATAGATTTAAGTCTGGTTTCAAGTAGATCGTTCTGTTGTTTCCGAAATTCGGAGACAGAGGAATCAATTGTGCGGGACATGATATTTTTTATAAAATCATCTTGTCTTGTTCTGTATTTCTCAATCTCTTCATAAGCCTCCTTATATTTCCCTATTTTCGCCAGGATTTGAAATGGTTTCTCGGTAGAACAGGATTCTGATAATTTTTTTAATAAATTAATATCTTGGGGATTTACTTTAGATGCGTCATAAAACTCTAATAGCATTCGTATATTATATATACTTGTGGTTGCTAAGTTAGTATCAAGGCGAAAGGCTTTTGCATAATATTCCACAGCTAAATCTGGCTGATTGGATTTGTAGGCTGCCAAAGCATATAATTCTGATGCAAGAGCATTCATGGATGAATCTTTTACACAATATGGATGAGATAAAACTTCATGTAAGATATACATGGTAGAATCATATCTCTCTTTATTTATGTAGGCACCGGCCAGGTATATCTCAGAGTATAACTCCCAATCAAGTTTATTGGCAGTTCTGAAATTATCGGCCGCAAGTCTTGCATATACTATCTGAGTGTTAGTATCATAAAATTTACCATACAGTTCATATAGACTGAAAGCACAAAGACCTTTACTGAAAGAACCTTTATCTTGGGATGGAAATTCAAGCCCTTTCGTCAAGGACACAGCTGCATTGCCGAACTGGCTTTTGGCTATTTGAAGGTTACCCAATAGGTAGAGAGTTCTGGACGCACGAGGATAATCTTTAAGATCAATGAAAACCTCAGAGGCTTGATTTAGCTCGTCGGCGTTCAGACTATCACTGAAATTCTTGAATATGGCAAGATTCCGCAGCATGCCATACAGCGCCCGGTCGCGGTCGGAGCGGAGGGCGGCGGTGTCTACGCTGTCGAGCATGGTCATTGCCGAGTCGGGGTGCTCGTCGATTAAGGCCTCGATGTGCTCGAGGCGGGAGCGCTCGGGCGAGGGCGCGCAGCCCGGAAGCAGCTGGATGGCAACGGCAGCGATGAGGAGTAAGGCGGGGAATAATGACGGTTTCAGTTTCATGGGGGCTATAAGGGCTCGAATTCTACACAAAGGTAATAAAATCCTCCGACACTGGGCTTCCCCGGTGTTTTGTAAAGGAACGCAGAACAACGCTGGAACGGCAGAACAGACGCAGAATACTCCATATCACTGAGGAGTTATTATAGTTCTGCGGACGTTCTGCCGATCCAGCGTTGTTCTGCGACCCTCCCACCCGGCGAGATATTGTGCACCTAATGGCTGCGCTTATTGCCGGAGCGCGCGCGGGGAGGTCAGGCTTTCTTTTTGGGGAGGAAGCGATTGGTGAGCCAGCGGCGCACGGGCTCGTCGTAGAGTTTGAGGCAGACCCATGCCACGAGGATGTTGAGCAGGATTACTCCGATGGCCACGGGCCACGTTTCGGCCAGCGTCCAGGTCTTGTTTTTGATCATCCACGCATAGAACAGATACATCACCGGATAGTGCGTGATGTAGACAGGGAAGGAGATGTCGCCGAGGAATTTGCAGATGGACGACGATAGGCGGTCAGTAGTTGTGCCGGAAGCTCCTATCCACACCAGAATGGGGAAGATGGCTATTATGCACAGCGATTCGTAAAGGCCGTTGAGGCTGATGGAGCCGTCGCTGGGAATGTAGGGCACGGAGAAGAGCACGAGCAGTATCACGGTGCATATCCAGAAGGCGCCTCTGATCCGCTTCTGGCGGAAGATGCGCGAGAGGAAGATGCCCATGGTGAAGGGGAACAGCATGCGTATGGATCCGGTTAGGAATCCGTTCTCGGCCATTGTCCAGCCCACGCTCAGGCAGTCGGCGCCGCTTATGTCGGTCCAGGTCATGTAGCATAGCGCCACGCCCAGCAGGGCCGCGAGAATGCCCACCACCAGAGTGGAGCAGCGGCGGATGACGAGGGCGTAGACAAGGTTGCCGATGTATTCGAAGAAGAGCGACCATGCGGGGCCGTTGAGGGGGAATGCCTCGCCGTTACCGCGCACTTCATACATGCCGCCGGGAAGAGCGGGGATGAAGAGCATGGCACAGAGCAGGGCCGTCATTATGCCGCCTGTGGGCATCTTGGTGCCGTCCCACTGCTCGGCTCCCTGAATCAGGAAGCACACCAGACCTATCAGGGCGCCCATCACCACCATGGGATGCAGGCGGATGAGGCGCCGCTTGATGAAGCTGCTGGTGGTGAGACTGCTGCCCCAGCGGTCGTCGTAGGCATAGCCTATCACGAAACCTGAGAGGATGAAAAAGAAGTCTACGGCGAGATAGCCGTGGTTGATCGAGTCGATTATCGGCGCTCCGCTGGCGAAGGCGAAGCCTTCGTGGACGTGATACCAGAGAACGAGCAGGGCGGCCACGCCGCGCAGGCCGTCGAGCAGCTCATAATGGGGCTTTGAGTCGGGGAACTGCGCCGACGGGCGCAGACCGGAAGGTGATAAAGTCATGGTGGTATGATGGTGATTGGTTTGATTTTAGCCGCAAAGTTAAGTGAAAAGAACCGGGAAGTTCTTGACGCAGGTCAAAATCGTTTGCGCAGACGGCTCAGTGTGGAGGGGGAAATGCCGAGATATGAGGCTATGTGGCCCAGGTTGGCGCGGCGGCACACCTCGGGAAACTGATTGCGGAAAGCAAGATAGCGTTCGGCGGCGGTGAGGGTGAGCCCTTCCTTGTGGGAGCGGTGCAGGCGGCGGTATTCGTTCTGATGTATCACCCGGCTCCAGTTGGCCAGGTCGAGGCGCGTCTCCCAGAGGCGGCGCAGGTCACCGAGGGCTATGGCAAAGGCTGTGACAGGCTCTATGGTCTCCACGTATTCCTCGCTCAGTGTGCCGTAATACAGTTCGTCCATGCTGAACACGATGACGCCTTCGGTGGAGAACGAGGTAGTGATTTCCTCGCCGTCGACCATCCAGTAGGAGCGCGTCATCCCTTTCTCGATGAAATAGGCTTTCCCTTCGGCCACTCCCTCGCGCACCAGGCGGTGGCGCTTGGGAAAACTGCAGGGCGTCACCAGGCTCATAAGCTCGGCAACCGATTCGTCGCTCACCGGCCACGCCCGCCGTATGGCGGCTATGACCGTGGGCATGGATATGTGGGGTTGTTCAGGCATGGTATTCTGTGGCTGGGAGAGGCGGAATCAGCGCAGGGCTATCCGGGAGAATTGCATTGTGAGCACGTCGAAGCGCAGCATGCAGTCGGTAAGCAACGTGCCCACTCCTGTAATCCATTTGATGGCTTCGGCGGCCTGTATGCAGCCCAGGATGCCCGGCACCACTCCGAATGGTCCGGAAGGAGGCCCGGCGGGGTGTTCCACCGCATCGGGGCCGTCGGGGAAAATATCGGAGAATCTCACCGAACCGGGGAGCACGGTCATGGTCTGTCCCTCGAAGGCCGATATGGCGCCGTGACTGTAAGGCTTTCCGGCGGCAAGGCAGGCGCGGTCCACAAGGAATTTGGTGACGAGACTGTCCGACGCCTCGATAATGAAGTCATAGTCCGCCATTATATCCGCGATGTTTCCCTGGGTGAGCATCAGGGGATAGGTTACGGTCTTCACATGCGGGTTGAGCCGCTCCATGCGGCTGGCGGCGCTTTCCACCTTGAGCCGCCCCACCGAGGGCGTGTCGTGGATTATCTGGCGCTGCAGGTTGGATTCGCTCACGGTATCGGCGTCGGCTATCCCGATGGTGCCGATTCCGGCTGCAGCAAGATACAGGGCCACGGGCGAACCGAGGCCTCCTGCTCCGATAATCAGCACCGACGCGTCCTTGAGCTTCTGCTGCCCTTCAGGCCCTATCTCGGGCAGGGAGATGTGGCGTGCATAGCGGCTGAGTTCGTCGGGGGTAAGATTCATGTCTGTTACGGGATTTTCATTCAAGCATCGCGGCCACTCGCGTCAGCGCCTCTATGAATCGGTCGCACTCCTCCTTGGTGTTGTAAAGCGCAAACGAAGCCCTCACCGTTCCTTCTATGCCCAGAGCCTGCATGAGAGGCTGGGCGCAGTGATGGCCGGTGCGCACGGCTATTCCCAGCTTGTCAAGGAGCATTCCGGTGTCGTAATGATGGGCTTTGCCTATCAGGAACGATATTATGGCTGTTTTGCCCGGCGCGGTGCCGAATATGCGCATGCCGGGTATCTGGAGCATGCGCGGCGTGGTGTAGCGCAGCAGCTCCTCCTCGTGGGCGGCCATAGCCTCTATTCCCACGGATTCAATATAGTCAATGGCGGTATGGAGGGCGGCGATTCCCACATAATCAGGCGTGCCGGCCTCGAATTTGAAGGGAAGGTCGGCGTAGGTGGTGTGCTCGAATGTAACGTGGCTTATCATCTCGCCTCCGCCCTGATAGGGAGGCATGCGGTCAAGAAGCGATTCGCGGCCGTAGAGCACGCCTATGCCAGTGGGGCCATACATCTTGTGTGAGGAAAACACGTAGAAGTCGGCGTCAAGCCGCTGCATATTGAGGCGCGTGTGGGCCACGGCCTGCGCGCCGTCTATCAGCGCCACCGCTCCGGCCTCGTGGGCCAGACGGACGATTTCATCCACGGGGTTGACGGTGCCCAGCACATTGCTCACGTGGGTCACCGATACCATTTTGACACCTCCGCGGGCAAGGATGGCGCGGTAGGCATCCATATCCAGCGATCCGTCGGCAAGCATCGGCACCACTTCTATCTCTATGCCGCGGCGGTCGCGCAGCAACTGCCAGGGCACAATGTTGGCGTGATGCTCCATGACGGTGAGCACTACGCGGTCGCCCGCTTCAAGGAGCTGTCCATAGCTCGAGGCCACAAGGTTGATGGCCTCGGTGGTGCCGCGTGTGAAGATGATCTCGCGGTCGGAGGCGGCGCCTATGAGGCGTGCCACCCTCGAGCGGGTGGCCTCCATCATGGAGGTGGCTTCCTGGGAGAGCGCGTGGACGCCGCGGTGCACGTTGGCCTTGTGGTTGAAATACACATCCTCTATTTTCTCCACCACGCATCGGGGCGTCTGCGACGATGCGGTGTTGTCGAAATAGATAAGCGGACGGCCGTAGACGGTGCGGTCAAGCACCGGGAAGTCGCGGCGGTATATCAGAGGGTCGAATGGTCGGGACATGGCTTTGGAGAGTATATGGTCAGGATTCGCGGCAGGCGGTGCGGCATGTGGCGCAGGCGCCGAGGGTGCCCTGGAAGCGTTTCTCTACCAGATGGCGCAGGCGGTCGCGCAGCCCTTCTATGGCCACGCCGTCGATAACGTCGGTCATAAACGCCTGCATGAGCATCGTGCGCGCTTCCTGAGCGGGGATACCGCGAGTCTGCATATAGAAGAGGGCTTCGCTGTCGAGCTGGCCCGTGGTGGCGCCGTGGGAGCATTTCACGTCGTCGTTGTAGATTTCGAGCTGGGGCTTGGCGTGCATGCGCGCTCCGGCCGAGGCAAGGATGTTGCGGTTGGTCTGGTAGGCGTCGGTGAACGGGGCTGCGGGATCCACGTAGATTCTTCCGGAGAACGCGCCGGTGGCGTCGTCGTCGAGCACGTATTTGTAAATCTGGTTGCTGTGGCAACGGGGAGCCAGATGGCGCACTGACGTGAGATTGTCGGTGTGGGATTTTGCGGAGCCTATGGCCATTCCGGCGAGATGCGTGTGGCATCCCGGAGCGTCGAGCGTCACGCTGAAGTCGTTGCGCGTGGTGCCGTTGAGCAGCGTCACCGTTCCTCCCGCCAGGTGTGAGCCGGCTTTCTGCGAGGCAAACACCATGGAGTGGCGCGATGTGAGCGGAGAAGATTCCTCGATGTCGTAATAGTCAAGCGATGAATCCTCGCCCATGAAAATCTCTATTACCTGCGACGACAGATAGGCTGTGCTTTCCTCGGCCGCGTCGGGCTGTGTGTGGTCGCACACGAGAATCTGGGCCTTCGCACCCTTGCCGAGCACCACGAGCACTCGCCGCGCCGCCATAAGCGGTGTGGGCGAATGGAATATGTTGACGAGCTGCAGGGGCTTTTCTACCGTCACGCCGTCGGGCACATAAATCATCACGCCGTCCTGCGCCAGAAGGGTGTTGAGGGCCACGGCGGGGTTGCCGAGAGGCGCCAGGGCGCCGTAATGGCTTTCCACCAGGGCCGGATGCTCCTGGGCGGCTTTGCGCAGGGAGCAGAAGAGCACCCCTTCGGGAAGGTTGGACACGAGGGTGGATGAGGGAACGAAAGCGTCGTTCACCACTATGCCAAGGAGGGTGGAGAGATTGGGGACGTCGCAATGGAACGTGGCCGCCACATCCACGGGTATGGCCACGCGGTTTATATTCACACCGAGATCGGGGGCATACATGGCCCGCAGGTCGGTGCGTTCATAGTTTTCCGAACCGCGCGCCGGCAGTTGCGCTCCTCCCTCGGCCTGCAGGGCGCTGAGGGCGGCGGGGCGCAAGGCGTTGAGCGCCGGAGCCGAGCCGGCGTCGACGGTGGCCGCGTGGTCGGTATATAGCTTTATGTATTGGTCAAGCGGATTCATTGGCTTCTCAGTGTGATGTGTCTACCTGCTCTTTGATCCAGTCGTAGCCCCGCTCCTCAAGTTCAAGGGCGAGCTCGGGACCGCCGGTGCGTACTATGCGGCCTTTGTAGAGCACGTGGACAAAGTCAGGCTTTATATAGTCGAGCAGACGCTGGTAGTGTGTTATCACTATTGTGGCGTTGCGGTCGGTGCGGAGCTTGTTTACACCTCCGGCCACGATGCGGAGCGCGTCGATGTCGAGACCCGAGTCGGTTTCGTCGAGGATAGATAGCTGCGGTTCGAGCACGGCCATCTGGAAAATCTCGTTGCGCTTTTTCTCGCCGCCGGAAAAGCCTTCGTTGACCGAGCGTGAGGCAAGCTTGTTGTCAAGCTCCACAATAGCGCGCTTCTGGCGCATGAGCTTCAGGAAATCGGTGGCCGACATTGTAGGCTCATTGAAGTATTTTCGCTTGGCGTTGAGGGCCGCGCGCATGAAGTTGACCATCGATACTCCGGGAATCTCCACCGGATACTGAAACGAGAGGAAAAGGCCCTCGTGGCTGCGGTCCTCGGGCGAGAGGGCCAGCAGGTCGGTGCCGTGGAAATCGACGGTGCCTTCGGTGACGGTGAAAGCGGGATTTCCGGCGAGTACCTCGCTGAGGGTGCTCTTTCCGGAACCGTTGGGCCCCATTATGGCGTGGACCTCTCCGCGGTTCACTGTGAGGTTTATGCCCTTGAGTATTTCCTTGCCTTCTATTCCGGCATGGAGGTTTTCTACTTTGAGAAGCTGGTTCATATAGCGGTATGAGATATTTATACTATGATTGGAAAATACGGCCGCGGTGGTTATCCCACGGAGCCTTCGAGCGTTATGGCCAGAAGCTTCTGCGCTTCCACGGCAAATTCCATAGGGAGCTTGTTCATCACCTCCTTGGCGTAGCCGTTGACAATGAGGCCCACGGCTTCTTCGGTGGGTATGCCGCGCTGGTTGCAGTAAAAGAGCTGGTCTTCCGAGATTTTGGATGTGGTGGCCTCGTGCTCCACAATGGCGGTGTCGTCCATCACGTCGATGTAGGGGAAGGTATGCGCGCCGCATGTCGACGACAGCAGCAGGCTGTCGCACTGGGTGTAGTTGCGGCATCCGGTGGCTCCCGGCGCTACTTTTACAAGGCCGCGGTAGGAGTTCTGACTATATCCGGCCGAGATACCTTTGCTCACGATGGTGCTTCGGGTATTGCGCCCCAGGTGGATCATCTTCGTTCCGGTATCGGCCTGCTGGCGGTTGCGGGTCACGGCCACGGAGTAGAATTCGCCCACGGAGCCTTCGCCGGCCAGAATGCAGCCGGGATATTTCCATGTGATAGCCGATCCGGTCTCGACCTGCGTCCAGGAGAGTTTCGAGAAATCGCCCCGGCAGAGGCCGCGCTTGGTCACGAAATTATATACGCCTCCGCGCCCCTCGGCATCACCCGCATACCAGTTCTGGACGGTGGAGTATTTTACTTCCGCACGGTCTTCCACTATAATCTCCACAATGGCGGCGTGGAGCTGGTTTTCGTCGCGCTGCGGGGCGGTGCAGCCCTCGAGATAGCTCACATATGAGTCGTCATCGGCCACAATGAGCGTGCGCTCGAACTGTCCCGTGCCTGACGCGTTGATGCGGAAATAGGTTGAGAGTTCCATCGGGCAGCGTACGCCCTTGGGGATATATACAAAGGAGCCGTCGGAGAACACGGCGGAGTTTAGCGCTGCATAGAAGTTGTCGCGGTAGCTCACCACTTTGCCCAGATATTTGCGCACCAGGTCGGGGTAATCCTTCACAGCCTCTGATATGGAGCAGAAGATTATGCCCATGTCGGCGAGCTTCTCGCGGTGGGTGGTCTTGACGCTCACGGAGTCCATCACGGCATCCACGGCCATTCCCACCTGCAGTTTCTGCTCTTCCAGCGGAATGCCGAGTTTGTTGAAGGTGTCGAGAAGCTCGGGGTCGACCTCTTCGAGCGATTTGGGCCCTTCTTTCTTCACCGGCGCTGCGTAATAGCTTATTGCCTGGAAGTCGATTTCGGGTATGTCAAGATGGGCCCAGTGGGGAGGGGTGAGCGTGAGCCAGTAGCGGTAAGCCTTCAGGCGGAATTCGAGCAGCCAGTCGGGCTCTCCTTTGCGGGCGGAGATAAACCTTATCACGTCCTCGTTGAGACCCTTGGGGATGATCTCCGTGTCGATGTCGGAGGAAAAACCATATTTATAGTCGCCCGAAACCGCGCTGTCAATGTCGCTGCTGCCCGATATGCGTGTGCCGGGGGTATCAGGCTTGCAGGGTTGCGGCGCAGGCGATGGGAATTTAGATTCTTTGTCCATAAAACGATAGGATGATGTGTCCACAGTTGTTCAGAAATCAACAACAATCGTGCGCCGCCTATGGTTGGACGGCGCATGACAGGCGTTTGCAAAATTAACAAAAAACCGCGAATTATCGTGCGGGGAGTATGAGTTTCACCACTATGGGCCGGTGGTCACTCTGGGTGGGTGCGTCAACTACCTCTGCCGATAGCACTTTGGCGCCCTTTACGCCGGGACGTTTGAGCTCGGTGATGTAGTCGATGATGTCAACGGGCGTGTCGGCGGGGAATGTCGGTGCCGTGATGTCGCTGAGCACTGTGAAACTTTGACGGAAATTCAGCATGAAAGGCTCGTCGGGCGCGGAGTTGAAATCACCGGCCAGGAACACGGGCTTGCCGGCATCCTTCACAGCGTCGAGAATGATTTTCAGAGACGCGTCGCGGTCGGCCTCGGTGAGCGACAGATGGGTGGCGCAGTACACATAGTCCTCGAATTCGCAGATAAGTATTGTGCGCTGCTCCTCTCGTCCGGGAAGCTGCATTCTTTTTACCGTGAGAGGCTCGCGGCGTGAAAGCATGCCTATACCGTAGCGTCCGCCGTCGTAGTCTATGGCGGGAGCATAGGTGGCGTGCATTCCGAGCTTTTCGGCAAGCAATCCCAGCACATATGCACCGCCGGAACGGCCTGTAACGGAGTCTACTTCTTCCACTGCCACAGCATCGGGTGCCACGGTGGCAATCACGGATGCCGTGCGGTCAATGTCGCGCACGTTGTCCATGCCCACACCGTTGCGGATGTTGTAGGACATAAGGGTCACTTTGCGTGGCGACGATGCGAATGCTGCCGGAAACACGGCGAGAATCAACAGGCATATTATCGTTTTGAGAATCATGTTGCTTGTTTTCATTTTAATGTTGTTTTATGGTTGGAGTTCGGTCGTATAGTGTTTTATGAAGCCCAGTGTCTTGGGGGCGATGGATTCAACAGCCTCGACCACTGACGAGGGGCGCGCCAGGGCCTGCGTGTCCGGCGACACGGCCATCCATGCGTTGAGAGCCAGGCTTATCACGAGCATCCATTTGAATGCCATGAACAGGGCGCCGGCAATGGCATTTAGCGGCCCGAGCTTCACAACAGTGATGGCCCGGTGGATCATGCGCGACAGGAGCCACACGAGCATCCACACTATAAGGAACACTCCCGCACATCCGGCAATCACGCATATATATCTGTTAAGCTCGCTTCCGTCGGCCGAAACGCCCAGCAGCTGCGCGGCAAGTGACGTGGCCTGCGGCATGAATACCCGGCATGCTATTATGGCCGCAATGATTGCGGCAAATGAACCGAGCTGCTTCACGAAGCCTTTGCTTCCTCCGGCAATCAGCGCAGCGACGAAGATTACAATTATTATTATAGTTAATGTGTCCATTGAAGATGGGTGGGAAAAATATCTTACCACAAAGTTAACAACAATGATTTAAATATAGTCCGGACGGTGCGAAATCTCCATCGGTTTTCTTTGGGTTTCTGACGGCCGAAAATGGCGGAAAATACATGCAAAAGTTTAACAAAAACGACTCGTAGATAAAATTGAGCGGTAATGACATAATTTTTATTTAAAATATGTTAATTGCCTGCAATAAGTGTTTCGTGGTATTGAAAGAATGTTTACATTTGTACGTGTGTTTTTCATAGTATTAGATTAAGATAAAGGTTTAAAGGGAAAGAGACGTCGTGAGACGTCTCTTTTTTTGTACCTACTTGAACTGAACGAAGAGGTATAAGACTTATAAAATGTCCAGATTTATAAAAAGAAGCTTCCTTTGAGGGCGCTTGAAAAATACTTGAAAGAGGGTATTTACGTGGAGGAGGATAATTGCGAAATTTGCGTCGTGATTTTGATATGTAAAATATAGATCTATGATGAAGTTTTTCCGGAAGATCCATCTGTGGCTCTCGGTGCCGTTCGGCGTTATCATTACTTTGATATGTTTCTCAGGGGCGATGCTTATTTTCGAGCATGAAATTACAAGAGCGTTGCAGCATGACGTGTATTATGTGACCGAGGTGAAAAACCGTCCGCTTCCCATGGCCGAGATTGTGGAAGCCGTAGGGCGTACTTTGCCCGACAGTGTCTCGGTGACGGGAGTGACGGTGTTTGCCGACAAAGACCGCACTTATCAGGTGAGCCTATCCTCATCTCGGCGCGCATCGGTGTTTGTCGACCAGTATTCGGGGCGTATCACCGGAAAATATGAACGCATAGGTTTTTTCACCAAAATGTTCCGGCTCCACCGCTATATGCTTGACAGCGCGAATCCCCGCGAGGAGGGCATCAAAGCGGGTAAATGGCTTGTAGGGGTCTCGACGCTGGTGTTTGTGGTGGCTCTCATCACCGGTATTATAATCTGGTGGCCCCGGGTGACTAAAGGCGGTTTGCGCCGCAGCCTGTCGATTTCGCTTTCCAATGGTTGGCTCGGCTTCTGGAAAGGGCTGCATGTGGCAGGGGGAATGTATGTGGTGGTATTCGTGCTGGCGATGGCGCTGACTGGTCTCACATGGTCGTATCAGTGGTATCGAACAGCGTTCTATACCGTGTTCGGTGCCGGAGGAGCACCCCGCATCGTGCAGCACACAACGTTGCCCACTGGACGCGGAGACAAGGGCGCGGACAAATCCGAGGCCTGCGGAATTGACCTCTGGCAGCAGGTTTACGACGAACTTGCAACGAAAAATCCCGGCGCACCGAAGATTACCGTGGGTCACGGAACGGCTATCGTATTTCTCAATGACTCAGGCAACGGCCGCGCTACCGACCGCTATAAATTCAACCGTAAATCGGGTGAGCTGAAAGTAGCTTCGGCTTATTCGGACGTTGAAAAGTCCATCAGATTGCGCGGGTGGGTATACTCGACCCATATAGGAAGCATAGGCGGTATCTTCACACGCATCATCTGGTTTCTTAGTGCGCTCCTCGGAGCCTCGCTTCCTCTCACAGGCTACTATATCTGGATAAGGCATCTGCTGAAGAAAAAGAGACACGATTGAACCCGAAAGCGGCTTGTTGGAATGGCGGCGACTGGGTTTTGCCGGATTTAAGAGAGATAGCACTCGTAATAACATTATTTCGGGTCGTGGGCGCCGGGAGTGTCGTTGCGATACGTCACAGTCTGGGTGCACATGATGTCTTCACTTGATTTTCCAATCATGACATCAAATTCTCCCGGTTCGGTTACATACTCCATATTCTGGTTCCACAGTCCGAAATCGCACGGTTTAAGATAGAATTTTACATTTTTGCTTTCGCCGGGCCTGAGTTCTATTTTTTCAAATCTTTTCAGTGACTTCACAGGAGTAGTCACGCTGCTTATCTTGTCGTTTATATAAAGCTGGACTACTTCTTTTCCTTTGCGGGAGCCAATGTTGGACACTGTCACACTGACTTCGATATCCTCATCGCCAAATTCTTTTTTTGACACCTTCATATCGGAGTAACTGAAATCAGTGTATGACAATCCGTGTCCGAACGGGAACAACGGCTCCGGTGAGGAGAACACATAGTCTCGTCCCGGTTTTTCTGGAGTGCCGGGCTCGCGATTTATACCCTTGGCCGAGGGCTTGTAATCATAAGATACTGGAATATGGCCTGCCGACTGGGGGAAGGTGGCGTTGAGACGTCCCGACGGATTCACTTCACCGAACAGAATATTGGCGATTGCCGACCCTCCTTTTTCGCCCGGATACCATGCCTCGAGTATCGCGGGAATATTTTCTTTCTACCATGTGCCGCCGGTAACCAGGCTTCCACCGATCAATCTCATGTTTTGGCACATCGCCTGTTCTGTATTTAGACGGAAAAGGCCTAACTTTGTGGAACTAATCAATCATTTTCATTTACCAATCCCAACCAATATGACCGTGAAAAAATTATTTCTGCTGTTTCCTGCTGCCGCTCTGGCTTTAGGCACCGCGGCGCAGAACTCCGGAATCGAGAATGCCAACACAATCAAAGTGCAACCCCTGAAGGGAATGGACGACCTGAAGAACAAGGCTGTCCACGTTGTTCCCACGAAAAATCAGCTGCAGGCCCTGCAGGACGGCTACATTGCCTTCATCCATTTCGGGCCTAACACTTTCACCCGCCGCGAATGGGGAACCGGCATGGAAGACCCGCGTGTGTTCGATCTCAAGACACTCGACACCGACCAGTGGGTGCGTGCCATGAAGGATGCCGGAATGACCAAGGTGATTTTCACCGCCAAGCACCACGACGGCTTCGTGCTCTGGCAGAGCCGATACACCGACCACGGTATAATGAGCTCAGGTTTCCGCGACGGCAAGGGCGATGTGCTCGCTGATCTTGCAAAATCGTGCCGTAAGTACGGACTTAAGCTCGGCGTATATCTTTCACCGGCCGATCTCTATCAGATAGAGAATCCGGAAGGCCTTTACGGAAATCTCAGCAAGAAGACCACCCGCACCATTCCGCGTAAGGTCGAAGGCCGTCCGTTTGCCAATAAGACAACCTTCACGTTCGACGGCATCGACGACTACAACGAATATTTCCTCAACCAGCTCTTCGAACTTCTGACCGAATACGGAGAGATTGAAGAGGTGTGGTTCGACGGTGCCCATCCCAAACGCAAGGGAGGCCAGACCTACAACTATGCGGCATGGAAGGAGCTGATTCACAAACTAGCCCCGAATGCTGTGATCTTCGGCCGCGAGGATATCCGCTGGTGCGGTAACGAAGCGGGAGCCACCCGCCCCACGGAATGGAACGTGGTAGGTTATGACGTGAATCCCGACACGGCCACCGTGTTCCACGACATGACCGATGCCGACCTCGGTAGCCTCGGCGTGCTTGCCAAGGCTCAGTATATGCACTATCAGCCTGCCGAAACCAACACTTCTATACGCGAAGGTTGGTTCTATCGCGACGACGACAATCAGCGCAGCCGTTCGGCCAATGATGTATTCGATATGTATGAGCGTGCGGTGGGAGGTAACTCCATATTTCTTCTCAATATTCCGCCCAATCGCGAAGGCCGCTTCTCGCAGGTGGATGTCGACGCGCTTGCCGACGCCGGAAAACGCATCCGCGAGACCTATACCACAAATCTTCTCAAAGGCTCGAACCTTCCCGAGGCCGTGACCGACGGAGAAATCACCACTTTCATCGAGGCAGCCGGTCCCGTGGAGATAATCATGCCGAAAGCCGTTACTCTGAACCGATTCATGATTCAGGAACCGGTGTCGGAACGCGGTGAGAGAATAGAAAGTCTCCGTCTGGAGGCTATGGTTGATGGCCGATGGGTTACCGTGGCCGAATGCACCAACGTAGGTTTCAAGCGAATCCTCCGATTTGCCGATGTAGCCACCGACCGCCTGCGCGTGACAGTTACCGGCAGCCGTGCCATGCCCTATATCGCCGAGGTTTCGGCACATTTCTATGCTGCCAGACCGCCGCAGCTCGAAGCCACCCGCTCTCTCGACGGAATGGTGACTCTCGCTCCGGTTCACGATGATTTCGGCTGGAAAGCCCACGGAGAGAACGCCACTTCTAATCTGAGCGCCGGAATGAAGATACATTATACTCTCGACGGCTCGCGTCCTACGGCTACATCTGCTGTCTACGATGCGCCGTTTATGCTCGACAACGGTACGGTGAATGCCGTCGCTATTCTTAACGGTGAGGCCGGTCCGGTGGTGAACGCCCGTTTCGGTTACGCCAAAAACTGCTGGAATATAACTGCTGCCAGCCAGACTGATAAGCACGAGGCTGCCAAAGCCGTAGATGCCGACCCGGCTACTTATTGGAAAAGCACGTCGCTTGACAAATCGGCCGTTACGGTTGATTTCGGCTCCAAGAAGAAAATAAGCGGTTTCATTTATACCCCTCAGACGGCCGACAGCGAGGGTATGATTTCCAGATGGCAAGTGCTCGTAAGCGACAACGGCAGCAAATGGACCAAAGCCGGCGAATATGAGTTCGGCAATCTCATCAACGACCCCTCGCCCCGCGAGCAGCGGCTTGACAAAGCGGTAAGCGGCCGTTACGTGAAGTTTGTTCCGCTGGCTACAACCGCCGATTCTCCCTGCGCCACCATCGCCGAGCTGGATATCTTCTGAGATATATGGAGTAAGGACCTGGGAGGGTCGGCGTCTTCGCCGACCATACAACCGCGAGACGATGATTCTTACCGTCGGCCGGGAGGCCCACGCTCCCAGTAATCAAAACGTTTCCAGTAATCAACAAAGGAGGCCTCACCACAGCGGTGAGGCCTCCTTTGTTTGGTTATGAACGGTCAGTTGTCAGGCAAGGATGGACGGAGCCACGTAAGTGCGGCCTGCGAGTTCCTGGTCGAGCATGTAGAGACCCATGCCGTCGTTGCCGATAAGTGTGAACTTATCGATAAGCTGACGGGCATTGTCTTCTTCCTCCACCTGCTCGTTGACGAACCATGCAAGACGGTCGCGGGTGGCGTAGTCATGTTCTGCTTCGGCGAGGCCGAACAGAGAGTTGATGAGGGCGGTGACCTTCTGCTCGTGGGCCAGAGTAGCCTTGAAAGCGTCGAGGGGCGATTCCCAGGTGGTGGGAACGGCATCGATGGCCTTGAGCTCCACGCGGCCGCCGCGCTGGTTGATATAGTTCATGAATATGGTGGCGTGGGCCTGTTCTTCCTGGAACTGGATTTTGAACCAGTTGGCAACGCCCGTGCGGCCTTCGGCCTCGAAGTGCATGCCCATTGAAAGATAGAGGTAGGCCGACCAGAGTTCGGCGTTGATCTGCTCGTTGAGAGCGTCTTGAATTTTATTGCTAAGCATGATAAAATATTTGGTTGATAAGAGAGTTATTTTTTACCGGAGGCTTTTTTGCGCTTTTCCTGCTCGCGCAGCAGGGCCTGCTGCTGACGCTGGGCTTCTTCCAGACGGGCCATGAAACCGCTTTTCTTCTTGGGTTTCTTGGCATTCTTGCGCATTATCTCGCGTACGGTTTCTTCTTTGACCACGTGGCGGAAAATGTAGGTCTGGATTATGGTGATGAGAAGCGAGAGCAGGTAGTAGTAGCTCAGGCCGGATGCATAGTTGTTGAAGAAGAACAGGAACATCAGCGGCATGAGGTAGTTCATCATCTTCATTCCTGGCATAGCGTCGGCGTTGGCCTGTGACTGCATGTTGATGCGCATGTAGACGATGTTCACCACTGTCATCAGCAGACAGAAGAGGCTTATATGGTTGCCGAATGTGGAGGATATGAAGGGGATGTTGGTGGTCCAGCTTATGATGGCGTCGGGGGCCGAGAGATCCTTGGCCCAGAGGAATGATTCGCCGCGCAGTTCAATAGCCGAGGGGAAGAAATTGAACATGGCGATGAGGATTGGCATCTGCAGCAGCATGGGGAGGCAGCCCGACATAGGGTTGGCTCCGGCGCGCGAGTAGAGTGCCATGGTCTCCTGCTGGCGTTTCATGGCGTTTTCCTTGCCGGGATACTTCTCGTTGATGGCCTTGATGTCGGGGGCGAGAATACGCATGCGGGCCTGCGACATGTAGCTCTTGTAGGTGAACGGGAAGAGGATTATCTTTATAAAGATGGTGAGAAGGAAAATAATCAGTCCGTAGCTTGCTATGTATTTGCTCAGGAAGTTGAATACCGGAATGACTATGATGGTGTTGATCCAGCGGAAGATAGGCCAGCCGAGGGGTATGAGCTTCGTGAAGTGCATGTTCTCGTCGGGGCTCACGGTTTTCTCAATGTCCTTGAGCAGCGGGAAGGAGTTGGGGCCGAGGAAGAGAGTGAATGATGCAGGGTTGGCAAGGTCGGCCGAGTATTCGAGCTCGGCGCGGGTCGAGAAGTTCTTGAGGAATTTGGGATTGTTCTCGAGAACGGCGGTGGATACCTCGGCACCGGTGAAATTGGTGCGCGGTATGATTACCGACGAGAAGAACTGGTTTTTGTAGCCGATCCATTTCACTCGCTCGGAGAGTTCCTTGGTCTCGTGGCCTGTTTCCTTGAGGTTGTCCACGTCGCCGCCCACAAACATGTAGTAGAGGGCTGAGTTACGCTCCTCGAACACGCGGCCCAGTTCGTTTCGGGTCAGTCGCTGGTCCCAGGTGAAGTCGATTGTGGCCACGCTTGTGGGGATTATGGCGCTCATGCCCTGCTGCAGCAGGTCCATTGTCACCAGATAACTGTCGGGGTGCAGGGTGTAGCGGATGCCCCATACTGCTCCGTCGCCAAGGTCGAGCTGCATGGTGACGGTTGAATCGGTGGTCTCTATCGGCTTGAAGTAGAATTCGCGGGTGTCGAAGCGCTGGGTGGCCGATGTGAGAGTGAAGCCATAGGTGTTTTCGCCTGCGGCCATGGGTTGTACGGCGGTGGAGTCGAAGGTCTGGTAATCTTTCAGCGACGCCGATGCTATCATGGCTCCCTTGTTGGAAATCTCAAGGGCAAGTTTGGAGTTCTCGAGGCGCACGGTGGTGGAGTCGCCGCTGAGATAGCGTGCGAAACCACGGTAGCGTGCCGCGTCGGCCATTGCCTTGCGGAAGGCGGCTACGGCAGCCTGGGCCTCGGCGGGTGTGAGGCCCTTGTAATCGGCGCTGATTATATCGGCCACGGGCACATTCTTTCCGGCAGTCTTTACGGTTCCGGCGAGTGTGCCTTCGGGCGAGAGGGTCACTTCTGCGCCTGCGGAGCTGAGTGTGCGCATGCCGCTCACCGAGTCGAGCGTTCCGAGAGCCTTCACGGTGCCTTTGATTCCGGCTACTTCCGCGGCGTTCACAGAGTCGACAGTGAGGAGGGTGGACGAAGTGGATTTTTCCTGCTCCGCCATCAGTTGCTCCTGGCGTTCTTTCTCCATTTGGGCGCGCTGTTCGGCGCTGGGCTGGTTGAGCCACATGAAGCCGAAAATCACGGCTCCCATGAGCAGTATGCCCCAGATGGTATTTTTATCCATAGATATTATGTTGATGTGTTATTGATTTATTCCTGAGTGGTTTCGGGTTGGGTTGTGTGGTGGTTGTGTTCTTTGCCGTAATCTATTGCAGCTTTCACAAAGGATATGAATAGCGGGCTGGGCGACAGCACCGTCGAGGAGTATTCCGGATGGTACTGCGTGCCTATCATCCAGCGGCGCGAGGGAATTTCCACCACTTCCACCAGATGGGTCTCGGGATTTTCGCCCACGCATTTCATACCTGCGGCCTCGAAGCGCGCGCGGTAGTCGCTGTTGAACTCGAAGCGGTGGCGGTGACGTTCGGTGACGTCGGTTTTGCCGTAGGCTTTCGCGGCGAGGCTTCCGGGCAGAAGCGAGCACCGGTAAGCGCCCAGACGCATGGTGCCTCCGAGATTGGTGATGCTTTTCTGCTCCTCCATGAGGTCGATTACATTGTAAGGCGTGCCGGGATCCATCTCCGTGGAGTTGGCGCCTTCGAGGCCGAGCACGTTGCGGGCGAATTCTATCACCATGCACTGCATGCCCAGGCATATTCCCAGAGTGGGAATGTCGGCCTCGCGACACCGGCGTATGGCGATGAACTTGCCTTCTATTCCACGCTGACCGAATCCGGGAGCGATAATCACGCCGTCGAGGCCGGCAAGCATCTCGCCTACGTTTGAGGGGGTGATTTTTTCGCTGTGGATAAGGCGTATTTTGATGCGGCGACCGTTGTAGACGGCAGCCTGCAGAAGTGACTCTTCTATTGATTTGTAAGCGTCCTGAAGCTCCACGTACTTTCCTACGATGCCTATCTCGACGGTTTCTTCGGCGCTGTGCATTCTGTCGAGGAATTCGCTCCAGCGCGACATGTCGGGAGCCGGGGCGGAGGTTATGCCCATCAGATTGAGCACGGTGTCGTCGAGGTGCTGCGCGTGCATGGCTATGGGCACCTCATAGATGGAGGGAAGGTCAACGGACTGTACCACGGCATCGGGCTGTACGTTGCAGAACTGCGCTATCTTGCGGCGCATTGTAGCCGGAATGTCACACTCGGAGCGGAGCACGAGGATGTCGGGCTGTATGCCAAGATGCTGCAGCTCTTTCACCGAATGCTGGGTGGGTTTTGTTTTCAGTTCCTTTGCTGCCTTGAGGAAGGGAACGTAGGTGAGATGGATGCAGAGTGAGTTGCGTCCCAGTTCCCAGCGCAGCTGCCTTACAGCTTCGAGGAAAGGCAGCGACTCTATGTCGCCCACGGTTCCGCCTATTTCTGTTATCACAAAATCATAATCTCCCGATTTGCCGAGCAGAAGCATGTTGCGCTTGATTTCGTCGGTGATGTGGGGTATGATCTGTACGGTCTTGCCGAGATAGTCGCCGCGGCGTTCCTTATCTATCACGTTCTGATAAATGCGGCCGGTGGTTATGTTGTTGGCGCGTGTGGTAGGGGTGTTGGTGAAGCGTTCGTAGTGGCCGAGGTCGAGGTCTGTTTCCTGACCGTCGGTGGTCACGTAGCATTCGCCATGCTCATAGGGGTTGAGCGTGCCGGGATCGATGTTGATATAAGGGTCGAACTTCTGGTTTGTCACTCTGTAGCCGCGGGCTTTCAGCAGATTGGCCAGAGATGCAGCTATTATTCCTTTGCCCAGAGAGGAGACCACGCCTCCGGTAACAAAGATGTACTTTGGATCCACGCGAAATATTTTCTAAAAATTACAATGTGCAAAGGTACAAAATTTTGTGAAACGTCAGTTGCGGCATATAAAAAAATCGCCCTTTGTAGCGAGGGCGATTGTCAGAGGGAAATTCGGGGAAAAAAGTCAGTGGCGTCCGGGGCGCTGGCCTGAGCCGGAAGAGCCTGTGGAAGGCAGTTCGGAAGGGGTGAGGGTGAAGGGCGGGCGGTTGTTGCCTGTGGAGGGTGTGGACGGCCGCGAAGGTTGCGAGGGCTGCGACTGCTGGGGGGGAATGGCCGGTCCAGGGTTGCCGCCGGGGTTGGCTCCGGAATTGCCGGGGCGCACATTGCCTATGTTGATTACCGGGCCAGGGTTACCTCCGCCGTTCCACTGCGGCGGCCGTGAGTGCGGTGGTCGGGGTGCCGGCGTCCAGGATGGCGGGATGTAATTTCCGGGATAGAAGGCGTTGCCCCAGTTGCCCGACCATGCCGGGCCTGAAAGCGAGGGCCACCAGCTGTTATAGAAACCGTTGCCGTAATAACCGTCGCCATAGTAACCTCCGTCGTAATAAGGGTCGGAGTCGAAGGCTGTGCCCCACATCACGTCGCACCCCTGGACCAGAAGTGCCGAGACCGTGACTGCGGCGGCTGCCATAATATTTTTCAGGGCATGACGTTTCATGAGCTTATTTCTTTTTGTAATTAAGACGCTCCCAGGGTGTAAAAAGTTTGGCTCCGACACTGTTAAATAAATCTGACACAAAGGCGGGACACCCTTCCGTAAACACTCTTAACATTTTTTTTGAGTGAATCATGAAGCGTGGTTAAACCAAATCTAACTTTTATATTCAATTTTTTTGTGAATTAGTTTTAACTGCATGGTTTCACGGTCGGCCCACGGCCGGTGAATCCGGCAATGAATAAAAATCAAACCAAACTAACTATTTATGAGAGGGAAAATTACCGCTCTGATGCTGCTTTGCTCCATAGCCGGAGCCCTTGCCGTAAATATCACAGGCAAGGTGACCGACAGTGCAGCCGAACCGATGATGCAGGCCACCGTGAGGCTCCTTGCCGCCAAAGATTCCACCTATGTGAACGGTCTGAAAACCAAAAACGACGGAAGTTTCGTGTTTACCGGTGTGAAAGCCGGCAAATACATTGTCGAGGCTTCCTATCTGGGTTACAACAATACGTTTGTAGACGTTACGGTGGGTTCAGCCAACGTGAGTCTGAAACCGATAGTGCTCAATGAGTCGTCAATAATGCTCCAGGAAGTGAGCGTGACGGGCGTGAAGACTCAGATAAAAGTATCGGAGGACACTGTGGAATACAATGCCGATTCTTACAAGACCCAGCCCAACGCTGTGGTGGAGGACCTGCTCAAGCGCCTGCCTGGCGTGGAGGTGGATTCCGACGGTAAGATTACCGCCAACGGCAAAGAAGTGAGCAAGATACTTATCGACGGAAAGGAATTTTTCAGCGACGACCCCAAGGTGGCATCGAAAAACCTTCCCGTGGAGATGATAGAGAAGCTGCAGGTGGTGGACCGCAAGAGCGACCTTGCCCGACTGACCGGCGTGGACGATGGCGAGGACGAGACCGTGATAAATCTTTCGGTGAAGAAAAACATGAAGAACGGTTATTTCGGCACCGTTGAAGGCGGATACGGCACCGATCAGCGCTATCTCGGCACGTTCAACGTAAATAAGTTTTGGGGCGACAACCAGGTGACCCTTCTGGGTAACTTCAACAATGTGAACCAGCTCGGCTTCACCGATAGCAACGGCAACCGTTTCCGCCGCTTCGGAGGCACCAACGGTATTAATGTGTCGCAGGCTTTAGGCGTGAACTTCAATGTGGGCAACAAAGAGATATTCCGAGTTGGCGGTGATGTGATGTACAGCCACTCCGACCGCACCTCACTCATGAAACGCGAGCGTCAGTACCTCTTCCCCGACTCCTCCTCATGGTCAACATCCGGACAGGATAACCGCAACCGCGGCCACAATATACGCGCCGACTTCCGCATACAGTGGAATCCCGACTCGTTCAACACTCTCGAAATCCGTCCCAATATCTCCTACAACCTGAGTCATACCGAGAGTCTCGACTCAACGATGCTCCGTGCCGGCGACGCCCTGCGCTCTCCCGTGAACCGCTCGTTCAACACCACCGACTCCAAAGGACACTCCATAGAATTCGGACTGAATTTCATCTATAACCATAAATTCCGCAGCCGCCCCGGCCGCTCCTTCTCCATCCAGGCCAGATACAACCACTCCAACGTGCGTGAGGACGAAACATCCTATTCGCTCAACCGCTTCTTCATGCTCAACGACTCCATAGACCTCTACGACCAGCTGCAGGACAACCATACATGGAGCGACAACGTGAACTCCCGCATAAGCTGGACCGAGCCTATCGGCGACGTAAAAAACGGCAATTTCCTCACGGCGTCCTACCGCATTCAGTACCGCTGGAACAATTCCGACAAAATCGTTGACTATCATCCTGTGATTCCCGGTATCGACGGTGGGATGCCCGAACTAGATTACTCGCAGATACTCTATGCCGACAGTCTGAGCAACCGTTTCCGCAACGATTACTTCAATCAGGACATACGCCTGGGATTCCAACATGTGTCGAAAACCCACAATCTCGACGTGGGCATCTCGCTCGTCCCCTCCATGCTCAAGAGCATCGACCTCATCAACGAGGCCAAAAACATCCCTTCGCGCTGGGTATGGAACTTTGCCCCCTATATGCGCTACCGCTTCAAGATAAGCCGCACCAGCTCGTTTAACGTAGACTACCGCGCGCGCTCCACGCAGCCTTCCGTAACACAGTTGCAGCCGGTCGACGATGTCTCCGACCCTCTCAATATCGTGAGAGGTAATCCGGAGCTGAAACCCACGTTCACCCACAACATGAATGTACGCTATCAGAACTTCAACGCCGAAAGCCAGCGCTCCATAATGGTGATGACCAACTGGAGTCTTACCCAGAATTCCATAGTGTCGCGCACCTCCTACAACAGCCTCACCGGCGGCCGCCTCACCGAATACGTGAACGTAAACGGCGTGTGGAACGGCAACCTTATGGCAATGTACTCCCAGCCTCTGCGCAACAAGGCATGGCAGGTGAGCGCCCACACATTCAACCGCATCTCGCGCACCATAGGTTACAACAACGGCGAGGAAAACCGAAGCACCTCCCTCAATGTAAGCTTCATGCCCTCAATCGCATTCCGTCCGTCCAATCTGGAATTCGAGCTGCGTCCCCGCTACAGCCTGCAGCATACCGTCAACAGTCTCAAGTCTACCGGAAACATGAACGTGCACAGCTACGGCGGCTCATTCCACGCTTACTATTATACCCCGATAGGCATAGTTCTTGACTCGGATCTCAACTACTCCGCCACCAAGGGCTACTCCAACGGCTATGATACCCACCAGTGGCTGTGGAATGCATCCATCTCCTATCAGACACTGCGCGACCGCTCGCTTACATTTGCTGTGAAGGCCTACGACCTCCTGCAGCAGCGCAGCAGCATATCGCGCTCCGTTACCGCCAACTATATCGACGATACCCGCTATAATAATCTCACCCGCTACTTCATGTTCACGGTAAGTTACCGTTTCAACACCTTCGGCAAGGGCAACCGTCCGTCGGAAAATAGCCGATGGGGTGGTCCCGGCGGACCCGGCATAGGACCCGGCGGCGGTGGCCGTCCGCCCCGTCCCTGATAAATTGCAACAATACGGATAAATAAGCAGTAAAAGTCCGTTTCCGCATGCTGAGCCAAGCAAAGGAAACGGACTTTTTTCTATTTGTGCCGAAAAAATTATATTTTTGTCTATCCAAAAAAAATTCAGTATAGGATGTCCTACGCCATGAAAGATAATAAGAATACCACCCAGGAGACAGCCGCCGCGGCCGCCGGCAATAACAACAATATAGTGATAACCATAGGCCGCTCCTTCGGCAGCGGAGGGCGAGTGCTTGGCCGTAAGCTTGCCGATGCCTTCGGGTTCAGCTATTACGATAAGGAGCTTCTGAGCGAGGCTGCCAAGCGCGCGGGCGTGAGCCGTGAATTTTTCGAGAAGAACGATGAACGGTTCCCGTCGTTTTTCAACGGTATTTTTTCGTTTGCTTTCGGCATGAGCCCCACAAGCTATTTCACGGGCCCCACGGCCATAAGCGATGACAGCCTTTATCGCGCCCAGAGTGATTTTATCCACTCGCTTGCCGAAAAGGATTCCTGCGTGATTGTGGGCCGCAGCTCTGATTACGTTCTGCGCGATTTTCCCCGCACAGTCAATATTTTCGTGCATGCTCCGCTGGATGTGTGCGCGCGCCGTATAATGGACCGTGACCCCGACGCTCCGACTCTTGAAAAAGCCCGCGCCAAGGCCGCACGAATCAACAAACTGCGTTCGAACTATTACAATTTCTATACCGACAAGACATGGGGAGCCGCGTCAAGCTACGACCTGACTTTCGATACATCGCTTCTGACGATGGACCAGATTGTGGAAGTGGTGGCCCACTACATCAGGCTGCGTTTCCCCGACGCTTTGAAGGCGAAGTGACAAGCATGCGCTGAAGCGCCCAGTTGAGGGCGGCGCATACAAGCAGTATGCCGGTGAGCAGCACCACTACGGCATTCATGGTGCGAACGGTGGTGCAGAGGATCACCACGCCTGCCGCTATGAGCACTACCGGAATTATGTAGAATCCGAAGGGCATGGCGAATGGCTTGCTGAGCCATACCATGAGCACAATCTCGTAGATGCCATAGAGTATGAGCACGGCGGCAAACAGATATGCTATAAGCCCCACGAAGAAGCCGGGCTGCACCACCATCCACACACCGAAGGCTATGCATCCTATGGATGCGACGACCGACGAGCCGGTGGCACGGCGGCATTGGGTGCCGTCGCCACAGTCGCGTTTTTCCACAAATCCAGAAATGAGGCTATAGATGCCCGGAATGATAAACATGAGTCCGACGGCTATTACAATCCACGAAAGGATGTCGAGACGTGCGTGCCATACAATCATAAGTATGCCCACCAGCGCCGTAAGGAAGATGGTGAGCCAGGAAGTGCTTGAGCGCATAGTTGTAAACGTTTATACGGTTTTATACTAATACGCCTCAGGAGCGGGTATTGTTCGGGGAAATCAGGCCAGCAGGGCCAGCATCACGGAATAGAGCAGAATAAGCATGGCCGTCATGCCGAGCAGGGGTGTGAGCGCGGCGCCCGTGCGGCGCTTCATGGCCATGCAGATTCCACCTGAGGCCGCGAGATAGACAACAGGCACAGCGAGAGCCCACGGGGAGATTGCCGCCCAGACAATCCACATGAGGGCCACGGCGGCAAGCGCGTTGGCTGCATAGAGGCCGCGGGTCAGTGTAGGGCCGAGAAGGGTGGCGAGTGTGGTCTTGCCCACCGCGCTGTCATCGGCAGCGTCACGGTAGTTATTTACAATCAGCACATTCGCCGTCATGAGGCCTATGGCAACGGATGATGCTGCCACCGTGGCGGTGAAATACCCCGTCTGGAGATAGAAGGTGAGGTTTACGGGCACAATGCCGAAGAACACCACGACGGCCACTTCGCCCAGAGCGTGGCGCGACAGCGGGTATGGGCCCGCGCTGTAGGCGAGCGCTCCCAAAGCGGTAACCGCACCGACAATCAGCAGCCACCATCCTCCGAACGCTATAAGTGACAATCCTATGCTGCAGGCCACGCCGAGAGTGGCGAATGTGGCCACAAGCATGGCGCGCGGAGTGATGTCTCCCTCGGTCACACCCCGTCGCGGCCCTTCGCGACCGGGACGGTCGAGGCCGTCGCGGTAGTCGTAATATTCATTGGCGAAGTTGGAGGCAATCTGGGCCAGTACGGCGAATGCCAGACACAGCAGCGCCGGCAGCAGGCGTGAGGCTCCGTAAAGCGAGGCAAGTCCCCAGGCGGTTATCACGCCTGCCACGGATACCGGGAGGGTGCGCAGGCGCATGGCCTCTATCCACGATTTTATTCTCGACGGATGGCTTGTGGGTTCCGCGCTTTCAGACGTTTTCATTTATGAAGTTCTAAGTTGAAACATTTCATGATGGCGCTTCTGATTTCAGCGGCGCCTTTTTCTTCGTTACGCAGGATTTTTATCACGCTGGCTATGTATTGCTCTTTGGTCTGCAGTCCGCAGAGCTGCGCCACGTTGGAGGTGGAGAGCATGGATTTCTGGTTGTAGACCCGCAGCACTCCCGCATAGTCGCCTGCGGCCACGTAGGAGCGGAATTCGCGGCACAGATCCTCGTAGAGTCCGCGCGGGTTCACTTCCTGCCAGAGGTCCTGCACATGCTTCTCGAGGGTGTTGATTGAGGTGAAGCGGCCATCGATTCGGTATTCCACGGTGCGTTTCACACGATGACGCGTATGCTGTAGCGCCTGCTGCTTTAGGTCGGCGGCAAACTGGTTGATTATGGCCTTCTTCACCTTGGCCACTGCGCGCTGACTGTCGCGGCCGTGGCGCTCGGCTACAGCCGTTATCACCTCTTCGAGCATGAGGATATTCTCCACTTCGGCCACTTCCGGCACCATCACGTTCTTGCGCCGGAGATAATCCACCTCGTGGGCGTCGCGGCGGTCGCGGTCCACTATTCCCACCGAAACCATGTTGTGGAAGGAGTTGAGGTCGTTGAATGTGCGGGTGGCCTCTATCACTTTGTTGCAGCTTCCGAGCGACTGCACGGTGTAGTCGCGGAATATCAGTGGGTATAGCTTGGAGTCTATGGAATGAAGACCGTCGCCCTCGATGAAGAGCACCGGTTTTCGCGAGCCGATCACCGACTGATACACGTCGTCGCCCAGAGGGGTGTTCTCGGGTAGCAGGCTGTAGGTCCAGCGCACGGCGGGAGCGTCGAAGTTCTGCACCCACACGGTCATGAAGTTCTGGCGCGAGGAGGCGAAGTCCAGATCGTGGGTGGTGTAGACAAACCGGCAGTCGGGGCGCATAAGCTCTATGCGGTTCCATACCGACTGCAGTATGGAGGGATTGAGAAACATCTCGGGGGAATCCACCATCACGGTAGCGCCCTTCGGGGCGTAGGTCATGGCTCCGAGATAGTATATCACGGCGCGTTCGCCGGTGGAGAGCCTCAGGGCCGAGTAGGCGTCGCCCGACTGGTCGCGCTGGAAAAGGAGGCTGCCGTTGGCTATGAGTATCTTGTTGTCTGGGAAAATCTCCCGCCAGAGTTCTATTACAGTATCAAGCTTTGTTCGCCGGAGCTCGGCTGTGGCATCGGTGGCGTGACGCAGCTTATAGTCGAGCAGGTTGAGCATCTCGTCGTGCATCAGAAGGGCTATGAGGCGTTCGAGCTGTGTCGACGGATTTTCGTGCGGCATGCCTTTTGCCACGGCATCGGCGTAAAGAAGGTCTATTGCGGAATGCGATTTTGTGTAGTCGTCGCGTTCGAATAGCGCCGCCAGCACCGAGATATTCATCACCGGGTCGGTGAGATGGTCGGCGACCCATTGGGCGAAAAGGCTTTTGCCTGCGCCGTTGGCTCCAATCAGGGTCACGACCTCGCCCTTTGGTACGGCGAAGCTGATATCCTTC
>OLWA01000203.1_pt1 | contig 78767 bp, 69 predicted proteins | sample 1673251 | NCBI WGS metagenome assembly OLWA01 (sample SAMEA3178937, study PRJEB25190) | human gut metagenome | biome: human gut; feature: human-associated habitat; material: faeces | place: Austria | collected 2013 | reverse complement strand
TTCAACACCTTGAAACATAAGAAACATTATGGGCGGATTAAGTTTTTTCGTGTGCGAAGTTTGAGTTCATAACAGTATCGTATCGTCTTAGGAATCTTCTCTCCCCTGAAGCTGCTGCTTCATTTCCAGCATACAGCAGCCATTCAGGGGATTTTTTGCATATGGTGCGATCTCACACATGGGCTCCAGCACAAACATCCGGTTTGCCATTTCAATATGCGGCACGGTCAGATCCTCGGTCTGAATGATCTCCTGATCATATAAAAGGATATCCAGATCCACAGTTCTTGGTCCCCAGTGAATGATCCTCTCTCTCTTCTGGCTCTTTTCAATCTCACCGATCAGCTCCAAAAGCTCCTCTGGTGTCCGAAGCGTGCGCAGCATCACAGCTCCGTTCAGGAAGTCGTCCTGCTCTACGCCTCCCACCGGCGCTGTCACGATATAGGAGGATACCTTTTCCACTTTTGTCTGTGCATCCTTCTGCAAAGCCTCCACTGCCTGATCCAGATGTCCTTTTGTGTCTCCCATATTGGAACCAATGCTTAAATATGCCGTATGCCACCGTCTTGTTACAGATACTGCAACCGTCTGAAGAGGAAGATGCACCGGTGCCCACGGCTTCTCCACTTCTACTGAAACTTTTTCCACCGCCTCGTATTTCAGTAAAATCTCCTGTGCCAGATACTCTGCCAGCTTTTCAATCAGCCGGAAGGTGTTTTCCTGCGTCTTTCGGGTAACAAACTCTGCCACCTCCGCATAATTTACGGAATAAGACAGGTCATCCGTCTGTCCTGCTTTTCGTACATCACAAAACAATTCTATGGAGATTACAAATTTCTGACCCAGGGCGTTTTCCTCGGGCATTACCCCATGCTTTGCAAAAACCTCCAGCTTTTTTATCTTAATACAATCCACTGTATTTATCCTCTTTTCTGTCATATTAAAACTCAGCGTTTCCCATCATTCTGATGAAACAGCACATATCCCGGTGTCATAGTACACCAAAGCACCAGCTTCTGAGGCAGACGGTCATAATTTTTACCAAGCTTATAGCCAGACAGCTTGAATCCACATTGCAGTGCAAAATAAAATGCCTTTCCAGGCTTTCCCCGTTTTATCAGATAAAGCAGCGTACTTTTGGCATATCCTGCCCCCTCCTTCTCGGAGGAAATGCTTTCAAAAACCTCTCTGTACTGTTTTTGGGACACACCCAGATCAAAGTTCCGGCGAAACTGCTGCATACAGCTATAATTATGGGAATGGATCACTTCTGCACTGCCACAGTAGGAAACCTGATATCCTGCCTGAATCATCCGGGACGCCATGATCATGTCCTCATTAAAAATGGTAGGATGTACAAATCCTCCCTGCTCCATATAACGATCCAAACGGTACATGGCACATACATCGGAGCAGAAATACGTCTTGATCCCCAGCCGCTCCAGATCCGCCTTACTCTTTACCTGATCCTCCGGCGGGTAATTATGGACTCTGGTAAGACGTTCCAGCAGATCAGCTTCTTCTCTCGCCAGCTGTCTGGCATAAGTGATCGCAGTCCTGTCATCCTCAAAAGGCTTCACCAGCCGTTCCAGCAGATCGGTTCCCGCCGGAACCGCATCCTGTGTCATAAACAAAAGATAATGCTGTGGTATCTTTTCCACAAAGCCTTCTGCTGCCAGTCTGGCTCCATAATCTCTGGTGGTGCCATGATCGAATTCCTTTTTCAGGATTGGATGCACTGTCATTCTCTGATCCAGCGGCTGCATCACCGTTTCCCCATCCTCTATCGTCTGCAGTACATAGATATGATGAGGCTTCACACTCTGCTCCAGTAACAGCCGAATCAGCTTACGAAAAGAATCATCCGGCCGGTATGCCGGTATGATCACATCAATCACCGGTATCTCTGTTTTTTCCATAATAATCTGATATTCCTTTCTCTGCCTGCTGACCGGAATCCGCAGACACAATTTTCTCACGAAGCCTGTTATTCTGTTCTGCCAAGCAGCCTTCCAACTACAGCAACCGCTTCCTGTGCATCTTCGGAGTATCCGTCTGCACCGATCTCATCCGCAAAGCTCTGTGTGATCACGGCACCTCCGATCAGCACCTTGCAGGGCAGATTCTGTTCATGAACCATGTCAACTACTTTTTTCATTTCCATCATTGTCGTTGTCATCAGTGCAGACAACCCGATGATATCCGCTTTTTCCTTAATTGCCGCCTCAATGATCGTCTCTGCAGGTACATCCTTTCCCAGATCGACTACATGATACCCGTAATTCTTTAACATTAGTCCCACCAGGTTTTTTCCTATATCATGAATATCATGTTCTACGGTAGCGATCACAATGGTTCCCAGAGATTCCCCGGAGCGCTTTTCGGCAAGGACCGGCTCCAGATAATCAATGGAAGCTTCCATGGTCTCTGCACTGGAAATAAGCTGTGGCAGATAATAGATCTGCTTTTCGTATAACTCGCCCACATGGATAATACCCGGGATCAGGCTCTCATCAATGAGCTGCTGTGGATCCTTTCCACCCTTCACTGCCTGCTCCACCAGCTTCTGAGCCCGCTGCTTCTTCCCCTTGACAACTGCCTCGAAGATCTCATCCCCCTGCCTGTCCTCCGGGATAGCTGCGGATGCCTTTGTTCCACTGCTTACTGATGTTTTCAGGCTCTGGCTGTCTACCTCTCCACTGACCATGGTAAGCTTATGCTCATTCACACGCTCAATATAACGCAGATCTGCATCCGGCTTGTTCATCAACAGATCCGAAGCATATACGGCATGCATCAGCAGATCCTGGGACGGATTGGCAATCGCCATAGTCAGACCGTTCATAATGGCCATTGCCATAAAATTACTATTGACAAAAGCTCTCTCCGGCAGACCAAAGGAGATATTGGAAAGACCACAGGCTGTCGCGACACCAAGCTCATGCTTACAGTAACGGATCGTTTCCAGCGTCTCTACCGCCGCCATTTTATTGGCTCCAATAGTAGCCACCAGACCATCGACGATCACATCCTCCGGTGTCAGCTCATATTCTGCAGCCGCCTCTAATACCGTATGGATAATATCCTTTTTCTCCTGAATATCCTTCGGCAGTCCCTCATCGGACAGCGGGAGAAGAATAAACATAGCACCATACTTTTTGGCAATCGGAAGCAGCCGCTTCATTTTTTCCTGCTCCATGGAGATGGAATTGATCAGGGCACGCCCCGGATAGATCCGAAGTGCCGCCTCGATCACCTCAACATAACTGGAATCAATCGAAAGTGGGGTGTCCGTTAAAAGGGTCAGTTCATTGACCACCTTCCACATCATTTCCTTTTCATCAATCCCGTTGGTTCCCATATTAACATCCAGAATGGCCGCTCCGGCCTCCACCTGAGCCTCTGCCATCTCACCTACCAGCTCCAGGCTGCCTTCCCGCAATTGTGCCTGTAATGCTTTCTTTCCGGTTGGATTGATACGTTCACCGATCACCTTGAATGCTCCATCTAACTCGATCGGAAGTACATTTCTCTCCGTGGAAAGGGCACGGCGTACCACTTTTCCCTTTCTCTCCGGATATTTCATATCCGTTCGAAGACCTTTCTCCTCCAGACGTTTCACAAGCTTTTCGATATGCTCCGGCGTGGTTCCGCAGCATCCTCCCAGCACATCTGCTCCGGCCTCTGCCAGTGCACACATCTCCTCCGCAAATATCTCCGGTCCCATGTCATATACCGTCTCTCCATCTACAAGCTGAGGCAGCCCAGCATTTGGTTTGGCAACGATCGGCAGAGCCGTATACCGGCACATCTTCCCGATCACAGACACCATCTTGTCCGGTCCTGTAGAGCAGTTGACACCAATGGCATCGACCCCCATCGCCGTCATCACAAGAGCCGCCGTCTCCGGATTTGTTCCAAACAGCGTTCTTCCATCCTCTGCAAAAGTCAGTGTCACCATCACCGGCATTTCAGAGACTTCCTTCACTGCCAGTACCGCCGCCCTGCACTCCTGCAGGCTCATCATGGTCTCCACCACGATAAAATCCACACCTGCCTCCACCAGATACCCAGTCTGTTCCTTATAGATGTCCACCAGCTCCTCGAATGGCAGACTTCCCACCGGATATAACTGCTGTCCTGTCATAGTGATATCACCGGCTACCAGCACCTGACGATCCGTATCTGCCTGACGGATCGCCTCAAAGGACAAACCAGCCAGCTTCCGGTTCATCTCTCCGATCTGATCCGCCAGACCATACTCCTCCAGCTTGATCCGGTTGCCCGAAAAGGTCGGTGCATACAGCACATCCGATCCTGCTTCTATATATTCTCTCTGGAGACCCACTAACACCTCCGGATGCTCCAGGATCCACTCCTCCGGACATACTCCTGTAGGCATTCCCCGCTTCTGGAGATTGGAACCGGTGGCTCCATCCAGAATCATTTTACCTTTTGCGATAAACTGCTGAAATTCTTTTTTCGTCATATATATGTCTTCACCTTTCTCGTTACAAGTAATTTTAGCGTTTCCATAGTACCACATATCCCCTGTATGGTTCAAGAATAAGCATTTGCTATTTTCTTTTTTTTCATTTTCATATATACTGGTACAGACGAAATAACAACGGAGGATTTTTATTATGATATTACAATGCAGTCATATCAGCAAGTCATTCGATGGCAGCACCATCCTTGATGATATCTCTTTTCATATAAATGAACAGGAAAAAACAGCCATCGTGGGAATCAACGGTTCCGGCAAATCCACCCTTTTAAAAATACTCATGGGAGAATACGAGGCCGATAACGGTGAGATCATCATCCAGAAGGATGCGGTGATCGGATATCTGGCACAGAATCAGGACATTGATTCCACCAGATCCATTCTGGAGGAGATGCAGGATGCCAAAAAGGACGTCATCGCTTTAGAGCAGGAGCTGAATGATACCACGGAGCAGATGAACCACGCCGAAGGTGCAGAGCTTGAAAAACTGATCCAGAAGTCGGACAATCTTCGTCATCGTTTTGAACTTGCCGGTGGCTACACCTATCACAGCGAACTGATCGGCGTTTTGAAAGGTCTTGGATTTACCGAGGAGGAGTTTTCCAAACCGGTTTCTGCCCTTTCCGGCGGCGAACGCACCCGTGTAGCTCTCGGTAAAATGCTTCTCACCTCACCGGATCTGATCATTCTGGATGAGCCGACCAACCATCTTGACATGAAAGCGATCCACTGGCTGGAAAATTATCTGTCCGGCTACCGTGGTTCTGTGATCATCGTAGCACATGACCGGTATTTTCTGGACAAGATCGTTACAAAGGTGGTGGAGATCCGCCAGCATAAGGCAACGGTTTATCAGGGCAACTACAGTCAGTTTTCCGAAAAGAAACAGGCAATGTTAGATACCCAGATGAAGCAGTATATGAACCAGCAGGCAGAGATCAAACATCAGGAAGCAGTCATCGCCAAATTAAAATCCTTTAACCGGGAAAAATCCATCAAGCGTGCCGAAAGCCGTGAGAAACAGTTAGACAAAATAGAACGTCTGGAAAAGCCGGTAGAAGAAAATACCCGCATGAACCTTTTGTTTTCCCCAAGGATCCAGAGCGGTAATGATGTTCTCTCGATCGAACATTTAAGCAAATCTTTTGACACCGAGACCCTATTTACGGATATCAGCTTTGATTTAAAACGCGGGGAACGTGTTGCCATTATTGGCGATAATGGCTCCGGCAAAACAACGATACTGAAAATTATTAACAATCTGGTGGATGCAGATGGCGGTACCGTCCGGCTCGGAACAAATGTCGAGATCGGTTACTATGATCAGGCACATCAGGTGCTCCACAGAGAAAAGACGATCTTCGAGGAGCTGCAGGATGATTACCCGACTATGACCAATACAGAGATCCGCAATATCCTTGCCGCTTTTCTTTTTACGGAGGATGACGTTTTTAAACAGATTTCCAAGCTCAGCGGCGGTGAGCGGGGACGTGTTTCCCTTGCCAAGCTGATGCTCTCCGATGCCAATTTCCTGATCCTCGACGAGCCAACCAACCATCTCGACATTGATTCCAAGGAAATTCTGGAGCGTGCAGTCAACCATTTTGAAGGAACCGTTTTATACGTTTCCCACGACCGGTATTTTATTAACCGTACCGCAACCCGTATCCTTGATCTGACCCAGAAGCAGCTTGTTAATTACATCGGTAATTATGATTATTACCTTGAAAAAAAGGAAGCCAACGAACTGGCACAACTGACCGCCCCGGTCATCAACACAGCCGGCCAGCCGGCGGATACTGCTTCCGACTCCAAGCTTACCTGGCAGCAGCAGAAGGAGGAACAGGCACGTCTTCGCAAAAAGCAGAATGCACTGAATAAGGTCGAAAAAGAAATTGCAGAACTGGAAGAAAAAAATGAGTCTCTGGGAGAACAGTTATCCGATCCCAAAAATGGGACAGATATCGCACTGCTCCAGAAACTTGCATCCGAAAAGGAAGCCAATGACGAGCGCCTCCTTGTCCTTATGGAAGAATGGGAAAATCTCGCAGAGAATTAAATAAACTCTGCGATTCTCCCCGGAATGGTGATCACCGGATCTCCACTCCGGGATGAGATTTTGCCTTTCTTTGTTTTTTATTTTCATACATTTTATCATCTGCAATTCTCAGATAATTCTCTACGGTCCGTTTTCCATCCGGCACTCCCATATAATATCCAAGACTTGCACCGATCGTATATGGTTTATTTAAGGATTCATTGGCACTATCAATAAACTCCTGAAAACGCTTTATATACATCTCCACCTTTTCATCGGAATAATTCTTTCCAATCACCACGTACTCATCCCCGCCGGAACGGATACATATTTCTCCTTCCTTTGCAGCATACATCATGGCATTGGCAATCGTGGTAATGCAGACATCTCCTTCCTCATGGCCATACTGGTCATTTACCTGCTTGAGGCCATCCATATCAATCTCCATGATCATAAACTGTCCATTATTACGGACACAGTCCTCACACATCTTCTCTCCAAACTTCTCCAGACCACGGCGGTTATACAGTCCCGTCAGTGTATCTCTGACATAAAGAGACTCTAACTCCTCTGCTACCTGATGAAGCCGCTGCTTCATACGGAAGTTTTCCAGCGCACTGTCCAGATGAATAAACCATGATTTGATGTTGACATTAGATACCAGATCATAATCAATCTGCAAAACTACATATCCCATATAATACTGCAGATAATGAAGCGGTATGATATAAACCGGATCATCGTCTTTCACAAACACTCCGGGTATCAACTGACACGCTGGGAATCTCTGTGGCTCCAGAATACGGGATTTATAGATTCCCATGACCATATCTACCATACACATGCTCTTGCCATAGGACGTCTCCGGTAACGGAAGATGCTGCTCCCAATGGTCCGCCAGGCACAGAGTAAAACTCTTAAAACCGGTCTCCCGAAGTACATACTTCTGAAGACACTGTGTAAACTCTTCCAGATCCTTTGCATTGGCAAGCATCGTAACCATGGCTGATGCAGCTGTCTCCAGATATAATACCTTATCAAGCTCTGTACTGAGCTTTGTGGCATACTGACCACCCTCATCGCCTCCGTTTGCACCACAGCCACAGGACTGGCGAAACACAATCTCCTCCGGCAGATATGTATCACAGGGAACCTCTTCTCCATTCCAGATCCGTTCCAGAATATCAATGGCCGTCTCTCCCATCTGACGCATCGGCTGACGGATCGTCGTAATGGACGGTTCACAAAAACGTCCCTCTGTCACATCATCATAACCGGACACCATAATCTGCTCCGGCACCTTGATCCCATGCATTTTCAACGCACTGATCACTGAAATTGCCATATAATCATTGGCACAGACAATCGCCTCCGGAAGCTCCTTTCCGGAAGAAAGAATCTCCTCTACAATCCCCTGACCACAGTTTTTCCAAAAATTTCCCCAATGGATCCGTTCCTTCTCCACCGGCAGACCATTCTGCTCCATGACCTCTTTATAAATATCCAGCCGGAACATAGAATGCGGATTGTCCTGGGGACCGGTTACAAGATCTACCTTCGTGCAATGATGCTTTTCGATGAAATGACGGATCATTTCCGCAAAAGCCTCGCTGTCATCCACATAGATGTTGTGTACATGATCAAGCTCTATTTCCATAGGAGTCCGAAAATTAATAACAGGACAATGATAACGATTTTTGATCAGATTATTGATCTCTGCATACTGCGATCTTGCAAATGCATCATATAAAAGCAACACACCATCAGCTGCATCAGGATCTGCCAGACGAAAAACACTCCGCTCTCCCTCATCATATCGAATATTGGTTGCTTCCTCGATGCCTATATTACTATTATCCCCAAAGCAGGTAAAAAACAACAGACGATATCCTCGTTCTTTCCCCACTCTCTCGATGGAATGACGCAATTCCGAAATATACTCTGCATATACCTGTGGAAGATATACCACAATATTTTTTCTCTTTTTGGTATCAGCCATCTCTTTCTATCCCTTCCCAAACAAAAGCTTTCGTATAAAAAGAATTATATATCTTTTGTTTTACAATGTCAACGAATCTGCCATATTTCTGCTATGATACAGGCATTTACTTTTCTGCTGCCAACGGGTACAATATAACTATAATTATTGTTAGTTTCCAGGGTTCTTTTTCCCGGTCACAATCTGTCCTTCTATCCCTTTTTGGGGACAGACTCACGAAAGGTATGGTGATGATTATGAATAGTATCTACAATAAACTTATGAAATGCTATGATTGTTTTCAAAAGAAGATCAATTTCACTCCGGAAATTGCTCTGGTTCTGGGCTCCGGTCTCGGAAATTACGCTTCTAACATAAAAATTGAAGCAACTCTGGATTACTGCGATATAAACGGGTTTCCGGTTTCTACTGTACCGGGTCATCAGGGGCGGTATATTTTTGGATATGTGGAGGATGTTCCCGTAGTCTGTATGCAGGGACGTGTCCACTATTATGAAGGGTATCCCATCAGTGATGTAGTGCTTCCGATCCGACTGATGAAATTAATGGGTGCAAAGGTTCTTTTCCTGACCAATGCTGCCGGTGGAATTAACAAAAACTTTCACGCCGGAGATTTTATGCTGATCCGGGATCAGATCTCCAGCTTTGTTCCTTCTCCGCTGATCGGACCAAATATTGACGAACTCGGAGTTCGTTTTCCGGATATGAGCGACATCTATGATCAGAAGCTCCGCCATGTGATCCGCCGTACCGCAGGCCATCTGGAAATTCCACTGCAGGAGGGTGTCTATATCCAGCTTACCGGTCCAAACTATGAATCCCCCGCAGAGGTACAGATGTGCAAGACTCTCGGTGCCGATGCCGTTGGTATGAGTACCGCCTGTGAAGCAGTTGCCGCAAACCACATGGGCATGCAGATCTGCGGTATTTCCTGCATCTCCAATCCCGCCTGTGGCATTTCTGATCATCCTTTGAATCACACAGAGGTTCAGGAAATGGCAGACAAGGCTGCCCCTCTTTTTGAAAGGCTTGTGACCGGATGTATCGTTGATATCTCAGCGGCGATCAACAAGAAATAACATTAAAGGAAACATTTTGTAATATTCTATACCGATAATGAATTAACAGAGAGAAGGTGCCATATGAAAAAACAACCATACAATATACGGATCCATCATGCCCGTATCCTTCCCATGACAAAGGATACACCGGATGGATCTTTAGATCTGCCGGTCATAAATGGTGAGATCCATATCTGTGATGACAGGATCACTTACGTGGGAGAGACCAGATCCGCTCCTTCTGCAGACTGGGATCTGGAAATAGATGCGGATGACAATATTGTTATGCCGGGATTCAAAAATGCCCATACCCATTCCGGCATGACCTTTCTGCGCTCCTACGCCGATGATCTCCCGCTGCACAACTGGCTTTACGATAAAGTATTTCCTCTGGAAGCCCTACTTACCCCGGAGGACATCTACTGGTGTTCCCGCCTCGCGATCATGGAGTATCTGACCAGCGGCATCACTGCAAACTTTGATATGTACCAAAAAACGGACGCCATTGTGAGGGCATCTATAGATTCCGGATACCGTACCGTGCTCTGCGGAAGCGTCAACAATTTTGTAAGCAGCGTGGATGAACTGGAGCAGCATTATCTCCGGTATAACGACAATCATCCACTGATCTCATCCCAGCTCGGATTTCATGCCGAATATACCACCAGCGAGGAGCTCCTCCGTGGAATTGCAGATCTAAGTCACAAATATAAAGCTCCCGTGTATACACACAATTCAGAAACAGCAGATGAGGTTTCCGACTGCGTCAGACGCACCGGTTATACACCAACGGTTTACATGGAACGTCGTGGACTTCTGGATCATGGTGGAGGTGGTTTCCACTGCGTCCATATGACAGAGGAGGATCTGGATATTTATAAAGAAAAAGACTTATGGGTTATTACAAATCCAGCCTCCAACCTCAAGCTTGCCAGCGGAATTGCCCCTCTGACCCATATGCTGGACAGAGGAATCTCTCTGGCGATCGGCACGGATGGTCCTGCCAGCAACAATTGTCTGGATATGTTCCGGGAAATGTTTCTAACCACCGCCCTGCAAAAAGCAGCAAGTCAGGATGCTTCAGCAATGGATGCCAATATCGTGCTTCGTATGGCTGCGTCAAACGGAGCCCCCGCAATGTGTCTACCGGATTGTGACTGTCTGGCTCCCGGTAAACAGGCAGACCTCATCCTGTTAGACATCCACCAGCCAAATATGCAGCCGGTAAACGATATCGCCAAAAACATTGTCTACAGCGGCAGCAAACAAAACGTCTTAATGACTATGGTCGCCGGCAGGATCCTGTACGAAAACGGAACCTATAAAATAGGCGAAGATCCGGAACGGATCTCCGCCAAAGTAAACGAAACGATTCACCGTATCACACGGTCATAGCATGCGGTTTTTTTTGAATATCACAAAAAGCACAACACAGATCAATACCGTGGCAACCGAAATGATTGAAAAAGCATGTGCTGTCTGTGCCAGCGGAACGCTTACATTCATACCGAAAAAACCGGATATGATCGTTGGCACAGCCATCACCAATGTAATGGCTGTCAAGTACTTCATGACATTATTCAGCCGGTTATCGATCACCGAAGACAACAGCTCCCTGGTTCCGTTGATAATATCACGGTAAATACCTGTCATCTCGATCGCCTGCTGGTTCTCTACGATAATATCATCCAAAAGCTCTTTATCCTCCGGGTACTGCTCCAGTCTCTTATAGCGGGTCAGGCGATCCAGTACCACCGCATTTGCTCTCAGGGAGGTTGCAAAATATACAAGTGTGGACTCCAACGCATGAAGATCGATCAGGTCAATATCCTCCGTATCTCCATCAATCCGTTCCTCGATCTCTGTTCTCTTTTTATCAATGATCCGCAGTGCACTCTGATACAACGTAGCTATCCGGAACAATATCTGATATACAAAACGAAGTCTTTTTTTGGTACTAAACTCCTTCACTCTTCCCAGAACAAAGGACTGCAGCACCGGCGTATCCTCCGTGCAGACTGTAATAATGGCATCCTTTGTCAATATAATACCCAGAGGAATTGTGGTATATGCTTCTTTATCCATACGGATCTCCGTCGTTGGAATATCTACCAGGATCAGCGTATAGCCATCCTCCAGTTCAATACGGGAGCTCTCCTCTTCATCCAACGCCGCCAGCAGATCTGAAATATCTACATCAAGCTTTCTGGCATACTCCTCGCCCTCTCCCTCCGAAGGATTGACCATCTGTACCCAGACTCCCTCTGTCAATTCATCCTCTTCGTGAATCTTTCTATCATCTGTACGATATATCTTAACCAATCCAATCACACCAATCTATAGTTTCTATCTAAACACATACATAAATCTTTCATCGATCTATAAAACAGTATAACATTTTTCTTTCTGATCCGACAACCCTGAACTTGCGATAAAACAAATGCTTTACATACTTTTTACAGACCTATGTCAAAACAATGAGATTCCCTGTTTCGGCAGTTCCTCCTTGATCTTCTCTAACATCCGGTAACGGACATCCCAGTAATGCTCTGTCGCAACCCATGCCTTTGCCTGAAGCTTTACTCTGCCCGGATTTAATTTGTCAATATTTACGCCTTTGACACGATCCTGACAGATCTGCTGATCCTGTTCCATCAGATCAAGAATGATCTTTCGCACCTCGGAAATATCCGCATCATATCCCACCATAAAATCAAGGATCAAAAGCCGGTAATCCTCCTGGGACGTATTAATAATATTTCCATTTGACAATGTACCATTCGGTATCACAACAACTTTGTTGTCCGTCGTAACGATCCGTGTATAAAAAATATCAATATTGCGTACCGTGCCCTCTACACCGGTTGCCACAATATAATCCCCTACCCGGAACGGCTTCATCAACAGGATCAGAATGCCACCTGCAAGATTGGACAGACTTCCCTGCAGGGCAAGACCTACTGCCAGACCTGCAGAACCGATGATCGCCACGATCGAGCTGGTGCCAACTCCCAGAATCCCTGCAACACAAAAGATCAGCAGAATATACAGCACCACATTGCCAAGAGACATAATAAACTTGTGGACACTGACCTCTACACCTCCACGCTCCATCCAACGGTTCAGAAGCTTCAAGAGAAGAGAGATCACTTTTCTGCCGATCAAAAAAACGATCAATGCGATCAGCAGCGTTTTGCCAAAATTTAATAACGGCTCTCTCTGTGCCATAAGATATTCCAGAAAGAAACTGGTCTTTTCCTCTGCAGAAGCATTGGAATTCATCTGCTCCACGACCTCCTGCACATCCATTGCCACAGGACTTTGTGTCGGCGTTGGCAGTGGAGCCGCCGTTACTGCCGCTGCACTGAACCGGGTTATTTCCATTCCAAATTTATATCCTAACATATCCATTTCCGTCTTTCTCTTTCTGCTGCATCTCCTGCTTTTTCTGTTTCACCACTTCCTGTCAGTTACTCCATATACTTAAACACACTGACTCCCAGCGGGGAGACCTCAATAGAGATCGAATAGTCCCTTCCATCCCACGGCACTGCCTTTGCGCGTTTTTGTCTCGGATTGCAGTGACCGGATCCACCAAAGACTTCGGAATCACTGTTAAAGATTTCCTTGTATCTGCCCGCCCGCGGTACACCAATCTTGAAATTCTCATACAGCACCGGAGTAAAGTTGCATACGATCAACAGACTTTCCTTCTGCTCCTTACTATACCGCATAAAAGTAATGATGCTGTGATCTGCATCCATACTACTGAGCCACTCAAAACCATCCTCATCATAGTCCATCTGATACAATGCCGGATGTTCCTGATAAAACTTATTTAATGCCGCCACGTATCTCTGTAATTTGTAATGATCCGTCTGCTCTGCTTCCTCCCACGGAAGTCCCTCCTTCTCATTCCACTCGGTTGTCTGCCCAAACTCCTGTCCCATAAACAAAAGCTTTTTGCCAGGATGCATCATCATAAAACCATATGCTGCCCGCAGATTGGCAAACTTCTGATCCTGATCTCCCGGCATCTTTGCCAGCATGGAGCCTTTCAGATGAACCACCTCATCATGAGACAGGACTAAGATAAACTTCTCGCTGTAGGCATAGATCATACTGAACGTCAGCATTCCATGACGTCCCTTACGAAACAAAGGATCTGTCTGCATATATGCAATAAAATCATTCATCCATCCCATGTTCCATTTCATATCAAATCCCAGACCGCCCTCCGATACCGGAGCCGTCACCTGTGGCCAGGCAGTCGATTCCTCTGCGATCAGCCATGCTCCCGGACATTCCTTCTGAAATGCTTCACTGAGATTCCTGAGGAGTTTGATCGCCTCAAGGTTCTCATTACTGCCATACATATTTGCAATCCATTCTCCATCTTTTTTGCCATAATCCAGATAAAGCATAGACGCAACCGCATCCATACGGATTCCGTCTGCATGATATCTCTTTACCCAGAATAAAGCATTGGCGATCAGAAAATTGGCTACCTGTGGACGTCCGTAATTGTAGATCAGCGTCCCCCAGTGCGGATGCTCTCCCTGTCTCGGATCCAGATGCTCATACAGGCATGTTCCGTCAAATTTTGCAAGTCCGTTCGCATCCTTTGGAAAATGTGCCGGTACCCAGTCTAATATCACTCCAATTCCATGCTGATGAAGATAATCCACAAAATACATAAAATCCTGCGGCGAACCATATCTGGATGTGACGGCATAATAATCCGTCACCTGATATCCCCAGGACTCATCCAGAGGATGTTCCATCACCGGCATCAGCTCCACATGCGTATAATGCATTTTTTGCACGTAATCTGCCAGAAGCGGGGCTAATTCCCTGTAATTGTAAAACTCGTCCCCACAGGTAACATCCTCCCTGTCACCGGTATCCTTTTTCATCCAGGAACCGGGATGAACCTCATAAATGGATACTGCTTCCTGTTCAAATTTCTTCGTCTGATGCTGCTTCATCCACGTTTCATCATTCCATTTGAAATCTGTTGTATTGCAGACAATACTGGCATTGGCAGGTCTCTGTTCGCAGTAAGTGCCATAGGGATCCGTCTTTAATAACAATGTTTTGTAATTGACCTTGATCTCATACTTATAAACTGCTCCCTGATCGACGCCTGGAATAAAAAGAGCAAACACACCACTGTCTCCCAGCCGGCACATCTGATGAAGCCGTCCGTCCCACCGGTTAAAATCACCAACAACGCTGACTCTCATGGCATTCGGTGCCCATACCGCGAAATGCGTTCCGTAAATGCCGTCCTTTCGAGCAGAGCAGACGTCCCATTCCGGCTCTGCCTCACTGCCACAGCCATACACAGCCATGGTGTGAGAGCCCAGATAATCATATATGGAATAATGAATTCCGCTGGTAAAGCGATTTAATTCGTTGTTTCCAAGCAGATCGGTATAAAGATACGGATCCTCCACATTCTGACTGTCCCCATTTTCGTACACTACCTCAAAATAATACGGTGCAAGCTTTTTGTCTGTCAGAAGCACCGCAAAAAAACCGGCATCATCTGCCATTTCCATAGGAATGGATTTTTTCGCATTCCGGTGTCTCAGGAAAACCTTTCTGGCTCCCGGCTGGAAAGTCTGTACCAGAAATCCCCCCTTTACTTTATGCGCACCAAGCAGTTTTTCCGGATGATCCTCCTCCGAATAAACAATCCCTTCAATTCCCGCCCAATCCATTAAATCATATAGTTTTTTATTCATCCTTTTCTCCTCCCTCCAGATACCATGGTTTTTCCTTATGCTCCTCCATATAAAGCATATCTTCCGTATCTGTTTCCTTACGTTCCGAAGTATTTTCCGCTTCTTCCGGAGTATATTGAATCAGTATTTTTTCCATGATCAGAGAAATCAGCAGCATATATACAGATGGCATAACCAGCAGAATCACCGGCAGAAACTTCCATCCCATCATAAAAAGTGTAGCCAGCCCCAAAGTCAGCACCAGCATATAGATGGACTCTCCGCCATGCCGGATCGACATGATCACCGCGTTTTTTACTGCCCCGGCTGCACTGACCGTAAAACGGGACAGTATGGCAAAAGAATAGATCATAACCGCCAGCACAAACAGAAAAAACGCCATGGCAATCCCGATCGCTGCTGCAGAAAAACTACTGTGTCCACCAGTCAGAAGACGATAAGGGATAACCCCAATTCCCCCCTCCAATACCACAAGGGGAATCCATATCCCGACCGCAGTTTTCAGATTGCTTTTAAAGCTTTTAATATACTCCTGCCAGACCTTTCCCCTGTCCCGGCGAATGACCTTTACACAGGTATAATACATAGCTGTCCATGCCGCACCTGCGGTAAATACCGGAATGCAGCTCAACAAAAAAATCACATTTAATAGTATAATGTCAATAAATTTTGACATGTAAACAACCGGTTTACTTTCAAAAAAACGATCCATTAATTTTCCTCCAGGCCACGGGATCCTGCGGACTCCGGGTCATCCGGCAGCAACTGCCTAAATCTCATGTATAAATAATCCACTGCGAAGCTTCGGCTCAAACCAGGTAGACTTCGGTGGCATCAAAAGACCTGCATCTGCCACGGCAAACAGCTCTGCGATCGAGGTTGGATATAATGCAAATGCCACCTTCATATCGGTCTCGGTCCTTCTCTCTAACTCCCCAAGACCACGAATTCCTCCTACGAAATCAATCCGTGCATCCGTCCGTGGGTCATGGATCCCCAGCACCGGTTCCAGCAGATAATCCTGCAGCAGGGACACATCCAATGACTTCACCGCATCCGATACTGCCATCATCTCTCCGGATGCCTCCAGGAGATACCACTTTCCCTCCAGGTACATGGTAAACTGTCCCTTTTTCTCCGGATGCTTTGCCTTTTGTCCCAATTCTGTCACAGTAAAGATCTCGTTTGTCCTTTGCAGAAACTCCTCTGCTGAAAGACCATTCAGATCACGTACTACTCTGTTATAATCCATGATCATCAACTGGTCGTCCGGAAATAAAACAGACAAAAAGTAATTAAACTCTTCCGTGCCGTCATATCCCGGATGCTCTTTTCTCCGCTTCAGACCAACCTTTACTGCCGAAGCGGCTCTGTGATGTCCGTCTGCTATATAAATGTCATCAATCGAACCAAAGGTATCCCGTATCTGCTGTACTTTATCCGCATCAGCAATCTTCCATACCGTATGAGAGATCCCATCTGCTGCCGTAAAATCATATAACGGAGCCTCCTTCACCATGACGGTCTCCACCACACGGTTGATCTCCTCTCTGGAACGGTATGCCAGAAAGATCGGTCCGGTCTGTGCACTGAGGGTATCCACATGGCGGATACGATCCTGCTCCTTTTCTTCTCTTGTATTTTCATGCTTTTTAATGACATTATCCAGATAATCATCCACTGCTGCACATGCCACAATTCCGGTCTGGGCTCTGCCATCCATCGTCAGCCGGTATATATAATAAGCATCATCCTGATCCGTCATATATATGCCATCCCGTCTGCTCTCTGCCAGCATATCTGCCGCTTTCTGATACACACGGTCATCATAGATATCCACTTCATCCGGAAACTGCGTCTCCGCCCTGTCAATCTTCAAAAAGGAAAGGGGCTCCCTCTCCACCTCAGCCTTTGCCTCCTGTCTGTTATATACGTCATACGGAAGAGCTGCCACTCTGCCGGCAAACTTTTCCACAGGTCTTACTGCCATAAACGGTTTTATCTGTGCCATAGTATCTTATATTCCTCCTGCTCATTATAAAACATCTTCATTTTGCTGTTATTATACCAGAAAATACCCCTGAATCCTATCCCCTTTCCCAAAAAATGTGTTATACTTTGAGTAATTTATTCCACAAAATACAACAAAGGAGATTTTTATGACACCACTGATCACGGACCGGCTGATCATCCGGGAATTGACAAAAGAAGATTTCGACAATTATTTCCGTATCTGCCATCAAAAGGAAGTTCATCCATCTGTTCCATACATCTCAGACAATTACGACATTGAGTATGCCCGTTTTATCTCTTATATTCAGATGGTCTACGGTTTTTACGGATTTGGACTATGGGGGATTTTCCAAAAAGACAGTAATACCCTGATCGGTCAGGCAGGCATTGAAAGCCAGATCGTTGACGGACAGGGGGAGATTATGCTGTCCTATTTTCTGGACAGTCATTACTGGTCCAGAGGCTATGCTGGAGAATCCTGCCGGTGTATTATGAAATATGCCAGGGAAGAGCTGGAGTTTGACCGCATTGTCGCCGTGATATCACCGGAAAATCTTCCCTCGATCCGGCTGGCACAGGCATTAGGGTTTCACTATACCAAGGAAACGGTCTATCAGGAGCAGAACGCCAGTCTGTATGTATGGCAGGAAGGTTCGGAGAACTGATCTCCAAACCTTCTTTTGATATCTGTTCCTGCAATTATCTTTTTTTCGTCTGGTTATTTTTATTTCCGGTTGTCTTATGATTTTTCTTATTGTTTTTGTTGTTATTTGTCGTGTTGGAATTATCTGCATCATCCGTATCTTTGTCTCCGTCCAGGGCATCTGCGGCATCATCCACGGCATCCTCCGTGCCATCGATCACATCATCCACAGCATCTTCAGCTCCGTCTACCGCATCGTCTACGCCGTCCTCCAGATCGTCCATAACACCATCATCCGTCCCCGGAGACACTACTGGATCTATGGTATCGTCCGGATTTTGGCTCTCTATCCCCGGAGCAGCGGTTACCTGGTCTGTTACGGAATTATTGGCTCCGCATCCCGCAAGACATCCCACAGACAGCATCATCACAGTTCCCAATATCAACATTTTCTTTCTCATATCAACACCATACCTTTCCTTTTCGTTGTTCTGTACTATTATTTCACCGAAAAACAAAAATATACATTTTTCTGTGTCTCACATTATTTTTTTTATTGAATATATTATCGGTAAACCACTGTTTTCGTGAGGGCTGATATGAATCATCTATTAGAAGTCAGAGATCTCTCCTATGCCTATCATACTCTTCAAGGAGAAACCCTCGTTCTGGATCATGTACACTTTTCCATTGAACCGGGCGAATTTGTTGCAATCGTTGGTCCCAGCGGCTGCGGTAAATCCACACTTCTTTCCCTGGTCTGCCGTCTGTTGCAGCCGGATCAGGGCGAAATTATATTGCAGGATCACAAAAAGACCGGATACATGCTGCAAAAAGATCATCTCCTGGAATGGCGTACCACACATAAAAATATCGCTCTGGGACCGGAGATCAACCGGCAGCCAGCCAATGGTCTGTCCAAAAAAATCGACACAATGTTAACAAATTACCAGCTTGCCGGTTTCCGGAATGCCAAGCCCAGCCAGCTTTCCGGAGGCATGAGACAGCGTGCTGCCCTGATCCGTACACTGATGACAGAACCAGATCTTCTTCTTCTGGATGAACCTTTTTCTGCTCTCGATTACCAGACAAGGCTCTCTGTCTCCGATGACGTATGGAAAATTCTGAAAAAAGAAAAAAAGACAGCCCTGCTGATCACCCATGATATCTCCGAAGCTATCAGCATGGCAGACCGCATTATTATCCTTTCTCCCCGCCCGGCAACCGTAAAGAAAGAAATCCGGGTACAACTAAGCTGTCCGGGAGAACGAACGCCATTTCTTGCACGGAGTTCTCCGGAATTCAAAGATTATTTCAATCTGGTATGGAAGGAGTTGAACAATGATGAGTGATCAACAGCAGCAATTTTTACAAAAGGCAGCCAGACAAAAACGCAAAATATTCTGTCTGCGTATCTTATTATTTATGATTTTCATCGTTCTCTGGGAAACAGCCACAAGAACGGGCCAGATGGATTCCTTTATATTCAGCAGTCCATCCAGAATCCTGTTATGCTTTGCAGAAATGGCAAAGAGCCACACCATTTTCTACCATATTGGCGTGACTCTCGGGGAAACATTTTTAAGCTTTTTTCTGGTGATCATAATCGGTATTCTTCTAGCCGTCCTGCTCTGGTGGAATGAAACCGCTGCAAAGGTACTGGAGCCTTATCTTGTAGTTCTGAACAGCCTTCCCAAAACTGCTCTGGCACCTGTTTTTATTGTATGGCTGGGCAATAACATGAAAACGATCATTATCGCCGCCGTCAGCGTAGCCGTGTTCAGTACTACCATCACACTTTACAATACCTTTCTGGAAATGGATCCCGGTAAGATCAAGCTGATCCGTACTCTGGGCGGATCCAAAAAAGATATTCTCTGCAAATTAATACTCCCCGGCAATATTCCGGCCATCATCAGTGCCATGAAAGTGGATATCGGACTGACTCTGGTCGGTGTTATCATCGGGGAGTTTGTCGCCGCAAAAGCCGGTCTTGGTTACCTGATCATTTACGGCAGCCAGGTTTTTAAGCTGGACTATGTACTGTTATCCATTGTGATCCTCTGCCTGATCTCAACGGGATTATATCTTCTGATCTCCTGTCTGGAAAGATACTGCTCCAGACATTACTCTGTCTGACACAGAGACCGGACATCACTATTTTCTCTTGTTTCTTTCCTTGAATCTTCTGTGATGTCCTACATATTTGTATGCAGGACGAATGATCTTCCCCCGGTTGACAAGCTCTTCCAGACGGTGGGCACTCCATCCGGCAATACGGGAAATTGCAAACAGCGGTGTAAACATCTCTCGCGGTATACCAAGCATGGTATACACAAAACCACTGTAAAAATCAACATTTGCGCAAACCGGTTTGAGCACATGACGATTTTTCTGCAGCAGATCTGCCGAGATATGCTCTACTCTGTCATAAAGTTCAAAATCCAGGCGAAGTCCTTTTTCCTCTGCCAGCTTTTCGGCCAGTGATTTCAGCACAACCTCTCTCGGATCAGACAATGTATATACCGCATGACCCATGCCGTAAATCAGCCCGCTCTTATCAAAGGCATCACGATTCAATACCCGGGTCAGATAAGCACGTACCTGATCATCATCTGTCGTGTCGGTACAGTTTGCTCTCAGATCGTCAAACATCTGCTGAACCTTAAGATTCGCTCCGCCATGACGCGGTCCTTTCAGGGATGCGATCGATGCTGCCACAGCAGAATATGTATCGGTTCCTGACGAAGTGACCACGTGATTGGTAAATGTCGAGTTATTACCGCCGCCATGCTCAGCATGAAGAACAAGTGCCGCATCCAGAACCCTCGCCTCTAACGGTGTAAATTTCCCGTTTGGACGAAGCATATAAAGAATATTTTCCGCCGTGCAGTATTCGTTTTTAGGCTGTTTGATCACCAGACTCTCTGCAAAATTAAAATGACGATATGCGTGATAACTGTATACCGCAATCAAAGGAAGCTTTGCAATCAACTGCAGGGACTGACGCAGAACATTTGCCACGGAAGTATCGTCCGGACAACTGTCATAGGAATACAAAGTCAGCACGCTTTTCATCAGACCGTTCATCAGGTTCTCACTTGGTGCCTTCATAATAACATCACGTACAAAGGGACCTGATAATTCCTGCAGACTTGCAAGTATCTCCAGGAACACCTTGAATTCCGTTTCATTTGGAAGACGTCCAAACAAAAGCAGGTATGTTGCCTCCTCAAATGCAAACCGCTTATGTGGATCAGAACCTACCAGCTGCTTTACATCGTAACCCTGATAATATAAATTACCATCTGCCGGCTCCTTCACTCCATTTACCACCTGAAAACCTACCACATCGGAGATCTCTGTCAATCCCGTCAGTACACCCTTTCCGGCACTATCACGAAGTCCTCTTTTCACATCGTATTCCTGATATAAATTTAAATCAATGGCACCGGATGTCATACAGTTATTTACCAGGTTGTCAAATTCCGCATCCAGCTCCTTGGTCAGTTCCATCATTGATTTGCTATCCATAAACAGGCCCCCTTCCTCATCCATATTGCATACATGTATACAAAGTTTTTATATGATTATCCTATTCCATATAACATACAACTTTTCAAGTATACCCTAATTCTCACTATTCCGTCAAGCAGTCTGTTATCTTCCTGCCCGTGAAACAGCCTGAACATTGATGAATCCGGAAAGCCCTTCCCTGTCAGGATACGATCTTTTGTCTGTATTCCAGCCGGAATCTGTCCGTCAGCAGTGCCAGAAATTCAGAATTGGTCGGCTTACCTTTTCCCGCACAAACGGTATTACCAAAAATATCCTCCAGAACATCCATATTGCCTCTGCGCCATGCTACTTCAATGGCATGACGAATGGTTCTCTCTACGCTGCTGGATGTCGTTTTGTTTTTCTTTGCAATAGCAGGATACAGATACTTCGTAATGTACTGTAACATGCTTCTGTCATGAAATGATAGGATAATCCCCTGACGTATGTACTGGTAACCCTTAATATGTGCCGGAATGCCGATTTCCAATAATACATTGGTGACATCCTTTTCCAGATCGCCGGAATATCTGCTGCGTCCTGCCGGCAAGTTGGAATCAGGGGCTGCATACACCGGTCTGCGGTCAAAATGAACAATCTTATCATCCATCCTGCCCGTTAATCCATCCTGGGAAAGCGTCTCCTCACCGGCCGCCGCATATTCTGATCCGGCGTATTCCTGTTCCGGTGCCTTTGTCGTTTTTATCCCGGTTCTGCAATCCTGCAGCTCCTCTGCGATCTGCATCAACCTCTTACCAAATACTTTGTTGGAAACCGGCTTCATCATATAATAGCCGGCTCCCTTCTGCAGTGCTTTTGAAACCATCCGGGACGTCTTCAACGCTGTTACAACCATGATCACAGGACGTTTCAGCATGTCCGCCTGTTCCATCTCTTCCAGTATTCCTATACCGTCAAGCCCTGGAAGGATCATGTCCATAACTACAATATCCGGCTGCTCACGATAGATCGCATCAAGTGCTTTCTTTCCGTCTCCTGTCGAAAATATCACCTGCATTCCGGCTTCCTCGATTGCTTTCGTCCGGGTTTCTCTGTCTTGTACATTGTTGTCAGCAAGTACCACTTTAATTCCTTTCTTCTCCATATTTTTTCTCCTTTTTACCTTTTTCAATTAACTTTGACAACGTTATTTTACAACCTCTGCTTGCCATAGCATGGAACATAAAATGAAAAAATATGTCATTATGCCGGAATTAAAATGGAATTATCTGAGAAATTTTGTCAATTATGAAAAAATCACGGCTCCTGATGTAAAAAATGGTCTAACAATGCTGTCTGACTTTCAGACCAACTGTAATCCAGCAGATAATTCCCCATATACTGGGCTTTTATCTTCTGATTTCCATCCAGCAGTTCATACAGATCACACTGAAAGCTGTCCACGTTGACACTCTTGCTGCCTCTGGCCACCACAAGCATCTCCTCTGCTCCCACAGCACGCAGCTCCCGCTGCAGTGTCTTTACCAGTTTGCTGCAGAGATTCTGGGTAGACTCATCATTCGGCCTGTCCTCCCAGAGAACATTGATCATCTGATCGGTCGTCACTGTGCCTCCACGCCGGTCGATCAGAAATGCCAGAAGCTCCTTCGCTTTTGCACTTTTGAACATAATGGGCTTTCCATCGACAAAAATATCAAAATGTCCGAATGTTCTGGCATAAATCCTCTTTCTTTTCCTTTTAGACAGAAGATATGCCGATTCTACAACATATTCGATCTCTCCCTCCCGAAACGGTTTTTCCACGACCGCCACCGGATGAAGAGGAAGCAGTTCCATCAGATTCCTCTGTTCTCTCGTCAGATAGATCAGCAGAATATCCGGGTTTCTCTTTTTTAACTCCCATCCCACATCCACTCCATCTGACTTTTGCATGTCCAGATCAATAACTGCCAGATCGACCTCCCTCCGGCTGACTAGATCGTAGGCCTCCTTTTCCTCCTGGAAACTCCGCAAAATCTCCAATTCTTCCAGGTACCGTGCTTCCTGTAAGAATTTTTCAATGACGCAGGGTTCCCCGCTAATTAAAATTGTTTTCATGTTCTCCTCCCAAAATAAAAACATAATACTATTCTATTACTTATTTGCCCGGAAGTCAATAAAACTATTTCTCATAGTGTATTGTATTTACTTGACTTATTAAGCAAAATAGTCATACTATTATTAAGAAAATGAAGTATAAAAGAAAAGGAGACATCAGTATATATGATTTATATCAGAGAATTATTTCAAAACCCAGACAAATACTACGATCAGACAATTTCTGTATGCGGCTGGATCCGCAGTATCCGAGATTCCAAAAATTTCGGATTTATTGTTATTAATGATGGTACATTTTTTCAACCGCTCCAGATCGTATACGATAATACTCTGGAAAATCTGGAACAGATCCGCCACCAGAATGTAGGTGCCGCCCTGATCATTACAGGACATTTTATTGCAACGCCGGATGCAAAGCAGCCCTTCGAGCTTCAGGCACAAAGCATTATCATAGAAGGTGCTTCCACCCCGGATTATCCTTTACAGAAAAAAAGACATTCTCTGGAATATCTGCGTTCGATCCCCCATCTGCGTCCCCGCACCAATACATTTCAGGCCGTTTTCCGGATCCGTTCTCTGGCAGCCTATGCCATACACCGATTTTTTCAGGAGAATGATTTCGTATATGTCCACACTCCACTGATCACTGCCAGTGACTGCGAAGGTGCCGGAGAAATGTTCCGTGTAACCACGCTGGATCTTAAGGAGGTTCCTCTGACAGACCAGGGACTGCCCGATTACTCCCATGATTTCTTTGGAAAAGAAACAAATCTCACGGTCAGCGGCCAGTTAAACGGAGAGACTTATGCCATGGCATTCCGGAATATCTATACCTTCGGTCCTACCTTCCGGGCAGAGAATTCCAATACGGCAAGACATGCCGCCGAATTCTGGATGATCGAACCGGAAATGGCATTCGCTGATCTGAATGATGATATGAAACTGGCAGAAGATATGCTGAAATATATTATTCAATATGTTCTGGACAAGGCACCGGAGGAAATGTCATTTTTGAACCAATATATCGACAAAGGTCTTCTGGACCGGCTTCACCATGTGATGGAGTCTGATTTTGCCCATGTCACATACACAGAAGCCATTGAGCTGTTAAAGGAACATCAGGATCAGTTTACCTATCCGGTAGCGTGGGGCTGCGATCTGCAGACAGAACATGAACGCTATCTGACGGAACAGATCTTCAAACGTCCCGTTTTTGTTACAGATTACCCAAAGGAGATCAAAGCGTTTTATATGAAGCTGAATGAAGACGGTAAAACCGTTGCTGCCATGGACTGTCTGGTACCGGGCATCGGAGAGATCATCGGTGGCAGCCAGCGTGAAGAGGATCTGGAATGCCTGACCCGGCGTATGAAAGAATCCGGAATGAAACCGGATAACTATGATTTTTATCTGGATCTGCGAAGATACGGCACCACACGTCATGCCGGGTTCGGACTCGGATTTGAGAGATGTATTATGTATCTTACCGGAATCTCCAATATCCGCGATGTCATACCTTTTCCACGAACTGCCGGAAACTGCGATTATTAAAGTTTCCTACGCCCAATAAAACGAAAAACTCAGGACCGGTTATCGGATCCTGAGTTTTTCATTCCTTTTGCTGTATATCGTATGATTTCCCTGTATCGTTTATTTCATAAACTTCACACGGTACACACCACTTGCCGCTTTTGTCAGCTTGGTGATCTTAATATAATAGGTACCTGCTGCCAGCTTACTGCGGGAGGTAAGCCTCTTCCCACCATCTCTCAACGGAAAGCTGTTATTGATCAATCTGTAATGACGGTTTGCCGGAATGATCTTCACCTTGAGATTTGAAAAAGTCCCGGTACATGCAGTAGATATCTTAAGCTTCATTTTGGAACGCTTTGCAAGCCTGATCTTATACCATTGCGTCTTTTTCATGCTGTCGGTAAGTGTTATCATGCCATAGGCTGTTTTGCCTTTTTTGATCATTTTTGCTTTCTTTTTATTCCTGCCGCCTTTGTCCTTCCATGATAAGGTCTGGGTCTTTAACTGATATTTCTCGCTGGTTGCCACTGCTACGTAATATGTTCCCTTCTTAAGTGCATATTTCTCGATATAATTGTTCATGGTATTCAGATATGCATTATGAAGTGGTTTCTTCCCGGCATTACAAAGCTGTACCGTCAGTCCTGCCGCCTGCACACCCCCGGTTACCTCACGGTACTCATTTCCGCAGATCATAACCACACCCTTCTTTTTCACGACGACTTTGTGATACAATTTCTTGGATGCATTTCCCACATAAACCGGCTGAAAAATACTGCCGAGAGTTGCTTCTTCTCCATAATATGCCTGACCTAAAACATTAATGATTACAGCATTGTCCGGAACACGGGAACTCCATTTGAAACGGACATAATAAACACCAGCCTTGTCTACCGGATAATCTTTATCCACTGCCCGTGTGCTTCCTGCAGCGATCGTTGTCGCACCACCGGCGGATACGGTACAATTCTGATCTGAGAAAAATCCCATCTCAATGGATGCTGCTCCGCCTGTTGTTACCTGAGCTGCAATTTGTACGACTCCAGCATTTTCCACACGTACCGGAACGATCACCTCCGGTGTACCGGCTGATTTTCCCTGCAGTGTCAATGCTGCCTGTGCCGGAACCAGTTGTGACGCATAATCTGTCACTACCGGCAGGTTCATGACCGCTGTCGTCTCTGCCTGTGTTTTCTGCACATTTATCCCGGCAGCCACGCCTGCTGCAAGAGCCAGCGATAATACAAGTGATAATACCTTTTTCAAGCTTTTTTTCATGTTAGTCTCCTTTTCTTTTTATTTTTGATAGTAAAAAAGCCGTAAAACCGAATAAATCAATTTTACGACTACAACTGGGCTACAAGGATTCGAACCTTGAAATGCTGGAGTCAGAGTCCAGTGCCTTACCGTTTGGCGATAGCCCATTACACTGTGCCTGTGAGTTCCTGTCTCACAAGCCTTGCTTAGTATAAAACAATTTTCCGGGTTTTGCAACCCCTTTTTTTAATTTTTTTTATTTTTTTCATCAAAAAGGCTGCAAATCCTTGAAAAATCAAGCTTTATGCCACTCCAAATTTTTCCCGGATTTTCCGGATCAAAGCAAATATCAGAAAAAAGGACAGATTTACCAATACAATACTTGCTCCTGCCGGAGTGGAAACGCAGTAGGAAACGATCATTCCAATGCAAAAGCAGACTACTGACAGAATACCGGAACTGATGATCACCCCGCGGAAACTTTTGAATAACCGCATGGAAGTCAGTGCCGGAAAAATGATCAGGCTGGATATCAACATTGCTCCCATCATCTGCATTCCAAGCACGATCGTCACGGCTGTCAGTACGGAGAGCAGTGTATTATATAAGCCAACCCTGACACCGGTCGCCTTTGAAAAGTTTTCGTCAAAGGTGACTGCAAAAATATTGTGATAAGAAAAAACAAACAGCACAAGCACCAGAACGGACAGCACCACACTCAACACCACATCCTCCTTTGTCATGGCAAGAATGCTTCCAAACATATAACTACACACATCGGTTGTCATTCCTGTGGTCAGGGCTGTTACCGATACACCGACCGCCAGTGCCGATGCCGACAGAGCCGCAATTGCAGCATCACTTTTCATTTTATTATTTTCGGTCATACGCAGCAGGAAAAATGCTGAAACCACAACGACCGGGATAGATAATTTAAGGGGTGCGATCCCACATGCCAGTGCAATGGACAATGCACCATAAGATACGTGGGACAGACCGTCCCCGATCATAGAATACTGTTTTAACACAAGGCTCACGCCTAAAAGCGAAGCACAAAGAGAGACCAGTATTCCCACCACAAATGCTCGTACCATAAATGGATACGACATGATCTGCACGATAATATCAATCACTTGAAATCCTCCATTCTCATTTCCTCCGGCTCATGAATACCAAATCATCCGGCTTACTTTTATAAAAACATCTGTGCATAATCCGACTGTTTATATTCCTCCACGGTTCCAAAGAAATATCCATCGTTACTAATGTGCAGTATTTTATCTGCATATTTCAGGGCGTTTCCCATATCATGCGTAACCATCACCACGGCCATCCCCTCCCGGTGCAAAAGTTCCATACTTTCATACAGCGTATTGGCTGCCATGGGATCCAGTCCGGTTACCGGTTCATCCAGAACAAGGATCCGGTCTGCCGCACACAGTGCCCTTGCCAGAAGAACTCGCTGCTGCTGTCCTCCCGAAAGCTCGCCGTAACACTTTTTTTCCAGATCCGCAATCCCCAAATGTTCCAGATGATATCTGGCCTCCTGCTTTTCTTTTTTCTTATAAAACGGCCGGAAACGCATATCATTCAAAAAACCGGACAAAACAACCTCCATCGTACTGACCGGAAAATTTCTCTGTATCTGTGTCTGCTGTGGCAGATATCCCACAGCACCCTTCCCAATGGAACGGTTGATCTGCACCGTGCCGCTGACAGGCTTAAGAAGACCAAGCAGGGATTTTATCAATGTGCTTTTGCCGGAACCATTCTCTCCGATCACACAAATGTATTCCCCCTCCATGATCTTAATATCCAGATGCTCCAGAACTGCTTTGTTTTCATAGCCCAGGGCAGCATCCTGACAGGATATCAGACATTCTTTTTCTATATGACTCATGATACCTCTTTTCTATACTTTGTTGAATTTGAAAACCCTTTTCATTTTACTCGTTTTTATTTATTTGTCAAGAAAACAATAACGGAGAGCATTCCGATCCAATGTACCGGAGCTCTCCGTCTCTACCCAATTCCTATTATGATGTCGGGGTCAAAAGGCATTTGCCCCTTGCATCCTTTATTACAGTTCTGTCCTCATAAAACAAAAACTGCCCTCCATATCATTCCTTATTACACAGCCACTGATACTTTCGTGATAGACAGTGATTCTAAAAAGCACAATACCGCATCTACTACCTTATGGCACAATTCAATAATATACTCACAGTCTCTCCTGACTACGCTTTCCATCTGTAGATACTTCTCATGCATCTGACGGATCATCGCCAGAATATCACTGGGATTATGCATTTCCTGCACCTGACGCTTTCTGATTGCTTCCGGGCTGTGAACGTAGGCTCGAAGCTGCTTTTTCAGCTCCTCCTCATAGATACAGTGATCCTTTAAATTTCCCGGGTAATTTGCGTTATGCGGAAATGTAAAATAATCAGAAACATAATGGGTGATCATCCCTAAATGTCTGCAAAAATAGCAGTTTATCCCTTTTACAGGGTCAAAATGTGATACCAGTTTCTGAAACTCTCTCTCTAAGACTTCAAAGGAATCCTCAATCGTATGTCTGCGAACCAGAAAAGACGGCATGCAGTCCGGCAATACACTGCCCATGTAAAAGGATCCTTTATGAAGTTTCAAAGCATCCATGCCTTCACTATTCATCAGATACCATGCAAGTGAAATATGGGATTTTTTCCTCATATCAACCTCCCCCACCGATATACACATCTTTCTGATATTAAATCAGATGCATATCGCTTTACTGATATAATTGTACATCTATCATTGTATTTTTTCAAGTTTTTTCTGATTTTTTCTAACATTTCCTAAAATTGTCAGAAAATGGATCCTGCCTACAGATGCACCTTGACAAGAAACGCCCTGCTAGGTAAAATAGGAACAATACTATCGAATGATATCGGATGATCAGGAACGCTGTATTCTGTCTCACATATCATAAAATAGGCATTCATATTTTATTTAAGAAATGGAGTTGATTTTTTGGATTCGAGTGACGCCTCGCAGATTATTATTTTATTAATGCTTCTGCTTCTTTCTGCCTTTTTTTCATCGGCAGAAACGTGTCTGACAACCGTAAACAAAGTTCGTATGCAGTCTATGGCAGAAGAGCATACCAGAAATGCTGCCACCGTCTTAAAACTGATTGAAAAACCGACACAACTGTTAAGCGGCATTCTTATTGGAAACAATATTGTAAATCTGACTGCTTCTTCTCTGACAACTTCCTATGCGATCCGCATCGCCCAACGGAACGGATTACCGGTATCAGCCAGTTTGTTCACCGGAATCGCAACCGGTGTGCTGACAGTTCTGATCCTTATTTTCGGAGAGATTGTTCCAAAATCACTGGCCACGATCAACGCGGAAAAGCTGGCATTATTGTACGCCAAACCGGTTTATGCACTCACGCAGATCCTGCGTCCGGTTTCATTTCTGATGAACCAGATTTCCCTGGGTTTACTGAAGCTTCTACATGTGGATGTTTCACCACGGCCGATCATCACAGAGAATGAGCTGCTTACCATGGTCAACGTCAGCCATGAAGAGGGCGTTATCGAAAGCGAAGAACGCGAAATGATCACAAATGTAGTGGATTTCGGTGACTCTCTGGCAAAGGATGTCATGGTTCCAAAGATGGATGTGGAATTTGCCAATGTGGACTTTACTTATCAGGAACTCATGGAATGCTACAGCAAAAAGAAATTTACACGAATGCCTGTATATAAGGAAAGCCGGGATAACATTCTTGGAATCATCAACCTCAAGGATATCTTTTTTTATGAAGGATCCCATGAGGATTTTAAAATATCCGAGCTCATGCGGGAACCGTATTTTACCTATGAATACAAAAAAATATCCGAACTTTTCTTTGAAATGAAACAGGAATCGATCCCTATGGCAATCGTTCTTGATGAATACGGTGCCACTGCTGGATTACTGACCATCGAGGATCTGATCGAGGAGATTGTTGGTGAGATCCGTGATGAATATGATGGATACGAGGAAGATGAAATCACAAAGATTGACGAGGAGAACTACATACTTCTTGGTGTCGCAAAATTAGATGATATCAATGAAGAATTAGGCATCAATCTGGAATCCGAAGATTATGATTCCATTGCCGGTCATATCATTAATCTTCTGGATCATTTTCCAAAGACAGGAGAACGTGTTTCAGATCAGTATGCGGAATATATCGTTCTTGCAGCCGAAAAAAACCGCATTGATAAGGTGAAAGTTCATCTGCTACCACAAAAAACCCCGGAGGAGATTTCCGATACGGAGATTTCCCCTGATGATGTCGCAGAAAACTGATCTATATAATATAAGGCATTTTAAGTCCCTTCATTGCCGGGTCACGGTAATGAAGGGATTTTTATCTATGTATGGAAAATTTGTGTATGAATAAATGTCTTTTCCTTTATTCTCCGGAAATGCAGTCCTGAAAAGTGCAGTCTCTCATCTGATTACCGACCGCTTTATCCACTGCTCCTCCGCTGATATCAGAAATACAGCGTACAAACCGGCTCTGGCGGATCATTCCTTTCTTGCCAAGCATGGTCACTCCTGCCCCGCTTTTTCCGCGGCAGTTCACAAACACGCACTGATCAATATTCCCACCTTCACAATGGATTCCTCCATTCTGGCAGTAATTAAAGATACACTGCGTGATCTGCGGCTGATAGGCATTAAAAATAGCTCTCCCACCTTTCATATTACAAAATACAGACTGGTCTGCCTCCAGTCTGGTTCCGGAAGAAAAGATACCACTCTTTTGTCCCATACCGTCCAGACGGCTTTCCCGGATTCTGCAGCCCATAGCATGCTCCATAACGATCATATCCTGATGAGCCATCTCCTCTGCCATCAGACAGACTCTCTCCAGTTCCAGATATCCTCTGCATTTTATCGGATATCTCAGATAAACAACAGCGTCATGGATCCACAGTCTTCCGGCTGCTGAAATCTCCATTTCACAGTCAAGTATGGTATTGACCCCGATTTCACAGTGTCCGGTGATATCAATTCCTCTCGGTTCTGCAATATACTGAATCAGCTCTGTCCTTTCCGGAAAACACTCTGCATACTGCAGTCCTGATATCCCGCTACCAATCATTCCGACACAGTATACCGCCGCACCATTTTCCGATGCATAGCATTTTTGGAAGCGGCAGTCTCTGACCTCCATGGACTGTTTTCCAAAAACAGCTCCCCCTCGAACTGCTTCACAATGCCAGAAACGGCATTGTGAAATATGTATCCTGCCTTCTCTTGCCAGCACTGCTCCTCCATCCTCATTCGAATAACAATGATGAAAAAAAGTCCGTTCCAGTTCCAGACGCTCTCCCCAGAAACGGATCGCAGCTCCCCGCGTGGTGTGATAAATCTCACAATCCCTGATCCTTACTTCTCCATCCTGTGCCCGCAGCAACATGCCGTAGTTTCTGCAGTCTGCATCGCAATGATCCATAAGAACCCTGCCGCCACGCCGGAGATTAATACAGGCGCGATGCACACCGCTCTTCCGGATGATCTTACTCCTGCCTGCGGTCAATATACCACCATCAATAGTAATATTTCCATGAATCCGCACCACCGCATGATCCAGTATCAGTTCCATTCCCTCACGCAGCACGATATCTTCCCGGATCACACACCGATCCACCAGACAAACCTTTTTGTGACAGTCAAGATACTGCTGGGTACATTCAAAGATATCATAAAGACTCATCAGATAATATTTTAATTCCATCAGTGACAGTCCCATATTCTGTTGTGTCATCCCGTCAAACACTCTGCGGCATTCAGTCTCCTTCTCCAGTCTGGCAGCACTTACAAATCGTTCCAGCAGCTGCATCTGCCTTTCCGGAATCTCCAGCATGTGGGAAAACATCCACAGATCATCCTGCTCCTGCCGGCTAAGCTCCCCTTCTGATGACACATTCAGCAGATCCAGCATTAACAGAAAACGTCTGCGTCCCGGCTGTGTATTTCTACACATGTAGTCCAGCACTTCACTGACATTTGTTGATTTCCGCAAAGCCTCTGCCATCTGCCCAGCATCCATTTCCAGACCACGATGCAACAGGCGGTCCAGCTCATAATTCTGATCCGGCTGCATCTGCGGATTCTTTTCCGCATGGATCATCAACGCCGCCGCATAATATATTTTGAACTCCGCCGTTTCAAAATATAACGGATGTTTCGGAGTCAGCCATGATTTCTTTTTGTATGACAGTTTCGTCTGATTGCCAATGATCATTGGATTCCCTCCTTTCCGTGCATCTTATAACAACTATAATACATTAAAAAACATATTTTCCTCCGGTACACACTCCAGACAATGACAGTTTCTCACATCCTGCCCCAGCTTCTGATACTTGAAATAAACTGCCGCTGCCAGATATTTAGCACGGCAGGACCGGAAACTGCAGCGTTCCAGCAGCACATCATGGATCATGTCCGCATAAATGGCTCCACCATACTCTGCCTCTGCTTCACAAAACTCACAGTCTGTAATCTCTGCTCTCGCTGCCCCCTCAATGGAAAGCAGTCCATCTGTCCCCTGACTGAAATGGGTATTATGTATCCTGACATCATCCCCCTCAAACACGATCATCCTTGCTCCGGCTGCCCGCCGGAACCAGCATTCCTCAATCAGGAGATATCCTGTTCTCTGATACAGTACACCACAATGTCCCTGACAATCTACAGAAGTATCGGTAAATGTAACAACAGCCGTTCCTTCCAGGGACAGCCAGTGTGGCGTTGCACACTCCTCTATACTGATATGACCATGATCTGCCTGAAAACGTCCTCCATGCACGATGACGCTCCCCTCCATATGGATATCCGCTCCATGGATCAACAACGACCCTCCCTTATCCACCTCAATATCACCATGGATCGTCACCGGACAATCAAGGATCAACGTTTCCCCATCCCGTATTCTTATATCCCCCAGCTTCTGCTCCATATAAAACTCCGGATAAAACCAGGTCAGAAAATCGTACCGGATGTGGTATCCTTCCTCTGAAAAAGTGTGCACCGCTTCGATTGCACTGATCCTGTCATCCACTTCCCTGCACCGGTAAAAATCCTCAAAAAACTGTGTTTCCGGCGTTGAAAACTGAAACACCTGCAGATAGTCCCCCAGCACAGCCCTGCAATATTCTTTTGACCAGGATGCCTGTTGGAGGATCCGGTACAGATCCAGAACAAAACAGTATTGTTCCTCTTTTCCTCTGAGCTGTTCAAACACCTTATCAATCCATTCCTCAAAATGATTGTTCAGATCAAAAAATATCTGCTGCCATTGTTCCTCCGGCAAACGTATTGCCCGCAGCATATCCTCATATAAGTCCTGTGTTTCCATAATAGATTTCATATGCCCCATTGCCATCACACCAAGACCAAAACAATATATCTTTTTAAACCCCGGACTTTTTTTCCAAAAAGGATGGTGTCTGTCCATATATACTCCTCCTTCGGCTTATTCATTGTTATTTCTGCGATGCAATATTTTCATTCTGCCCCTCTGTATCATATTTTCCTTCAGCATGATCACGGAGTTTTTTAGTTCCCCCATAAAATAATCATTTTCTGCCCGGCTGCTCCGGAGATAATTCCGGTTTAAAAATGGGATGATCCTCCCCTCAGCAGCGGCAATTTGCAGATCAACATTATACGGGATCACACCAATCTTTCCCTGCGGAATCTGATATTCCTTCATGATCCGGTGGCAATGAAACGGATTCTCCTTTTCATACCGGCCTACCAGAAAAACAGACTTTTCCAGGAGAGAAGCATAATTATCAAAATAATCCTCCCAGGCTTCCCTGTCCTGATCAATATTGACCACCACAATATCTGCTTCTTCCAAAATCTGCACGGAACTTGCATTTCCTTTGGATTCTGTATCAATAAAAACCATGTCAGATATATTTTCCAATACCGCAAACAGATCCTTATGAGTCAGCTCGAACTCATAATCAAACACTTCTTTATTTACAATGTAGCTTTGTGGAAGATAATAGATACTTGAATATAAAAGAGGGATAGATGCTTTCCTGATCAACTGCTCCCCGGCCGCACCGGTATATATCTTTTTTAAAATATATTCTATGCCGTATTTGTTATAATACTGACCGGTTTCATGCAGCATGGTTATCTTGTCGGGAGATAATAACATCCCGTTCAGGTTGTTGATATTGTAATGATTTTCCAGCAAAACACTCCTACCCACACCGGCTATGGCAGATACTGCTGCCATACAGACCAGATTCGTTGACACACCGCCATTCTTCCTGATATTACTCCAAAATGCAATCTTCATTTTTTCCTCCTCACCCGAAGTTGTGTTGTATCACCATCATATGATACTTTCGAGGGGGAGTAAAGCACTTTTCAATTTTTCTACGTTTTTAATAAATACGCCTGTCGATTTTTGTCACAAAAAACATATTTTGCATTGTGTGACAAGACATTTTTGTGTTTTGCCTTCTCTGAAACGTCATGAGATTTCCAAAGAAATTTTCCTTTTTCTGATTCCATCCCACTTCCATCCAAAATCTTTACATCATCCCTGCTCTTTATTCAAGAAATTCTAATAATTATTTCGGCTAAATATTCTAAATTTTTAAATATGTCTTTTAAAACTGTCATAAATTTCTGTGACCGTATCCGGCTATGGGCACAAAACCGGTACATCCAGTTAATTTCTGCAACAACATAAGTCTGATCATCCCTATGCGTTGTCTGGTAGCGGCTGAAACGCAGAATATAAAATAAAAACAATTCCCCGGACACCGCAAAAAAGCTGTCCCCGGCAGCTTCCTCCGGAAACTCCAGACTCCTGGTGTATACCCGGTACAATATATAATTTTTTGCAAAATCACGCAGCTGCCCATCAAAACCCTCCTGAAATGCCATCAGGTGACTGATAATTTCTGCCGCATTATAATCCTTTTCAAAATAATCAAAGCTTCCTTCCAGATAGTGAAGCTCCGGCGAAGACGCCAAAAGCTCCAGACAGCCCTCCATCAGATCGTACATTCGTTGATACGTGTCCCATAAAAGAGGAACCCTTTCTTCCATAGAAAGGGAAGCTGCCGCAGATTGTTTCTCAATGGAATCCATAAACCGCTCCAGCCCTTCCCTTCGCTCCTTCTCATATGGAAGCTCTCTCCAGCGGGTCTCCTGTGTTGTTTCGCCGTCTGTCATATACCAGCCCACGGCCCTCGTCCAGAGATATTCTGCTGTCACAGGACAGGATGCCGCCATGGACATCCAGTAATCCTCCTGCACTCTGCCCGCCAGTCTTGGAAACTTCCGGCATGTGATACAAAGCATCTTTTCGCTACTGTTTCTCTGTATACGGCACAAACCGTCCGGATCAAGCATCACACAGCTTCCATCCGGACGGTTCATGAAATAATATCCGTCCCGCTTTTTTTGTATATGCTGCAGAATGTCCTCTTTCAGGTCCGGTTCCGGCAATGCATGAAATCGTTCCATTGCCTCTTCGTCCACCCGGATGCTCCATCCTGCACAACATGTAGAGGGACATTCCCCTGCTATACAGGAGAATGTCTTGTAAATATCTAAATAATAATATCTCATCACTCTAAAATGTCAGATCGGACTTTGCCTGAAGCAGCTTTGCTCCATTAATGATCACTGCAACGCCGGCAGCAATACCGCCAACGATCAAAAGAATCCCTGTGACCAGACTGAATGCTCCTACTGATTTCATCGTCTTATAAACCTTCTCTGCCATAACGCCCCTCCATTTTTCAATTATGATCTGCCGGGTTCTTGATATTTAATAATAACTAAGTTTATAACCTTGCCTCCAGATCAATCTCATACATAAATTTACTTACATCCATACTCTTTATAATATGCATCAATGGCTGCTTTAATCTTATCATCGATCACAATTTTGCCCTGACACTCCTTATTGTACAGACATTCTACCACGTCCTCCATGGTTACGATGGCATTGGCACCAAAACCATACTTCTCCTGAATCTCGTCTAGTGCACTGGCATTGCTGGAAAGACCTCTCTCCATACGGTTCAGGGATACCATCAGACCAAGGATCTCCACGTCTCCCTGTGCCTGAATGATCGGGAATGTCTCCTCGATCGACTTACCGGATGTGGTGACATCCTCAATAATAACCACCTTATCTCCATCCTTGATCTTGCTGCCCAAAAGGATACCGGTATCTCCATGATCCTTTACTTCCTTACGGTTGGAGCAGTAACGGATCTCCTTGCCGTACAGCTCGTCAAAAGCCATAGTCGTAGCGACACTAAGAGGAATTCCCTTATAAGCCGGTCCAAAAAGCACATCAAAATCATCCCCGTAATGCTCGTGGATCGCTTTTGCATAATACTGACCCAGTTTGCGAAGCTGTGCTCCTGTCACATAGGCTCCCGCATTCATAAAAAATGGAGATTTGCGGCCGCTCTTTAATGTGAAGTCGCCGAACTTCAATACATTGCTCTCCACCATAAATTCGATAAATTCCTGCTTGTACTGTTCCATTGTATAATACCTCCTTAATTTTACTAAAACTCTCCAACTACACCGTCTGCGAAAATCTCGATAAGAACTGTCTCGTCCTCTCCTCCTGTGGATTCTCGATCACCTGCCTGGCATCGCCCTGCTCCACGATCACGCCGCTGTCCATAAAGATCACCTGATCTGCCACATCTCTGGCAAATGCCATCTCGTGGGTTACAATAACCATAGTCATATTCTGATCCGCCAGGCTGCGGATCACCTTTAAAACCTCTCCGGTAAGCTCCGGATCCAGAGCCGAAGTTGGCTCATCAAAGCAGAGGATATCCGGTTTCAGTGCTAATGCTCTTGCAATCGCCACACGCTGCTGCTGACCACCGGAAAGCTGGTGTGGATAATGCTCCATACGGTCAGACAAGCCCATCTTATCCAAAAGCTCCTTGGCCTCTGTCTCGATTTCCTCGTAAATCTTCTTTTTATTTTCCTTAAAGCCAGGCTTTCCTTTCTCCAGAAGCTGTCTTGCCAGCATGACATTCTGCAGCGCCGTATACTGCGGAAACAGATGAAATGCCTGAAAGACCATGCCAAAATGAAGACGCTTCATACGGATGTCCTTTTCCTTGATGGAAGAGGCATCCTGTGCATCAAACAGTGTTTCTCCCTGCACAATGATCTTGCCCTTGTCAGGTCTCTCCAAAAAGTTCAGACAACGTAAAAGTGTTGTCTTACCGGAGCCGGAGGAACCAATGATCGCCAATGCCTGTCCCTTTTCCAACGAAAAGGAAATATCCTTCAGAACCGGGGTACGGTCAAAGGATTTCTCGATATTTTGTACTTCTAAAATTGCCATCCGATTGTCCTCCTATTTGAAATATTCCAGTTTACGCTCCAGCCATCCAAGGAACAGCGTGAGTATACCACTAAATACAAGATAATAAACTGCAGTAAAGAATAACGGCCAGATCTGTCCGGAAATCCCCTGAGATCCCTTTAAGAATGCCTGTCCTGCCCAGATGATCTCCTGCAGGGCAATGATACGTGCCAGTGAGGTGTCCTTCACCAGAGTAATGATCTCATTGGAGATCGGAGGGACGATCCGCTTGATCATCTGCAGCAGAGTTACCTTGAAAAAGATCTGCCGCTTTGTCATACCAAGTACAAGACCGGCTTCCTGCTGCCCCTTCGGCACGCTCTGGATACCTCCACGGTATATCTCGGAAAAATAACAGGAATAATTGATGATAAAGGACACTGCTGCCGCCATAAATCTGCCTTCCTCACCACCGCTCCAGATTGTTTTGCCCAGAACCAGTCCCGGAAAGTAATAAATGATCAGAAGCTGGATCATCAACGGAGTTCCCCGGATGATCCATACGATAAGCTTCGTAAGATACCTTAGCGGACGAAATCCGGATAACGATCCAAAGGAAATGATCAGTCCCAGTGGAAAAGCCCCCAGAAGTGTCACAAAAAATAACTTTAACGTTTGTAAAAAGCCCACATTTAATGCGTGAAATACAATGGGCATCTGTTCCATAATCGTTGACATCATTATACCTGCCTTTTATTATTTCTCTCTTTGCATAGCAAAAGCTGCCGCAAATGTAACATCACGGCAGCCACGCTTATGTATATTACTGTTCGATGAGTGCCGCCTGGACACCATACTTCTCGGCTGTCTTCTTCATACTGCCATCCTTATAGCTCTCTGCAAAAAAGTCATTTAACTTCTCTGCCATATCAGATCCTTTACGGAAACCAACACCATACTCCTCGCTGTTGAAGCTTGCGGTATAGGTAAGCTTCTCATAACCAGTACCCTTGCCAACCATAGCAGCTGCCATCAGGGAATCGATCACAGCGGCATCGGATGTTCCGGCAGAAACCTCCATCAACGCATCTGCCTGTGCCTTAACGGATGTGTAATTGTAACCAAGCTTTGAAAGCTCTTTCTCTCCGGCAGAACCTGCCTCTACGGCAAAGTTCAGATCCTTCATGCTCTCTACAGTGCTGTATTTGTCCTTATCTGCCTCTTTTACGATGGCAACCTGCGCATTATTGCAGTATGCATTGGTGCAGGCCATAGAGCTTGTCACCTCATCAGTGAGTGTCATACCGTTCCATACACAGTCGATGGATTTTGCATCCAGCTCCAGAACTTTATTGTCCCAGTCGATCTCTACGAACTCAGCTTTAACGCCAAGGCTCTTTGCAAATGCCTTTGCCATATCTGCATCAAAACCGATCCACTCATCGGATCCCTTCTGATAATCCATTGGCTCAAAATCCGTAATACCCACGATCAGGGTTCCCTTATCCTGAATATAAGCCAGATCGGAACTGTTATCACTCTTAGAGCTTCCTTTACTCTCTGAAGATGCCTTATCGCTTGTTGTGTTGTCTGCGTTGTTCGTACTTCCACAGGCTGTCATGCTAAAGCACATTGCCAGTGAAAGCATCATTGCTAATACTCTCTTCTTCATTATGTAACTCCTTCCTCATGTCACTGTCTGTTTCTTTCCCAATCCGATCATTCTAAAAATGACACGCCGGGATCCTGTACTTGCAAATAAGCTTACCAGCACAGATTTCATAATATCATAGCCCAATGCAGGTGTAAAGATAATGTTAAATTTTCATGTCAAAAATTAAGCATGAACACATCCGATCAGCTCATGAATATCCTCAACATGATGCTCCTTCATAAACTGCTCAATTCCTTCGATCACGTCCACTGTTGCTGTAGGATTATTGAAATTTGCCGTTCCCACGGCAACCATGGAAGCTCCTGCCATAATAAACTCCAGTGCATCCTCTGCAGTACGGATGCCTCCCATACCAAGCACAGGAAGCTTTACGGCGTGAGCAACCTGATATACCATCCGGACAGCCACCGGCTTTACTGCCGGACCGGACATGCCACCGGTCTGGTTTGCCAGTGCAAACTGACGGCGGTTAATATCGATCTTCATACCCGTCAATGTATTGATCAGGGACAGGGCATCAGCTCCACCTGCCTCTGCAGCTTTCGCTGTCTCTGTGATATCTGTCACATTTGGACTCAGCTTCATGATCACCGGCTGCTTTGCTTTCTTTTTGATCTCTGCGGTGATCTGCTCCACCAGCTTAGGATTCTGTCCGAAGGCAATGCCGCCCTCCTTGACATTCGGGCAGGAAATATTGATCTCCAGCAGATCCACATCCTGATCCGCCAAACGCTCTACCACCTCCAGATATTCTTCTGTGGTATGACCACACACATTGACAATGATCCTTGTATCATACTGCTTCAGATATGGAATATCTCTCTCCACGAATACATCTATGCCGGGATTCTGCAGACCAATGGCATTTAACATGCCACCGTATGTCTCACAGACTCTCGGTGTCGGATTGCCCGGCCACGGTACATTTGCCACTCCCTTGGTGGTCACTGCTCCGAGACGGTTCAGATCCACATACTCGCCATATTCCGCACCGGAGCCAAAAGTTCCTGATGCTGTTGTTACCGGATTCTTCATGGTCACTCCGGCAAAATCAACTGATAAATTCATATTCATCCTCCATGTCCTGCAATTTTCTATTTCCGCTGTACTGTCCTGCAGACATCCTATATATCTGCAGTCCCAGCACTTTTATAATGTGACATCCTCTGCATTAAAAACAGGACCATCCTTGCATACCCGCTTATTATGTACATGGCTGTGACTGTCTACGTCTGTAGAATTGCAGACGCATCCCAGACAGGCACCAATACCACAAGCCATTCTCTCTTCCAGAGAAATCTGCGCCTCTGTCTCCTTCTCTGCTGCATATGCCTTAACACCACGAAGCATCGGCATAGGACCACAGGCGTAGATCGTATCTGCGTCCAGACCATTTTCACGGATCGCATCAATGACATTTCCCCTCGTTCCTACACTGCCGTCCTCTGTGGATACATAGACATCTGCATATGGTTCAAATTCTTTCTTTAAGAAGAGATCTCCATCCCGATATCCCAGAACAACGGAGACCTCTGCACCTTCTTCCTTCAAAGCCTTCGCCAGAGCAAGCATCGGCGGGATTCCGATTCCGCCTCCGATCAGCACTGCCTTTCCGCTCTTTCTGGTAAAGCCATTGCCCAAAGGTCCCATAACAGGAATCTGCGCACCTTCCTCCAGCCCCGAGAACTCCTCGGTTCCCTTTCCTGCTACACGGTAAACGACACGAAGCTTTCTCTGTGCCGGTTCGATCTCACAAATGCTGATAGGTCTTGGAAGCAGACGGCTTCCCTCACCACAGTACATTGAAATAAACTGTCCCGGCACTGCCATCCCGGCAACATTATAATCCTCCGGAAACTGCAGCCACATGCTGTAGATCCCTTCTGTGATTTTCTCCTGGCTTACCACAACAGCCAGACATTTTTTCTTATCTGCCATTCTTATCTCCATTCTGTTTCTGCAATCAATGAACATCACAGGATACTGCATTATTATATGCTTTATCTCATGCGCTCCGTTATTTACGACCCTCGTTGATGTCCTGGATCATATCGATCACTGCCTGTCTGGATGCCTCCGCATAATTTCCGGCACCAAACTTTGCATATTTCTCCTGCTTGTAAGCACAGATAATACCACGGGAGGAATTAACGATGGCACCCAAACCATCTTTATTGAAGTACGGTGCCAGATCTGATGCCTTTCCGCCCTGGGCACCATAGCCCGGTACAAGGATATATGTTTTTGGCATGATCTTTCGAAGGATCTTGCCCATCTCCGGATACGTTGCACCTACGACACAGCCTACATAGCTGTAATCATCTCCCATACACTGGCTGCCCCATTCGGCAACCTTCTCCCCTACCAGCTCATAAAGCGGTCTGCCATCGATCAGGCGGTCCTGAAACTCTCCACTGGACGGATTCGATGTCTTGACCAGCACAAAGATTCCCTTTTTCTCTTCCTTACATACATCAATAAACGGATTAACACCATCACTTCCCAGATATGGATTCACGGTAACAAAGTCCTCATCAAAGCCGTAATACTGCCTGCTGCCTACCGTAACCTTTCCCAGGTGACCCACTGCATAAGCGGTGGAGGTAGATCCGATATCACCGCGCTTGATATCACCGATCACAACAAGTCCCTTCTCCTTACAGTAATCCACTGTCTTTTTGAACGCCATCATACCGGGAATACCAAACTGCTCATACATAGCAATCTGTGGCTTCACAGCCGGGATCAGATCATAAACTGCATCCACGATACCCTTATTATACTGCCAGATTGCCTCTGCTGCTCCCTCCAGAGTCTCCCCGAACTCCTCAAAGGCTTTCTTTGTCAGATGCTCCGGTACATAACCAAGCATCGGATCCAGTCCAACAACTACCGGTGCATCTTTCTTCTTAATCTCTGCCACTAATTTATTGATCATTTTTTACCTGTCCTTTCCATTATCTACTATATTCATAAACAATTTTACCATCTACAATGGTCGTTACCACCCGTCCTGTAACCTTTTTCCCGTCAAATGGGGTATTTCTGCCCATAGAAGCAAAACTGCTGCTGTCAATCTCATATTCATGCTCCACATCGGCAATCACCAGATCCGCCGTTTTTCCCACAGCCAGATTTCCTTTATCGATTCCCAGCACTCTCGCCGGGTTGACACTCATTTTCTCTACTAACTGGGCTAAAGACAGATAACCGCCCTGTACCAGCTCTGTAAATCCAAGTGCAAAGGAGGTCTCCAGTCCCACAATGCCAAACGGTGCTTTCTTCATGCTCTGTGCCTTCTCCTCGGCTCCATGAGGGGCGTGATCCGTAGAAATGACATCCATCACTCCTGCTGCCAGAGCATCCTTTAACGCCTGTACATCCTTCGGACTGCGAAGGGGCGGATTCATTTTAAAACGTCCATCATCCCCGGTGATCTCCTGATCCGACATGGTAAAGTGATGCGGACATACCTCGGCCGTCACACGAAGTCCCTGATCCTTTGCCATTCCTACCAGCAACGCACTGTCTGCCGTAGAGCAATGACAAAGATGAAGCTGTGCTCCTGTCTCTTTGCTGATCAGAATGTCCCTGGCCACGATCACATCCTCTACCGCATTGGTAATACCCGGAAGTCCCAGTTCTTCTGCTTTATCTCCTGCATTCATCACACCGCCGTCCACCAGAGCCTTATCCTCACAGTGGGAAAACATCGGAATCTCATATTGTGCTGCCTGCTCCATGGCATGACGGAATAACAGGCTGTCCATCACGGACTTGCCATCCTCGCTCAAAGCAACAATACCGGCTTCCTGCATACCTTCAATATCTGCAAGTTCCTTTCCCTCCTGACCGATGGTTACGGCTCCGATCGGTAACACATGTACCGGTGCATCCTTTGCCCGCTCCAACAGATCCCGGACTCTCTCCGGAGAGTCAATGACCGGCTTCGTATTTGGCATCGGACAGATACTTGTCACACCACCGTGTGCGGCTGCCTCACAACCTGTCCTGATCGTTTCTTTATATTCAAAGCCCGGCTCTCTCAAATGTACATGAAGGTCAATAAAGCCCGGCATTACAACCTTGCCAAAGGCATCGATCAGACGATCCCCCTCCCCCAGAACATCCGGATCAATATCCTGTGAAACAAGGGCTATCTTATCCTCCTCGATCAGCACATCATAAAACGCATCAATATCATTTGCCGGGTCCACCAGCTTTCCATTCTTGATCAAAATTTTCATTGCATCACCGTCCATTTCAATTTGATTTCGTACCAAAAACAGGGATGCCAGCCATACGGCATTGACACCCCCTTTTCTTTAATATAATTCCGCTTTCTCGATATCCTCCAGCATCCTCTGATTGGATATAAACTCACCAAACTCATCCGCAGATACCCAGCGGCAATCGTGAAGATCCTCCGACAGCTGTACGTCATCCTCTTCCATATCGGTATAACAAAGATATGTCAGACCGAGACTGCATACGGAACCCACCATAAATGTCCAGGTATATAAGATACGGTCAACCTCGGCCGTAAGACCTGTCTGCTCCTGGATCATACGGATCACCGCCACGTCCGGTGACTCACCAAACTCGGCTTCTCCATCCAGAAACTCCCACTGGTAAGGATCCATGATATTATCATCGTACCACTTTTCAATAATGAGATATTTATCATCCCTCTTTACAATTCCTTTGACTAAGATCCTGTATGCATTCATGCAGCCACCTCACTCCCTTATACTCATCGAAATGTATCTTGCTTATACTGCAGTTTATGAATCCCTTGATTATTTTGCTGTGATATATTTCTTTGCTGTCAGAAGCTCAGCAGTAAGCACGGCACCACCGGCAGCACCTCTGACTGTATTGTGGGACAAACCTACAAACTTGTAATCAAATACCGTATCCTCACGGAGACGTCCCATAGATACGCCAAAACCGTTCTCATAATCCACATCCAGAGATACCTGTGGACGATTATCATCCTCAAGATACTGGATGAAATGCTCCGGGGCACTAGGAAGCTTCAGCTCCTGTGGTACTCCGGAATACTCTCTCCATACGCGGATGATCTCTTCCTTAGAAGGCTTCTTGCCCTCCTCGAAAGTAACAAATACAGCCGCTGTATGACCGTTTAATACCGGAACACGGATACACTGTGTCGTGATCACCGGACCGTCAGCCTTTACGATCTCGCCATTCTCAATATGACCCCAGATACGAAGCGGCTCCTGCTCACTCTTCTCTTCCTCGCCACCGATAAATGGAATGATATTTCCCTCCATCTCCGGCCAGTCCTTAAATGTCTTACCGGCTCCGGAAATTGCCTGATATGTGGTGGCAAGAACCGTCTTTGGCTCATAGCCTGCCTTCTTTAATGCGTGAAGTGCAGGTGTGTAGCTCTGAATAGAGCAGTTTGGCTTTACTGCGATGAAACCTCTGGTCGTTCCCAGACGCTTCTTCTGCGACTCTATTACCTCTAAGTGCTCCGGATTTAACTCCGGTACAACCATCGGTACGTCAGGAGTCCATCTGTGGGCACTGTTATTGGATACAACAGGAGTCTCAGTCTTTGCATACTCTTCCTCGATCTTCTTGATCTCGTCCTTGCTCATATCAACTGCACTGAATACGAAATCAACCTTGGAAGCAACCTCTTCCACATTGCTGACATCCTCAACAATAATGTTTTTGACAGCTTCCGGCATCGGTGTTGTCATTTTCCAGCGTCCGCCGATGGCATCCTCATACTTCTTTCCTGCACTTCTCGGGCTTGCTGCGATCGCAACAACCTCAAACCAAGGGTGGTTTTCCAGCAAAGAGATAAATCTCTGTCCTACCATTCCGGTACCTCCAAGGATACCTACTTTTAACTTCTTATCCATGATGACCTCCAAAATAACTTTTTCTGAAAAATACGTATGATTCTTCTTTCGCATTTTCTCCGATTTTACACTATTATAAAGCATAAGTCAAACATCCGGCACACATTATTCCCTACAGTGCACTTGTGATTTAGGGATTGCTGTGATAAAATCATTACTGTTACTATAGAACAAGAAAGGAATGTCAATTATGAAAGCTACACCAGTCAAGGGAACCAGGGATTATCTTCCAAAAGAAACAGAGATCCGGGATTATTTACAGAATATTATTATGGAAACATACAGCAGTGCAGGATTTCAGCGTATTACCACCCCGATCATCGAGGATTCTGTCAATCTGGACAAGAGTGAAGGCGGCGAAAATCTGAACCTGATCTTTAAAATATTAAAACGGGGCAAAAAACTGGACAGTGCCCTCGCCGGAGAGCACCCGACCGAGAAGGAGCTGGCGGATATGGGACTTCGCTATGATCTGACACTGCCGCTCTCCCGTTACTATGCCAATAACCGCAACGAGCTTCTGTCACCGTTCAAGGTGATCCAGATGGATCGTGTATATCGTGCCGAGCGCCCTCAGAAGGGTCGTCTCCGCGAGTTTATGCAGTGTGATATTGATATTATCGGAAACGAGTCCAGAGATGCCGAGATTGAGCTGATCCTGACTACCACAAAAGCTCTGAACCGTGTGGGACTTTCTGATTATAAGGTAAAGATCAATGACCGCCGGATCTTAAGCGATATCTTTGCCTATGCCGGCTTTGCAAAGGAAGACAACGAAAAGCTTGCGATCATCTTTGATAAGCAGGATAAGATCGGTATTGACGGTGTGAAGGCAGAACTGGAGGAAAACGGCTTCGACCAGATCTGCATCGATAAATTTATTTCTCTTTTTGCCAATGGCTCCCTGACACTGGAATCCGTAGCCAATGTATGTGATGCTTCTTATGTGGCAGAGCTGCAGCGTATTATCGATGCTGTTACAACTGTTTCAAAGGGTACGATCCCTGTAGAATTTTGTCCTTCCCTGGTACGTGGTCAGGGCTATTACACCGGCACTATTTTCGAGGTAGAGGCAGCGGGCTACAGCGGTGCCGTGGCAGGTGGCGGACGCTACGATAACCTGATCGGCAAGTTCCTGAATGAGGACATCCCGGCCGTTGGATTCTCTATTGGCTTTGAGCGTATCTTCGGTATCTTGATGGAGCAGAACTACTCTATTCCGAACCGTAAAAAGAAAATTGCCGTATTCTACGATACCGACACCTATGCAGAAGCCCTGATCTACGCAGAGGAATTACGGAATGACTATATCGTTTCTGTTATTGCCCGTCCGAAGAAGCTCGGAAAATATCTGAACAAGCTGGAAACACAGGGCTTTGATGGATTTGCTGTCTATGGACAGGAGGACGGCGTGAAACTGTTTGGAGAGTAAACAGCCCCGGCATATCATCCGGATAACTACCGGCGTCTTAATACTGAATACCTGAATATAAATAAAAAGTCATCACGGATTATTCTGTGATGACTTTTATATTTTAATTAAACTATATAGAAAATTCCATTTTTCTGATACATCAAATAGATACCTTTTACGATATCCTCTCCTTCTGATACCTGCAGATCTCCTCCTCAATATTGCTGTCGATCCTGCCAAGAATGTCTGCATTGGGTCTGGCAGTATAATATCCCTGTATCAGATCCACCCCAAGACGTATCACCGTTCTCAATTCCTCTGAGGTCTCTACCCCCTCTGCAAGCACCTGGAAATGATTCTCATGGGCAAAGATCACAATGTCCTTGACAAAATGCTGCTTCTGTGGGTTATCCTGAATGCCGCTGAGAAGCATCCGGTCCACCTTCACATAATTTGGCATATACCGGAGCAGATTCACAATATTGGAATATCCTGTACCGTAATCGTCAACCGCTGTCTCAATCCCCATTTTCTCGTAACCGCTCTTCATGTCTGCCAGAGTCTTATCATCCGCCTCGGTCTGCTCCGTCAGTTCCACAACCACACTATCCGCATGTTTTGTAAGCTTCTGCTTGAGCACCGCTGCTTCTTCTCCGGAAAGCTGGCTGCCCGGGATACTGTTGATAAAGATCTTTTTGCCTGCCAGTTCCTTTTCTCTCTCATCCACCAGATGAAGAATATTGAAGAAAGTTGCTCTCTCCACATCATATAAACGCTCCAGATGGGATGCATATTTGATAATATCAAGCGGTGATATCATCGGATGGATCTGGGCTCTCATCAATGCCTCATACGCTACAATAGAACCATCCCTCGCACTGACGATCGGCTGGAAATGATAGGCAAACAGATTCTCATCCAACACCTTCTTCACAAGTGCTGCCTGTTCCTGCTCCTGTGCGGAAAGTACCCCATCCCCGGCAATCCTCTTTTCACTTGCCTTGTGACCGTTTTTGCGGCTCACGGCTGCATTGACCAGGTCTTCCATTTCCACCAGATCCTTCACACGCTCCGTCTTGCTGCCGCTAAACAGCCTCATCTCATATTTACGATCCGAGGACTGATTGTACTCCTCCAGCATCCGGTCAATCTCCCTGCGTACTGTATGAATCCTCTCATGGGTGGCCTCATCCGTAAGCTCTGCCATAATAAACTCATCATCTCCCAGACGACAGCACATCGCTCCCTCATCTGCACACTCCTGAATAATCTGTGCAACTTTCCGGATTGCACGATCTCCTTCATTTCTTCCAAACTTTTCATTGATCTTGTCGAGACATGCCATATCCATCGCCAGAACACTGACGTATTTATTTTCTTCACGGGATCTCTCCACCATCGGTTTGGAATGCTTTACAAATCCAGTATAATTAAACATACCCGTCAATTCGTCATGAATCTTGCGTTCCTGTACCCGGCGGTTTGTCCTCTGCAGTGCATCCATACGCCGGAAACATTCCATACCGATCATCAGGTTATGTAACCACATATAATAGCGCTCATCATATGCCCTGGGCTCATCTCCATAGCCGATGACAGCATATCCAAAACACATATCTTCGAAATAAATAGGTGTAAAAATATATGACTTTGGCGTATCACTTTCCCCATAAATCTCGGGAAGCATCTGTTCTCTTGGAAAGGTCTCTGTAAATTCCAGACGATCCTCCCCCTTACCGGATGGTCCACAATGAAGCACCGGTGCGATCCGGTCGGTATAATGCCCCTTCACAATATTGATACTGGCCGGCTTGTCCTCCCGGATCCAGAGATCATTGACACAGATATGAAAACTGTCAAATTCCCTGATCTGGTAGCTGTACGTCTGGACCGCATCCATCAGCTCCTGAAAAGTATTCTGTGAGATCCAGTCCTCGGTCAGATGATTGAAGCTGGAATAAAAACTCTTGCGGGAAACTTCTGTAGACCACTGATCCCGTACGATCTTTCGCGGTATTACACTCTCGCAGTGACAGCCACAACTTCCACCGATAAACAACGGCGGTTCGTAGGTAAATTCCGGCAGCTTATGTCCATCCAGAAGACTCCGGATACACTCAGCGGCATACTGCCCAAACTCCTTCGCCGGTATGTCCATAGAAGTAATAGGACTCGGGCTTTCCTTGCCCTCCGGTACGGAATCATATCCCACAACGGCGATATCCTCCGGCACCCGGATCCCGCGATCTGCCAGAGCCTCCGCAACGCCGATCGCCATATGATCATTGGCACAGGCAACCGCCTCCGGAAGCGTCTTTCTCTGCTCCAGCAGTTCTCTTATCATGTCACGGCCACCATCATACCAGTAATCACCATAAAAGATCCTGTCATCTCCGGCATCCAGTCCATGCTCTGTCATAGCATCCACAAAGCCTTGCAGACGCTGCACGGAATGCGCATTATACTGAGGTCCTGTCAAAAACACAATATCTTTCATCCCATGTTCATCGATCAGATGCGATACCAGCCGTTTCACCGGACCGTAATGATCCAGCATAATATAGTCGTACTCGTCACTTTTCCGATCGACATATAGAATCCGCCCATGAAATCTGCTCCGGAACTGCTCCTCCAGACGCAGCATCAGGCCTGGGGTCTGCAATGTTTCCGGCAAAACGATCATACCGTCAAAAGCATCGTAATCAATTAAAGAGAAAATACTTGTCTCTCCAGCTTCCCGCTCTGACGTATCCTGATACTTCCGATAAGTGGCAAAGGTGCAGACATCAAAATCAAAATCAAATGCCCGTTTCAAAAAACCTTCCATGAAATTTTTCTGGTAATTTTCCTCCAATTGCGAGGATAACACTGCGATTCTCTTTCTCAATGTATCGTCTCCCTCAATAACATCTCCTCCCTCGGCTCCATCATTATAAGCTTATGCTTCATTCACAATGATGGTGGTTCTGGAAGGATCAATTTCCTGCTTCTCTAAGATCAGTTCGTTTATTTTGTCTGCCTTGATCACCCCTGCAGATGGATTCTTGATACTTTCAATGGTTCCATCCACCTCCACATCTACCGTGGAATATTCAAAAGCAAGCGTCGTATTTAACAACTTGCAGTTCTTCATGACGAGATTTTCCATATAACACATGCCCTGCAGACTCTCGATCACACAGTCCACAAAAGTGATGTTTTTGGAATTCCAACCCAGATATTCTCCGCAGATATAGGAATCATATACGGTTACATTGTCACAATTCCAAAAAGCATCCTTTGAAAGCATTTTGGCGTGATGCATCTCCACATTACGACATCCGTCAAAACAGTAATTTCCCACCAGTCGGAAACCATCCAGCTTCATATCACTGCAGTTCATAGCGAAATAATCGCCCTTTGCCATCACGTTACTCATAGCAACATCCTGACAATGCCACAGGGTTTCCTCCGCATGTGGCAGATCCACGTTTTCCAGAGTCAGTCCATGAACCCGTCGGAACCCCTTTGGTGCCTCATATAGGGTGTCCTTCACAGAAATCTGATCCGTATACCAGATCCCTGCCCTTGCCATCTCCGCGAAATCACAATCCTCTACCCGGATATTTTTACAATACCATAAAGGATACTTCCACTGAAAAGAAGTCTTCCGCAATGAAATATCACTGCTCTCCTTCAGCGGAGACTCACCATCGGCAAATATAGAATACTCAATCGAAAGATCTTTACTATGGAATAATGCCCTTTCCCCTGTTAATCTCTCTTCTCTGATAACCTGCATTGTATTTCTCCTTCACATTTACAATCCAGTGCTTTTCTGTCATTTTCCATAAATTCTCCAATCAAAATAATTATACATTATTCTAACCAAAAAGAAAAGCACGAAACCCTTTTCCATATTTTATGTCAACAATTTTCCACGGTGCCTTTTGTCCGCCTGATCCCAGTTTTTACTGAATGCCAGCCGCAGCAGGAATAATACGCCACGGAAGCACAGTTCGATACACATGGCGATCCAGACACCCCGCAGACCAGATTTCGGTGCCAGAAAAGCCGCCAGAGGCAGGCGTACCAGCCACATGCTGCAAAAATTCAGACAACTTGGAATCAACGTATCCCCTACCCCGCGAAATACACCGGAGGCAACAATGGAAGCCGCATACATTGGCTCTGCAAATGCCTCGATGCGAAGCACAGAGGTCCCTAACTGCCGTATGGCTTCATCCGGCGATAATATGGAGATCATCCATGGTGCCAGAAGATACATACAGGCACCGCTCACCGCCATAACAAGCATACCAAAACAGGTGGCGATCCAGCCGAGCCGTTTCGTCAGATCATGTCTGCCGGCTCCCACACTTTGTCCGATCAGCGTTGTTGCCGCCGAGCCGATCCCGTATCCCGGCATATAACAAAGACTTTCCGCCGTAATAGAGAAGGAATTTGCCGCAATGGCGATCATCCCCAATGGTGCCACGATCCTGGTAGACATGATCTGTGCACCGCTCATAATAAACTGCTCCACTGCCACCGGCACAGATATACGGACTGCCTTCTGTATGTCCTTCCGGCAAAACCGCAGCTTTTCCTCCTTCCGAAGATGAAGCATTGGCGAACGAAACAGCAGAAAATACATCATACAGAGCATAATCACAAGCTGTGCCAGTGCCGTCCCCAGTGCCGCTCCCAGCACGCCCAGTCCCATTCCCGGAATAAATATCCGGTGTCCCATCCATAAAACGCTTCTTGAAGGGAATATTAAAACAAGATTAAATAATATATCCAGAAAGCACATCAGCACATGCAGAATGCTCGGAAGTCTCATATTTCCGCTGCTTTGCAGCATAGCTCCGGCAGCCAGGTTCATCTGCATAACCGGAAGTGCCAGAGAATATACCAGGAAATAATGAAATGCCTCCCGGCAGATGCTGCTGTCCCCGCCAAGCCACCGCGGAAGCTCTCTGCTGATCCCTGCCCCGATACTGAGCAATACCAGACTGTACAATAATGCCGTTACCAGCCCCTGCTTCATGATCCGTCTCGCACCTTTACCATCACCGGCACCGATCCGATGGGCGATCTGCACACTGAAACCGGTGTTATATGCTGATGTAAGACCTCCTAACAGCCATGTACTGGAAGCCACCAGACCAATCGAAGCAGAGGCATTTGCTCCGAGGCTTCCTACCATGGATGCATCAATATATTCCATGATGATGGAAGAGATCTGTGCAAAAATTGCCGGAACACTTAAATGCACGATCAGCAGAAGCTGTTGTCTCATGGCCAGCTGCTTTCCCTTCCGCAGCTGTTCCAACAGTCTTGCACTTTTATCTTTTCTCATATTTTTATCCTTAATCTGCCCTAACTGCAGTTTTTATTATGATCTTGAAAGATAGCTTTCAATCCCGTTTTTTAACCTCTTTAACCCTTCTAATATATTTTTGTGAGTGGTTGCCGTATTGAAACGAAGAAATCCTGCTCCGTTTCCTCCAAAAATATTACCTTCTGACAGATACACTCCCGCTTTTTCTCTTAAATGTACATTTAACTTCTCTGCATTATCCGTAATTTGGCTGCAATCCAGCCACAACAGATATGTCGCATCCAATGATCCCACTTTAATCTGTGGAATCTCTTTTTGAATATATTCCTTCACAGTCTTTTTGTTTTGCTGAAGGTAGTCCCGCAGTGCATCCAGCCATGCGCTGCCCTCCCCAAAAGCAGCCACAGTCACATCCACGGCAAAAGCATTCGGCTCCGCCACCTCATCGGTATTTAACGCTCTCCACATACGGTGACGCAGAAGCTCATCCGGCACCATGACCGCTGCGGTCTGAAGTCCCGCAATGTTGAACGCCTTGGTCGGTGCGATCGCCGTCACACTGATACCGCGGCAGGTTTCTGAAACACTCGCAAAAGGAACATACTCCTTTCCGGGAGCCGTAAGGTCACAGTGGATCTCATCCGAAAATACAGTCACATGATACTTATGACAAATCTCACCGATCCTCTCCAACGTCTTCTGATCCCATATATTTCCCACCGGATTGTGGGGATTGCACAGGATCATCATGGAAACCTGTGGATCGGAAAGCTTCTGTTCCAGATCCTCCCAGTCGATGGTGTATTGCCCGCCATCATACGCCAGAGGGCTTTCTACTACAAATCGTCCATTATTGATAATCGAATTAAAGAAAATATTGTAAACCGGTGTCTGGATCAATACCTTTTCCCCAGGTGTTGTCAGCTTTCTCACGGCTGTGGACAATGCCGGGATCACTCCAGTGCAAAAGACAAGCCACTCTTTATCAATCTGCAGGCCATGACGACTGCTCCACCAGTTCTGATATGCCTCATACCAGGCATCCGGCAAAACAGAATATCCAAACACCCCATGAGCCACTCTCTTTTCCAGTGCACGCTTTACCGCCGGTGCCGTCTCAAAATCCATATCCGCCACCCACATAGGCAGCTCTCCCTCCGGCACATCCCACTTCAGGGAACCGGTATTTCTCCGGTTGATCTCCTTATCAAAATCATATATTTCATTCATTCCTTTACCTCCATTACTTCACTTTAATCTCACAATGATTTTTTGCAGTCTTAGAAGCTTTTTTGCATTACCTCCACATCGCCTTCACACTCCAGCTTTTCTCTTTATGATCTCCAAAATTCCTACAGACTGTCATATGAAACAGATCCTTTCGTTTCCGTATCCTGCCGTTTTTCTCATAGATATCATCCATATAAACATCCAGATGCAGAATACACTTTTCCCCATCTCTGCGGTAGCCCCGGTAGATCATGTTCCCATCGTAAACACAATGTACAATATCCTCCAGATACCCTTCTCTCGCCTCCGGCTCATACTGGGAAAGCTCAGATATATCTGCTGTATATATCACCTTTTGCAGCAGGTTAACCATCTGTGTTTCAAACAAAGGAAATGAAAAATCCTGATTTAACAATTGCATAATTGAAGTAATTTCCATGGGGGTCTGATTGCTTTTCCGGATCAGAGGCATCGTCCGTACACCTTTCACCAATAGCTTGCCCAGCTGTGCCAGTGCATATACAGCATAACTGAACAGTGCACCGATCACGGGATCAATAATAAGATCCGCATATACCATACTATCCTGCATTAAAATCTGATATAATGCCACCAGAAATCCAATCACTGCACCAATTCCAAAGCACCATGCAACCCTTCGCAGGATTTTCCTGCGATCCGTTCCCTGCTCCGCTCTCCAATAAAGCTGTTCCACCATATGTCTTCTGCCAAGCCATGGTGCCGCTGCACATAACCGCAGGCTTACCGGAAACTTCTTTTTTCTGCCGGAATCCATCGTAAAACAAATATCTCCCGTACACTTCCAACGCAAAAAAAGCAGATTTCTTTTTTCTTTCTTTTTGTCGCAAAAAAAGTCCTGAGATGTCATATCGTACTCCATCTCAAGACCTTTCTGCCGGAGACGCTGCCGCTGTGCCAGCAGGATATACGCCGCATCCCCACTGACATTTTCCGGAAACTTCTCCCCTCCGGTCCACCCGGATATCTGCTCTGCCAGGCTGGCAAAAGACTGCATCTGTGGTTCTTTATGATCAATTTTTTTATTCTCTGCCATATCAAACAAGCCTTTCCTGAATGTATGCATTGTAACATCACGATATCAGGATCAAAATATAGTTTGACCCTTACATTACATATCATAAGACAGAAAATGACCTGATGTCAAGGGAAGCACACTTTAATATCACGCTTTTACGTCATTCCCCCGGAAATGAAAATATTACGCCAGAGCCTGTTTCAGATCTGCGATCAGATCCTCTTTATCTTCCAAGCCACAGGAAATACGGATCAATCCTGCCGGAATTCCTGCTTCCCTTAACTGCTCATCATTCATCTGACGATGCGTAGAGGTTGCCGGATTTAAGCAACAGGTTCTTGCATCTGCCACATGGGTCTCGATCGCAGCAAGCTTCAACCGCTTCATAAATTTCTCAGCAGCCTCACGACCGCCCTTTAACTCAAAGGATACCACGCCGCATCCTCCGTTTGGCATATATTTCTGTGCTCTTTCGTAATACGGATCTCCTTTCAGTCCCGGATAATTTACATGCGCCACCTGCGGCTGCTGCTGTAAAAACTCTGCCACCGCCAGACCATTTTCCACATGGCGCGGCATTCTCACATGAAGAGATTCCAGTCCAAGATTCAGAATAAATGCATGCTGCGGGGACTGAATACATCCAAAATCTCTCATCAGCTGTGCCGTACATTTGGTAATAAATGCACCTTCCTTGCCAAATTTCTCTGCATATGTAATCCCATGATAGGAATCATCCGGCTGACACAGCCCCGGAAATTTATCCGCCTGAGCCATCCAGTCAAAATGGCCACTGTCAACAATCGCCCCACCGACAGCAGCTCCGTGACCATCCATATATTTGGTCGTAGAATGTGTCACAATGTCTGCTCCCCACTCGATCGGACGGCAATTTACCGGAGTCGGGAAGGTATTGTCCACGATCAGAGGTACCCCGTGTGCGTGGGCAGCCTTTGCAAACTTCTCAATATCCAGCACCGTTAAAGCAGGATTTGCAATTGTTTCCCCAAAAACTGCTCTGGTATTGTCCTGAAATGCTGCATTTAACTCCTCCTCACTGCAGTCCGGAGAAACGAAGGTCGCATCGATTCCCATTTTCTTCATGGTAACAGCGATCAGATTAAATGTACCACCGTAAATAGATGACGATGCCACAATATGGCTTCCACATTCACAGATGTTAAACAACGCAAAGAAATTAGCTGCCTGACCGGAAGATGTCAGCATTCCTGCCGTACCGCCCTCTAATTCGGCAATCTTGGCAGCCACATGATCATTGGTCGGATTCTGAAGACGAGTATAGAAGTATCCCTCTGCCTCCAGGTCAAACAGTTTTCCCATGTCCTCGCTGGTATCATACTTAAATGTTGTAGACTGTATGACCGGAATCTGTCTCGGCTCTCCGTTGCCCGGTGTATAACCCGCCTGTACACATTTTGTATTGATCGTATAATCGTTCATTTTCATTCTCCTCTCAGCCTTGCCGGAAACCGGCATTATTAACACAGTTTTTCCCTATGTCTTTTGGTATATAATGATAGAATATCATTTCCTTTCCTATCCTGCAACCGTTTCCTGTAAAAAAGCCGCACAGTCCACCTGCGTTCCAGACGGTGATCCGCAGGCGGCCTCTCCCACAAATGTCTTTCCGTAACGCCTTCTACATTTTCATAGACTTTTTAGACAATAACCATTATAATTATGATACAGGGGCAACATAATCCTGTCCCCTGCATTATAATCATTTATATTATGACATGAGTGTCAAAAGGTATTTTGACCCTTGCATCATATTATTGCACGTAAATCAGGCAACGATATGCCGCCTGTCACAAACGCGGCATCGGAAAGGGTATGGTACGATTACATGGGATTGATCAAAGCAATCGGCGGAGCGATCCGCGGTACAATGGCTGACCAGTGGAAGGAATATTTTTACTGCGATTCACTGGATGCCAATGTTCTGGTGACAAGGGGATTTAAACGCACCAAGGGCAAGTTTGGAACCAAAAACAACGGCAATGACAACATTATTTCAAATGGCTCCGTGATCGCTGTCAACGAAGGACAGTGTATGATCATTGTAGATCAGGGAAAGGTCGTGGAATTCTGCGGAGAGGCAGGTCAGTTTTTATATGATACCTCCACGGAACCAAGCTTATTCTGCGGACCTCTTGGAAAAAGCATATTAAATACATTTTCAGAAATCGGCAGCCGTATTACCTTCGGTGGCGATGCCGGCAAAGACCAGCGTATCTATTTCTTCAACACGAAGGAGCTGATGGGCAACAAATACGGCACTCCAAATCCGATCCCATTCCGCGTCGTGGATCAGAATATCGGACTTGACGTAGATATTACCGTCCGCTGTAACGGAGAATATTCCTACCGGATCGTAGATCCAATTCTCTTTTACACAAATGTCTGCGGTAATATTGTAGAGGAATACAAACGTGATGAGATTGACGGACAGTTAAAATCAGAATTAATGACTGCATTACAACCTGCTTTTGCAGAAATTTCCGCTATGGGCATCCGCTACAGTGCTGTTCCTGCCCACACCACAGAAATGGCAGATGCACTGAACAAGATCCTCTCCGAAAAATGGGCAAAACTTCGTGGTATTGAAATTGTTTCCTTTGGTGTCAACAGCATCACCGCTCCGAAGGAAGACGAAGATATGATCAAAAACCTCCAGCGTACCGCTGTAATGCGCAATCCGGGCATGGCAGCTGCTACACTGACGGAAGCACAGGCAGAAGCAATGAAATCTGCTGCTGCCAATACATCAACAGGACCAATGATGGCCTTTGCCGGCATGAATATGGCAAATCAGGCCGGCGGCATCAATGCCGGCTCTCTGTTCCAAATGCAGGCTGAGCAGACACAGGCAACACCTGCCGCCACTCCTGCAGCGAGCAGTTCATCCGCCGCCTCTGCCGGCAGCTGGACCTGTTCCTGCGGCACTGTCAATACCAGTAAATTCTGTTCTCAGTGCGGTGCTCCAAAACCGGCTCCTGCTGTAGGCTGGACCTGTTCCTGTGGTGCCGTAAATACCGGTAAGTTTTGTTCCGAATGTGGTGCCAAAAAACCTGCCGGAGCACCTCTTTATAAGTGCGACAAATGTGGCTGGGAGCCGGAGGATCCACACCATCCACCAAAATTCTGTCCGGAATGTGGCGATCCTTTTGATGATAATGATATCCGGTAGAGCACCATATACCGGATGTCAGGCAACTGCATCTTAAAAATCCTGCTATAGGACAAAAAGCGAGCCATCTCGATTTCTCGAAACGGTTCGCTTTTTATTTTGTATTATTATTTGATCAATGAATAAATACTGCTTCCCGATACTTCACCATATCATAAATCTTTTTGGCTACGGATGGTTCCAGATTCAAACATCCGTGAGACCCTCTCACCTTATAATAATCCTTTGTCCACGAAGACCAGCTCTGCCATGGAGCTGCATGGAAGCCTGTACCTGACCAGGTAATACGCACCCAGCTGTCTACAGGCGTCTCATAGTTTTCTCCCTTTAACACACGATGGGTATTATGCTCTTTAATAAAGTAAGCTCCTGTCGGTGTAGATCTGCCCTCCACCGGTCTGCCGCTGATGGTCTTGCAGGAATATGCAACCTTTCCATTTCGAAATACATACACCATCTGATCTGCAATTGAAATCTCTGTATAATTCTGCGTATCCCAATCTACCGCAAAATTCTCATAATCCTTCCGGAATGCGGTGTTGAGATATTCTACTTTACATTTGATCGTCAATGCTTTCTGATTCTCCACACCCGGATCATTGATATATGCCTCCGTAAGATCTGCGTTGATCGGTTTCTTTAATGCTTTTAATGCCTGATTTAATGTCTTTTCATAATCCATCTGCCAGCCATAATCACCGCCATAGATCTCCACATTTTTTCCATTGTGATCCTTGATGGTTCTTGTCTTGCCAACCGTTTTATATTTTAGGCAGAAAGCTTCGATCCAATCGGAAATTGCCGTCTGGTCATACTTTATCTTTCCGTTTTTATATGTAATCCATTTGGAAATCTCCTCCGGCGTAATCTGCTCTGTCACACCTTCTCCCATATTCCACTTAATAAAGCGGATCGCTGCATTGTTGCATGCAGATAATGCTGTCTGAAGCTCCTCATCCTTTGAAGTGATCTTTGGTGCCTTATACACATCCGGAAATAGTTTTTCATCCGTGAGATCCATTTCTGTCTGTGCCTTCTGAAGCGTATCTTCGATTGCCCGGATAAATGCTTTCTTTTTCAGCTTATTTCCCAGCTTTTCTGCTATGCACTCATATTGATTCTTCTCTGTAGAATACTTCACATGAGCATTTACCGGCTTCCTGATCTTATAACCGTCCCCTGTCATCAATGCAGATTCCGATGCGATCTTTGCGACTTTTTTGGCATTGTAATCCACATCATAATCCATGGTATACTCTCTCTTTTTGCCAAAGAAAGACATGGCGTCATGCTGTCTGTCAAAAAGATCGTCAAACTGTGAACCAATATCAAATTTATAATCTATATCACTCCCATTGATCGTCAGGCTTCCACCCTCTCTGGCAGTAATGGTCAGACTATAATCTTTATGAGCCTCGATCAGCTTCTGCTTCGATTCTGTCAGAGTCTGCTTCGAGACGTCAACTCCGTTAATGGTCGTATTGCCATACCAGCGCTTTCCATAATATCCTTTCTGCCAGATTAAAACTGCGATCACTGCTACGATCAGCACTCCCGCAATTCCAAATACAACCCGAACTAACCAATTTTTCTTCATGTGTCCCCTAATCCTCTTTTCCTATCAATGAATCAATTTACTTTTACACAAACCAGTTTATATCATACAACTTTTCCAAAGAAAAGTCAGCCCCTTTTTTCCGCATATTTTACACAACTTTTTCGTTCTTTTTCCCTGTTTTCCACAACAATACGACGAACATGCCAAAAATACGGTAATATTTACCGGATATCAGTCCAAACAATAAGAAAGAATTTCTTCCGGTTTTTTGATCAATATTCTGGCACCCTTCTCGCGCAAAAAGTCTGCTTTTCGGAATCCCCATTCCACGATCAGACTGTCCATATGGGCGTTCCGGGCCGTGGCAACATCCACCTCCGAGTCCCCCACATAAACCGCTTTTTCTCTTGGGATCCCTAACTGTTTTAATACGTCATCGACTCCATCCGGAGCCGGTTTTTTAGAGATCCCTTTACGTTCACCAACTGCCACATCAAACAAACCGCTAAAATACTTCTCCGCCAGCTCCTTTACAGCACAATCCGCCTTATTAGACACGACTGCTGTCCTGATGCCCGCAGACCGAAGCCTGCATATCGTCTCCTCAATGCCCTCGTAAGGCTTTGTTTTATCCGCACAATGCACCTGATAATATTCCATAAAATAATCAAAAACCTGATCAATCTCCTCCGTTGAAAGCCCCTTCGGCACACCTCTCTCGATCAGCAGACGGATTCCGTTTCCCACAAAAGAACAAACCTCCTCAATGGTGTGCTGCGGGTAGCCGAAATGCTCCAGCGTCACATTCAGACTATCCGCCAGATCCTCCAATGTATTTAAAATCGTTCCGTCCATATCAAAAACTACTAAATCGTATTTCATCTATATTTCACGCCTTTCTATCTATAATACACACATTCCTATTAATGATAGTCCACCCACAAAAAAATATCCATAGACAGATACTACAATCCACCTATGAATATTTCCATTTACTTTGTATATTTTTAATAATGCCCCCAAACTTCCCACACTTTATTGCGGGAAGTTTAAGCGCTACATTCATGCTACCGGCTGCTGGAGACGCTGATCCTTCATGATATCGAGAATTCCCATTCCTCCAGAGATCATTTTCAACAAACTCTCTCTGGCTGCTTCAAATTTTCCAAATAAGGTGAGTTTTTCGGTAAGATTATCGTAGACTTTCCAATCACCGGTATATAAGCAGTTCTGACCTTCGTTACGGATAAAACCTTCCACATCCTCAACCGGATATCCCAGCAAAAATCCCATTTCATGAGGGAAATCTGTTTCTCCCCGCAGGAATGCCTCATAATGTCTGCGAAATACATAAAGAACCTTCCCCAGAGACAGTTCCCGGTAACCCATTTTTTTCAGACCCTTTGCCACTTGATCCTGTACCAGGTACCTCTGCAGTTCACCCTTATTATATAAAATAACTGCCGCCTTTCCCTGCTCCTGTGCCACTATAAAATAGGATATTCCCGCCTGCTTTAACATCCACTGTACATAAGAGACTTCTCTTTCCCGCAGCATCAGCAGATTGGATGGTTTTAAACCCGCCAGAAGCGGAGCGCACTGATATGCGATCCTCATTTCAAGACTGGTGCCATCCATAGTTTGCAGTATTTTCGTTAATCCCTGACTCATTCCTGCTCCTCCGTCTATTTCTAATAAAATGATCTAAATTAATATATCCTTTAGTATTTGTTAGCCTATGCTTCTCGTGGTTAGTTTTACCTAACTATCAATTAGCATACCTTCTTCTTCCTGAAACGTCAATTCTGTAATTGATGTTTTTTTATCAGTATCTTCTCTTTTGATCATTCTATGCAAACTAAAAAAGACGGAATAATAATCAAAAACACATTCCTGTGATGTCATTTTCTCCATATCCTGCAATGTTTTGCCATCACAGGTCATCCAATGCATCCCTGATCTGTGTATCAAAATATTTTTGCATTCCTTTCACGCTTTTATTCTATCCCATTTTTCGGACAGATATCTGCCAGACAGCACTTGTCACAATACGGCTTCGTTCTGGCCGTACATACCTCACGTCCATGGATCACCAGACGATGACAAAAATCACTGCCTTCCTCCGGAGGAATGATCTTCCATAATGCCATCTCAACCTTTTTGGGATCCTTGATCCCGTCTACCAGTCCCATACGGTTGGACAGACGGATGCAATGGGTATCTGTCACAATGGCGGGCTTGCCAAAGACATCTCCCATGATCAGATTGGCACTTTTGCGACCCACTCCCGGCAGCTTCAAAAGAGCGTCAAAATCATCCGGTACCCTGCCATCGTGCTCATCCCGCAGCATCTTCATACAGGCACTGATATCCCTCGCCTTGCTCTTACCAAGTCCGCATGGCCGCACAATCTCCTCAATATCACTGACCTCTGCCTCCGCCAGTGCATTGACATCCGGGTATTTCTCAAACAACCCCTTTACGATCACATTCACGCGGGCGTCCGTGCACTGAGCCGCCAGACGCACACTGACAAGCAGCTTCCACGCCTCCTCATAATCCAGCGTACATGCTGCATCCGGATATTCTTTTTTTAACCGTTCTATGATCTCTAATGCCCTCTGCTTCTTTGTCATCTGTTCTCTCCTGTTTTTACAAAACGTGAATACAACGACTGCCGGAATGTTATCGCCCAAAGCAGTAACAAACCGGCAGCCTCCTAATAACTCACCAAAATCCGGCGAATATGTCATATCAAAATCTTTATTTCGTCGTACTAATCCTGTTTCATTCTTTCCCGGATATACTCCTCCAGGAACTTCACCGTACCATCAAAACCTAACCGGCTGCTGTTGATACAGATATCATAGCATCTGGAATCTCCCCATTTGCCCTCGCAATAGCTGTTGTGATATCTCTTTCTCAATCTATTGTGACGGGCAAGTGCTGCCTTCGCTTCCTTTTCTGTGAAATTGCGGCTCTCCATAACCTGCTTTACCTTGACATCCTCATCTCCCAGAATGAAGATTGGGATCAGTCCCGCATAATCCTTCAGAATGTACTCCGAACAACGGCCTACCACAACGAAAGAACCACCCTCGTTGGCTTTCTTTCGCAGATAATTAAACTGACGCTTCGCCAGTGTATACTCTGACGAATTCTTTGTGCCGGAAAACTTCTTGGAAAATGCCAATGGTGCAGGCATTTCATCGCACTCACGCCACTCCTCTACATTTGCCTCATCTCCGAACACATTATCTAACAGCTCACGATCATAAACCGGAAAGTCAAATATCTGGGCAAGCTTTTCTGCAATCTTATGTCCACCTGTTCCGTACTCTCTGCTGATTGAAATAATCCATTGTTTTTCCATTATTTCCGCCTCCCTTCTTTGTATTTATCATATCATTTTTTCACAAAATCGTCAATTACACCCACATCTTTTCCACTCACTGAATGTCAATAATATCCGATATTTTAAGGCTTTTTCCATCCTCCAGCCAGATCACTTTTTCATAGGCATCAATCCGCTTCAGGACCCCACGGACCTTTTCATAAGATCCGCCGCTTTTTTTGTCATCGGGATAAAAAACCGTAAATTCTGTCTCCCGTCCTTCTTCCCCTCTGCAAAGCTCCTGCAGCTTTTCATCCAACCGTTCCTTCTGATCCTCATCTAACTCCATCCTTCTGCTGGTGCGGCGTGCCTTCTCCTGCACTGCCTCCTTATGCCCGGTTAATGCGGCAAAGGAAGAAAACTGTGCCGCCCGCTCCTCCATAGACATATGAGGATGCGTCTCGGAACGGTGATGAGGCAGATTTACGATATCTTCATAAGGAAATGATTTCTGCAGCTTTGCAGATTCCCCTCCTGACTCTGTCATGCCCGATGCCCTCCAATCTGATTGTTCCTGTTTCTGGCGGTTGCTCCCTCCTCCAGGTTCATTCCTTTGAGAATTGCATTTTTGCCAAATTTCTTTTTAATGTCGATCACTGCATGCTGCATCCGCTTCTCTCTGGCAAGCTCCTGCTCCTCCTGCTGTTTGCGAAGTTCCTCCTGCTTAACATCCTCAAACAGACTGAGCTGCTCAAACTGTGTTTCCCGCTCCGCATCTGCCTCAGGGATCACATGGTTTGCCGTAATATTGATCCGCCGGATCAAGAGCTTTTCATTGACAATATCATCATATAATGACAGGACCGCTTCCATGATCAGGTGGGTGGACGAGGTTTTTCTACCCAGATTGACTGTACCGTGGGCATGCTTTGGTATTTTCCGGCCATAACGGTCCGTGGTCACCTCCCCGCGATACCGCATCTTTTGATCCTGCCGGAGATTGTCCACATCATACCCCACTGTCAGCACCATCTGATCCGTCACAAGCCCCTTATCCACCAGCTCCAGCACCAGAAGATCTGTCATCTCTTTGACCACGAGCCGTGCCTTTTCCCAGTCATATGGGCAAGACAATACCTGACCGGAACCAAGACTATTCGTTGACGGCCGATAGCTTTTGATCTGGGCGATGGTGCAGGGTTCCCATCCCCAGGCATGATCGATCAGAAGCTCTGCATTCACCCCAAACAGCTTGTAAAGCAGATCCACATTATAATAGTCGCCGGCCTTTCCAATAGAACAGCGTGCCACATCTCCCATGGTATATAGACCCACCTGCGCAAGCTTTCTGGCATATCCCGGTCCTACCCGCCAGAAATCCGTAATAGGCTGATGTGTCCACAGATTCCGCCGGTAGCTCATTTCATCCAGCCGGGCGATCCGCACCCCATTCTCATCCGGTTCAATATGCTTTGCCTCCACATCCATCGCAATCTTACACAGATAAAGATTGGTTCCAATCCCCGCTGTCGCCGTGATCCCGGTGGTTTCCAGCACATCCTGTATAATGGTCGCCGCCAGCTGCTCTGGTGTCTTCTGATACACTTCCAGATAGTCCGTAACATCCATAAATACTTCATCCACAGAATAGACATGCATATCCTCGGGAGCCACGTATTTCAAGTAAATATCATAAATCCTTGTACTGTACTCCATGTAATACGCCATTCTCGGCGGAGCCGCAATATAGTCCACCGCAAGAGCCGGATCCGCCTCCAGCTCCTGTGCCAGAACAGAGCTTCCCTCCAGCCGGTGTCCCGGCGCCCTGCTTCTCCTCTCCCGGTTGATCTCCTTTACCCTCTGAACCACTTCAAAAAGTCTGGCACGTCCCGATATCCCATAGCTTTTCAGGGATGGCGAGACCGCCAGACATATTGTTTTCTCTGTCCTGCCGGCATCGGCTACCACCAGATTTGTCGTCAGCGGATCAAGTCCCCGCTCCACACATTCCACCGATGCATAAAAAGATTTTAGATCAATTGCAATATAAGTCCGTTCCTTCATAATCCTATTATAGCACCAGTCCAAAGGACATTGCAATCCTCCAGATTGTGGAAGGTATGATTATTCCCGGACAATAGATTTACTGCTAAAATAGGTAATGATCAGATAACCTCCATAGAGCACTGCAATAATTGCTGCCGCCAGCATTGTCGCCGTAAACAGCTGATCCTTCTCTGCCACATAAGTAAGAAGTCTGGTAGAAAACTGCATTCCAAAATAAGAATGAATCACTGCAAGCACCATTGGACAAAGGAAGAAAATGAATATCTGACGGAACAGTGCACCGTTTAACATACGATTTTCTACTCCAAGCTTACGAAGCATCCGGTAGCGTTCCACATTGTCCGCACTTTCGGACAGCTCTTTGAGGGCAAGGATGGCTGCACCCGCAATTAAAAAGACAATACCCAGATAAAGTCCGATAAAGGTCACCATAGCACTGATTCCCAGACTGGCGTCTGCAATTTCCTGCTTTGAAGCGAAAATACAGGTACTCTTTAACGGCAGATTCCAGATTTTCTTTTCTGTTTCCCGGATCTCCTGCTTCGTCGCCGCCTTATAATTTCCAAACAGACAATCCTTTGCGATCCATTTTTCCTGCACCACATCATCCGGCACCACCAGAAATCCCATATTTAATTTCTGGGAGGAAATATCCATAAAACCATCCTGACATTTCTTATACTTTTGTTTTAATTTCTTTCCAAACACATTTAACTTTCTTCCCTGTGACAACACCCGATTCCGGGCCGGTATGATTCCATCAAAATTGGCGACAACCATATATTCATCCTCTGCCAGTGTGTATTTCTTACCACCATACAGCTCCATTAACCGGTTGTAATCACTGATCGTTACAATATCCTCTCCGGTATTTACATGCATAAAAGGATACTGTTCCTTAACGTCCTGAATGGTATCTCCGCAAAACTCTGCAAAGGTCAGTTTCGGGCTGCGGTAAACCTTAACCTCACAGGATTCCTTCAAATATTTGTTCAGATCCACCTTCTTCTTTTCATATCTCTGCACCACATTGAAATGGGAATTTTCTATCTGCTTCCGGCTGTATTTCTCGTCTTTTCCGGCAAAAAGATCCAGATTCATATTGACCTTAAATTCAATATCTGCCGGTGCCATTTTTTTGAGATTTTCCGTCATGGTGTTTTTGATAGCAAAGGCCGAGGTCAGCACACAGATGGTCACAAAAAGCATCAGACAGATGATGGTCATGGAAAATACCGTGGTGTTGATCTTGCTGCTGAGCTGGCGAAGGACAAAGCTGTTGAGCCCCTTATAATACAGCTTCTTAATAGACATGACAATGCGAAGCAGCAGCCCGGATACCGACCAGAAGATCAGAAAGGTACTCACAACTCCCGTGACCAGGATCCATTTCAGACCATCCAGTGAGATATTCACCTTATCACTCCCCACCAGATAATAACAGCGCCCCAATGCGATCGCTGCCGCGATGAAAATGATCGTACAGATCCACGGATTTTTCATCGGTCGCTTTTCGGATCTGCGTCCTGCATAGATCAGATCGATCAGCTTGCAGCGGCTGATATTAATGGTATTAAACAGGATCACAATTCCATAAATGATCACAAAGCAGATTACGGTTTTGATGCAGGCATCCCCCGAAAAGACAAACCGGTACCTGGTCATATCCGCGTCAAACATATTTGCCACAAAGGCGCTCATAAACTGAGAGGCAAAAATACCGATTCCAAGACCTGTCACCAATGAGAAAACTCCTACCACTAATGTCTCTAACACCAGTATTCCGGAAACCTTGCGTTTTCCCATGCCAAGCGTCAGATAAATTCCAAACTCCCGGTTCCTTCGTCTCATCAGAAAACGGTTAGCATAAATGATCAGAAATGCCAGTACAAAAGAAACAAACACGCTGAGTCCCGACATGGTCGTTGTCATCATTTTAATGATCTCTCTGGTATCCGCAGATACATCCATCATAACCGTCTGGGATTCCAAGGAATTGAAGATGTAAAATATTGCCACACCAATAACAATCGTAAAAAAATAAATCGTATAATCCTTTATACTCTTTCTCATATTTTTCCAGGCTATTTTAAAGAGCATCGCTGACGTCACCTCCTAACAAAGTGAGCACATCAATGATCTGTCCGAAAAATTCCTTTTTGGAAGAATCTCCCCGGTGAATTTCATGAAACAGCTTTCCATCCTTAATGAAAACAACTCTGGAGGCATAGCTGGCAGAAAAAGAATCATGGGTGACCATCAGGATCGTTGCCTGAAGCTCCTGGTTCATATATAAGAACTTCTCCAGCAAAAGTCTGGAGGATTTGGAATCCAGAGCCCCGGTAGGTTCATCTGCCAGGATCAGCTTCGGCTCCGTCACAATGGCTCTTGCCGATGCCACCCTCTGCTTCTGTCCACCAGACATCTCATAAGGATATTTTCTCAGGACATTTACAATATCCAGATCCTTCGCCGCCTTGATCACCCGTTTGTCAATCTCTGCCGCCTTTACATTCTGGATCGACAATGCCAACGCAATATTCTCATATGCGGTCAGGGTATCCAATAAATTAAAATCCTGAAAAATAAAGCCAAACTGCTCTCTCCGGAACCGGTTTAACGCCTCACCCTTTAACTTCGTAATGTCCTCTCCGTCCACAAAAATATGGCCCGCTGTGGGTCTGTCTACCGTAGAAATGCAATTCAAAAGTGTTGTCTTTCCACTTCCGGATGCTCCCATGATCGCCACAAACTCCTGCGGCTCCACGTCAAAGGACAGATCATCAATTGCCTTGGTGAGACTTGACCTGCTTCCATAATACTTTTCCAAATGTTCTACCTGTAATGTTTTGTCCATTTTATTTCCCCTTTCATGTTTTCCTTATTGTATCGGGGAATCCGGTTCCTGTCGTTTTTTCAAACTGACCGTACATTACAAAAATGTAATATTGATCCGGGTATATTCTCCCTCCTTTGACTCCACTTCAATCTGGTGTCCCAACTTTTCACACATATTATGGGCAATATAAAGACCCATTCCGGTTGATTTTGCCTCCATATGATGAAAAATACGTCCGTTGCTGCCGGTAAAGGACTTTTCAAATAACCGTGGCAGATCACCGGCGGCAATGCCGATCCCATTATCCCATATGGATAATATGGTCTGCCTGTCGTCTTTCCGGGCAGTGATCCTGATCTTTGCCCCAGCTTTACGCCTGTATTTTATACTGTTATTGACAATCTGATCCAGCACAAATTCCATCCATTTTTCATCGGTCACCACGGTCAGGTCACAGTTTTCTACCTGAAATTCCACTTTATTTTCCAGCAGATCGTCTTTATTTTTCATGGCAGTATGATGAATGATCCCTGCCAGAGAACACTCCTGGATCAGATAGTCCTTCTCTGCATGCTCCGCTCTGGTATAATACAATACCTGCTCCGTATAACGGTCGATGCGCCGAAGCTGTTCGGTATATTTTTTGTTGTTTTCATCGGGATAATTGTGACACAAAAGCAGGAGACTTGCCACAGGAAGCTTCACCTGATGAACCCACATTTCTATGAAATCCTTAAACTCGCGCATCACTCTGCGGCTTTCATTGACATGCTCCGTCATGGATTTATTGGCTTCATACAGTGCCTCCTTCAAAAGCTCTCCATCATAAAACCGGGGGCTTTCCAAGGTCTCTAACACCAGATATTTCTGATCCATCCGGTCCAGATTTTGAAAAAGCCTCCGGTAAAAGGAGTTTTTGCGGTAATAATCATAAAGCAGACAAAAAAGCCCCGCTGCCAGAGGCACCAATACAACCACCAGAAGCAGCTCTGTTCCCACCTGACATGCCGCCAGAAAAACCACTTCTATGATCATCCCCACCATAAATATAAGGATCTCTACTCGTTTATCCTGTAAATAACGTTTCCAATTCATAATCGACCCGAATCCCTTTCTGAACGTCTACACTAATACATACCCCTGTTTTTTTCTGGTTTCTATCACATCAGGATACCCCATCTGCTCCAGCTTTGCACGAAGTCTGCTGATATTCACCGTCAGTGCGTTGTCGCTGATATATTCACTATTGTCCCATAATTCGGTCATCAGATCATCCCTCGATACGATCTGTCCCTGATGATGAAGCAGAACCATAAAGATCAGCATTTCGTTTTTCGTAAGGACCATCTGATCCTGTCCACGATTCAGGACACCCTTGGCCTGCCGGATCTCAATGTCCCGATAATGGTACAGATCCGCCCCGGTATTTTCTGTCCGTTTGAGAATCGCCTGGATCCGCAGCAAAAGGATTGTTGGGTTATAGGGCTTCGTAATATAATCATCTGCGCCGTAGCTCATAGACAGTACCTCGTCCAGCTCCTCCGTGCGGCTTGTCACCATGATCACCGGGATCTCCGACTTCTGACGAAGCTCCCGCAGCACCTGTTCTCCATTCATTTTAGGAATATTGATATCAAGAAGCACCAGATCACCGCCACTGTTTAATATCTCCGATTCCGTATGTGCAAAATCAGTCACAGCAACCGGCTGGTAGCCCGCATTTTCCAGAAGTGCGCATAGCTCCTCCCGGATCACCTTCTCATCCTCCACGATCACTATTTTTTTCATAATATTCCATGCTCCTTTAGAAATTCACAACCAACAAATCTGCAGCTTTATCCTTCTAACGGATTCTCCCGGATATATTCCTCCATAATCGCTGCTGCCATTGCCACCAGATCCGGACATGGCCGCTTTTTATAATACTCCTGTGTCCGTCTGGACGGCACCGGATCGTCCTTGCCCTTTCCCAGCCCCAGGATCTCCCGGCACACAATAGAGCCATTGCGTTCCCCATACTCCCCCGCCAGCTCCTGAATTCTTGCATAATGCTCTGATTTTGCCTCGAAATTCTTCGGCTCATCATATCCGTATAACAGACCTGCAACCATAAACATTCCGGACACGGCACCACATACCTCCCGCAATCTACCCATACCTCCTCCAAAGGATGAACTCAGCTTCATAGCCATGCTGTGATTCATATCATATTTATCTTCGAACGCCAGAAAAACAGACTGGCTGCAGTTATATCCCTCCAGAAATAATTTTTTGGCTTTTTGTCCATAATAGCTGTTCTCTACATCTAATTCCATTGTACTTTTCCCTTCTGCAAAAAAAGAATCAGATGGTCTGCAGTCTGCATTTCCATCTGATCCTCACTACATTCCGTTTTCATCTTAGCACAGGGACTCTGTCGCGTCAACGAACACACGACTACTCCTGTAGAAAACTTTCATCCTGGTCTTTTCCTAATCCGGTTATTTTTAAATAGTGCCTGTGACCACCAGCGTGCTGACTCCCGGATTAGCCACCCATGCTCCACTGACCGGATCCTGGGTATAAGTGGCTGCCGGTACCGTAATCCCTCCCGCTGCCGTTGCAAATACTCCTGTGGTCTCATCATAGGTATACTCCGTCGGATCTGTCCATGCCGTTCCGTTAAAGGTTACGGTCAGATTTGACAAAACGGGATCAAAGGTATCTGTGATCACTGCCCCGGTCGCTGCATTGGCTGCCGCATTACCAAAATTCTGGATTACAAAAGTATACGTCAGTGTACCGTTTTCCGTCACCGGTACCGGGCTGACTGATTTCGTAATATTCAGGTTTGGTGCACTGGCAGCACCGATTGTTTCCGTCACCCTGATCGGAGTGATCCCTCCTCCGGTGATCGTCGCCGTATTGGTGATCTCAGATTCCACTGCCAATGGAGCATTCTGATTGACTGATGCCTCATAAATGATCGTAGCATTTCCTCCTGCCGGGACATTGATCCCTGTGACAGTCATCGGCGGGCCTGCGGTTACTGTCGGCGTTGTCTGCAGGGTACCATTGACATAATAATTGATTGTTCCGGCAACATAGGTTAATGGAACCAGTTCTCCTGTCCCAAAAGGATAAGCTCCTAAATTATCCGTCAGCGTAAGACCTGCGACCGGAGTTGTTCCTGAATTGACAATGCTCACAATATATGTGACATTGTCATTCTGCCCATAGGTCGCTCTGACAGCCGTTTTTGTTGCAGAAAGAACCTCAAGGATCTCCCCCACTGCAATGTTGGAGTTTGTCACGGCATTTCCATACCGCAGCTGCGCCTGATTTGTAAATCGTGCCATATCGTTTCCCATCCTTTGCTATGAAAGTATAGTACAGTATGTGACAACTTTTTCAGATAGTTCAGCTAATTTACCAAATAATTTGCCAGATCTCACAATTGCTCTGCTTACACTGTAAAATGTCCAATATTCTGTGCCAGCATATCCGCGGTATTTCTGAGATTTTCCGTGGATGTCTCGATATTCTTAAAGCTATCCTCCATCGCCTGAAGTGCCATGCTGGTCTGGGAAGTACCGGAAACATTACTCTGTGCGATCTCAGACATTGCATCAATCCTCTGTATGATCTCTGCTCTGGCATCCTCCAGCTTCTTCATGCTCTGTCCAATATTCCGGATATACTCAATGGAAATCTCAATTTCCTTCATCACGCTCCCCACACTCTGTTCCGTGTTGGCAATATATTCATTCTGCCGGTCAATAACCTCCTGTGTCTGCGCCATGGTTGCAACAACCCGTTCAGAATTACCCAGAAGAGTATTCACGATCTCCTCAATGTTGCCACTGGCTGCGTTGGACTGCTCTGCCAGCTTCTGAATCTGGGATGCAACCACAGCAAATCCTCTTCCTGCCTCACCGGCACGGGCTGCCTCAATACTGGCATTTAAGGACAAAAGATTTGTCTCCTCTGCAATCTCTGAAATAAACTGGGATGCCTCCCGGATGCTCTGTGCAGAACTGTTGGTCTGTGTCGTCTGTTCTGCAATCTCCGATACCGCCCGCTTCACATCCTCACTAATGCTGCGAAGCTCATCAATGGTAACAGCCGTTTTGTCGCTGGCTCCCTTCATGCTGTCCGCACTGTTCTCCAGCGAGTCCGCTTCCTTTCCTGTCTGAATGATCAGTTCTCCCATATCCCGTACATTGTCAGAAGCACGCCCTACATCCTCTGCCTGCCGGTTTGCTCCATCGGTAATGGTGTTCATAGCATGATTCACCTCTCCGATACTGTTATGAGTATCCTGGGATGTCTCCTCTAATGTATTGGAAGCCTCCAGAAGTGTATCCGTACTCTCTTTAATATCTCCAATAATCTTGCATAGTTCCTCCTGCAGGCTGTGAACGGCTCTGGACAGATTACCAATCTCATCCTTTCTGCGAAGAAGCTTCCTGTTCTCTCCTACATTCAGGTTGCCGGAAGATACCTCTAACACTTCTGCAATACTTTTATTTAATGCTTTAGTAATAGAATTGGCACTGATACCCACCGCAATACTGCAGATCACCATAATGATCACAACTAAGGCAACGATCATATTGATGATCTGAAGGACACTTTGAAATGTTTTCTGCTTCTCCTGACCCGCAAAAACCATTCCGATCGGTGCATCCTTGGAACCATCCTGATAAACCGGCACATAATATCCGTAATAGATCGTTCCATCCACCGAAATGTTATCACTGAAATATTCTTTACCCTGCTCCAGCACTCTTTTTTTAATTTTATCTCCCGCCGGACTGCCTAACAGCCGGTTGCCATCCTTATCCTTTGCCGATGTCATAATCCGGTCAGAACCATAAAAGAACGTCACGTCCATGCCGGACTCCTCTTTAATCGTATCCACCAGCGTCTCCGACTGAGATATATTGTAACTTCCCTTCCAGATCGCACCATTCTCCGCCTTAAGATAAGAACCCGCATTCTGGTCATATGCTGCCTGGGTAGCCACCGCAGTTCCCTTCAGGGACTCCTCCACTTTACTGATAATAGATCCCTTCACAATGGTTGCCGCAATAACGATAACACTGGCTCCCAGTAAAAGAAGAGGTAAAATTGCACTTAAAATGATCTTTTTTCGTAATGTAAATTTCATAAAATTTTTCATTCCTTTCTCACCGGCCTTTTTATTTTAATACAACAACATTGCGGTAATACCAGTTGATCTTTCCTGTGATCGTTGCATCGTCCAGAGTCTTTCCCTTTTTGCCGATCTTTTTGCCGGTATTGGTTTCAAGAACACCATCAAATACATTGTTGTCTCCACTCAGGATCCCGGCAGTTGCCTCATCTACTTTCTGCTGTGTACCTTCCGCTGCAAAGGATGCCAGATCCGTGATCCCTACCAGTCCCTCTGCCATACCGCCATAATAATTGCTTCCATCCCAGGTGCCATCAATGATACTTTTGACCGCAGATGTATAATATGCACTCCAGTTCCATATGACACTGGTCAGGCAGGAATCCGGCGTCTCCTTGCTCATGTCAGAATTGTATCCAATCCCGTAGACTCCCTTCTCCTGTGCCAGAGTCTGTGGATATGGTGTATCACAATGCTGTGTCATCACATCACACCCCATATCAAGCAGACGCTCCGAAGCTTCCTTTTCCTTTTTCTCATCATACCAGCTATTCGTCACATCCACATAGACCTTTGCCTTCGGATTAACGGACTCCACGCCGATGGCAAAAGCATCAATGCCTCCGGTCACCTCGGAATTGGAAGAATCCTGTGCCGCGACATAACCGATCTTATTATCCTTCGTATTCATGCCGGCTACAATTCCGCTGAGATATCTCGCCTGATAGATACGTCCAAAGTAGTTATTAAAATTCTTGCCGTTAGACATATATCCGGTTCCGTGTGAAAAATATACATCCGGATACTTCTCTGCCATATCTGCCGTCACCTGCATATATCCCCAGCTTGTGGTAAATATAATATTGCAGCCGTCCGCAACACACTCCTCAATCGCCTTCTCCGTAGCCTTTTCATCGGAATCATCCACGATCTTGCGTTCGATCTGGTCGTCCGACAACAGCAAATTCTCCTGCATCCCCTTTACACCCAGATCATGGGTGTAGGAATAACCGCTTCCCTCTGCCGGATCGGACAGGTACAGCACGCCGACCTTGATGTCCTCCTTCGCAATGCCGCCGGAGCCTTCCTTCTGGGTAGTATCCTCCTCATATCCCTTGTTGGTTGCATAATCATCCGGCGTACCTGCCTTTCCTGCACCACATCCCGTCAGAAGAAGCGTCGCCGATAACAACATTGCTGCCCTTTTCCATATTCTTTTTTTCTTCATACATTCTCTCCTTTAACTATTCCGTTCGTATGTATATCCACCAGATCATTGGATCGATCAGCAGATAATCCTTTCCATGAGACTTATGATATCATATTTTTAGTTATTCGTCATTACTTTCTGTCATCTTTTTTCATAAAACGACAATTTTTTGCACCAGTGTGAAATGCGTATATCCGCGAAACTCAGGATGTCAGATCACTCTGAAAACGTGATAAATGCTCGTATGGAAGGATCAGTCTGCCCCGGTACAAGCCACAGCCATCATTGATCAGACTGTTGTTGACCGCCGAAAACATATTGACATCCAGCTTTGCAAGCTCCAGTTCCTGCAGACGCATGCCTCTTTCATAAGCTTCATCAAAGCACCTGCATTCTCCCACCGGAATCACATCTCTCCTTGCACGTTCATTTTCCTGCCGTTTCTCATATCCCAGATGGTTTGCCGGACCGATCTCCGCGTTGTCATCCATCGCCTTTGTACGAAGCTGAACCTCCATATAGCATTTCGCTGTATCATCATAAAATGTAATATGCAAAGAACGATAGCCATATTCCCCTTCATTGGATATATAATCCCGGTAATAAGGCCGGACAGCTTCCTTCAGCATATCAGAACTGCTCGCCCGTACTCCCTTTGCCGATTCTACCCGGAAGTCTCTCTGTTCCATGAAAGATGGCAAAACATTCGCAATCTTATAAAGATACCGCAGCTCTTCCTTTTCCCGATCCTGCCCCTCTCCCAGATGGCACTGTGGCAAAGAGATCACAACCCGGTATGCGATCAGATCCCGGAAACAATCCAGACGTTTTTTAATCTCATCCATAGAAGGAAATTGATGATATTTTTCATAATAATCATAGATATACTCCACAATATATCCGTTAAACTTCTCCTCTGCACGGATCAGCGATTTGATCCTTCCCTTAAAAGTAAAGGCAAGAAACGGATATTCCTTTGCCATATACATATAAAACTCCCTGATCTTCTGGGACTGTGCTGTCAGGAAATCATTGTGTTCCAACATGTCCATAATCTGGGACAGAAATGCACAGTGAAGCAGATCCACTTCATTGTGGCTTTTCTGTGCCTCCTGCCCCAGATCGCTGCTGTATTTCTGTAATATCCGAAGCACCGTATCCCCCGAATATAAATAATCATTCAAAGTTATCATTTGTTCTATACCACCCTCTCCTGTTGGTTTTATCTGCTCATCGGATTCATCTTTAGATGTTTACAATGCCATTTTATAAATCCGGTACATATCCTCCTGATCCAGCTTTTTCATACAGCCAATTGTCCGGTTTCCAAAATGACTGCACTTTTCTGCCAGACTGCGAAGCTGCTCCTCGGTGGGATTGATCCCCAGCTGCGAAAGACTTGTCGGCATTTCTATCTGATGATAAAACTCTTCCATGGCACAAATTCCACGAAGAGCTGTTTCCGTATCGTCTGCTCCTTTCTCCTGTCCCATTACATGGACAGCAAACTGCGCAAATCTACCCGGATTACCCTCCAGAACATATCTCGCCCAGCTTCCCCAGACAGCTGCAAGTCCAGCACCATGTGCCACATCAAACATACCGCCAAGCTCGTGCTCTAACTGATGGCTTGCCCAGTCCCCGCCTGCCGTTCCACAGCCGGTCAGACCATTATGGGACAGGCTTCCTGCCCACATCACCTCTGCTCTTGCTTTATAGTTATCCGGCTCCTTCATGAGGATCAATGCATTCTCCATAACGGTGCGGATCAAGTGCTCACTAAATCCATCCGTCAGATCCAGATTCTCCTCCTGATTAAAATAACGCTCCATCGTATGCATCATAATATCCACACAGCCACTGGCCGTCTGATACTTTGGAAGGGTCATGGTAAGCTCCGGATCCATCACAGCAAACCGGGCTCGACAGCAGTCATTCCCATAGCCGCGTTTCAACCATCCATCCTCATTGGTGATCACCGAGGAATTGCTCATCTCCGATCCGGCAGCCGCAATAGTCAACACCACGCCTATGGGCAGGCATCCCGCAGCCTCCCGTTTTCTCTCATAAAAATCCCATACATCTCCCTCGTTTGCCACACCATATCCAATCGCCTTGCCGGAATCAATGACACTTCCGCCACCCACAGCAAGTATGAAATCTACCTGCTCCTTCTTGCAAAGCTCAATTCCCTGATACACGAGAGACAGCCTTGGATTTGGCACAACTCCTCCCAGTGATACAAAAGGAATCCCCGCCTGCTCCAGAGACCGGAAAATCCGATCCAGCAGACCGCTTCTTTTCACACTTCCGCTTCCATAATGAACTAATACCTTGGTGCATCCCTGCTCTTTCACCAGCTCTCCCACCTGATCCTCTGTTCCTTTTCCAAAAACCACCTTTGTGGGTGCATAATAATCAAAATTTGTCATCTCTATCTCTGCCTTTCTGATATTTGTTTTTCCTTTTCTTTGATATTTTGTGCTTCACAGACATCCTATTATTTTTGTATTTTATCATTGCTCCGGTGCCAGGTCAATTTTCCCTCCCGGTTTCCAGTTCATTTATCCCTGACTGTGCTCCCGTTTTTTCTGCTCCCGAAACGTGATCATCATTTCTCTGGTGAGACTTAATCCCTCCGGATCGTCCGGAATATTCCGGTAATCCACCCATTCCGCCAGAGAAAGCTCTGTTTGATCCAGATGGATTTCTTCTTCCTGTGCCAGATCACAGAAATATCCCAGTAAAAGATTACTGTCATATCCCCATGGCTGGCTTTTGTAATAACGGATATTTTTTACAGAAAGCCCTACCTCCTCCATGACTTCCCGCTCCACCGTCTGCTCCGCTGTCTCTCCAATTTCCGCAAATCCTGCGATCAACGCATATTTCTTATATTCTCTGTCTGCATATTTGGTCATCAGAATCCGGTCTCCATCTGTCACCCCCACGATCACTGCCGGTGCAATCTTCGGAAATACCATATTGCCACAATCCGGACACTTCATCATCCGAAGGGTTTCATCGTGTACCATTTTATGGGCACACCGTCCACAATATTGATTATCCCGGTACCACACATATAAGTGCCAGCCGGTCGCAGCTGCCAGAACATTTTCCTTCGGAGACAACCGGCGGGTTTCAAACATTTTATGATATCTGTAACCTTCCATCACAGCTTCGCCCAGATCCATCAAAAAATAATCCTGTGTATCTACAGAAAATAAAAAAACTGCCTCCGGAAGCTCCTGTCCTTTCTCCTCGTAATATTCCTTCACCTGACGAAAGGTAAGAAACGTAAGCTCTCCATCCAGCTCCCGGTATAATGCTCCCCACTCCCGGAAGCTTAAGATCCTGCTGTCCGGCGAAGGCTCCTTTCTGACGAATGTATTATAAAGCTTTTGAGGTAATATATCCTGTATCATTGTTCCGCCTGCTTTCCTGACATATTCTGTACCATTTTCCATATCTGTACTGGTTCTATTTTATAACACCCCTCTCTTTATTACAACCGGAATTGCTCCTCCTATGTGCAGCTGAAATTGTGGAATGCCCTGATCATACTGTGTCAAACTATCAACATCACAAGCAAAAAGAATACATTGGCCAATGTAAACATGCAAAAATATCTTCCCTTTTGTGCAGGGTATTCTCTGGCAATATATTTAAAACTGATCAGACTTGCCATTGACGCAATCAATGTTCCCAGTCCTCCGATATTCGTGCCCACGATCAGATTGGGAATTGCGTCCGTAAATCCGGACAGGAGAATTGCTGCAGGCACATTACTCATCACCTGACTGGCAAGCACAGCAGTAACCATTTCTCTTCCGCGGATCATTCCTTCCAAAAACTGTCGAAATACTTCTATCCTCCCTAAATTTCCAATAAAAATAAATAACGCCGCAAAGGTTCCAAGAAGCGAATAATCTACTTTCATTAATGTCTTCCTATCAGCTGCGAATGTAAATACCAAAACAAACACGGTGAAAACAGACCATGGAAGAACCCTTCCCACAACAAGGAGTCCCAGAAGAAATAGCACACAATAACACCATAATTTCCACGAAAAAGATATCGATTTTTCAGAGTGTTTTTCCTCAGATAATTGATGTCTCCCATCCTCTTTACTGAAAGTAATTTTATTATCTTGTATATTCTTTATCGTTGTCTGGTCTTGTTTTTGATCATTCCTTGCATATATCCGGCTAATGCCGGATGCCAGTATGATCCATATTATAAGCACCAAAAACGCCACCACAGAATATGGCAGCATAAGCAATATAAATTTTTCAATTCTCATCTGTGCCAATCCAAACAGATACAAATTTTGCGGATTGCCAATGGGGGTCAGCATACTCCCCAAATTTGCTGCAATGGTCTGCATCACCACAATCCGAAGAATCCATTTTTCATCAAATAGTTCTTTTTTTCTTTGAAGAAGTATCAAGGAAAATGGAACAAACGTAATCAATGCCACATCATTTGTGAGCAGCATGGAAGAAAAAAAACAAAGCATTACTAAAACAGAAGTAATCGCCATTCTGCCGGATACTTTCCGCAACAGCATCCCGGCAAGACGATCAAATACCCCCAGCTGCTGTACCCCTGCCACACAGGTCATCAATCCAAAAAGAATACCAAGTGTCCGAAAATCAATATATTCCGGATATTGCTGATCCGGTGGAATAAATATCATAGAAATTACAGCTAATAAAATAACAACGACTAAAACGGTTTCTTTTTTGATAAAAAATAGGATTCTTTTCATTTTCTTCCTGCTTTCCTGACTATATTCTATACTAATCCGACATTATCACCTAACACATCCACAAGCTTTGGTTCACAGCCCCAAAGCTACCACATTAGTTCCGATTCCATTTTATAACACACCTGTCTTGATTACAACCGAAACTGCTCTTTCTGTACGGCGCTGAAACCTCGTTCTGAAGATTTTAATTCTATAACTCAAACTTCGCACACCTGAAAATTGCTTGTGCCCATAATGTTTCTTATGT